>OKEE01000433.1_pt1 | contig 19839 bp, 20 predicted proteins | sample 1611071 | NCBI WGS metagenome assembly OKEE01 (sample SAMN04436708, study PRJEB24849) | human gut metagenome | biome: human gut; feature: NICU; material: stool | host: Homo sapiens | place: USA: Saint Louis, MO | collected 2010-09-07 | reverse complement strand
TAGTGTCCTTACGGACGTGGGGGTTCAAGTCCCCCCCCTCGCACCAATTATCTTACATCCCCTCAGCAGTGCCTCTTCTTTTTCCCTTTTATTTCAAACTCATCATAATCACCAACAGTCCACTGATTAGCGCCACGCATGAAGGCAGCAGCACATAATGCCGTAACTGTTTGTGCCAGATCATCGCGGATGTCACCAGCAAGCCCGAAACAATCATTGCTTTCCAGACGTCAATGGGGAGATCGGCAAACATCAGCCCACCGATAATGGAACCAGGCAGTAATATCCCCCACCCACTTCCCAGCGCTTTGCTCAACATGGTTTCACCTCTCGCACTGATAATGATAACCAGTATCATATGATAGTAATTATCACTTGTCAGCATACGAGGTAAGAAATTGCGCCAGCAATTGCTTTCCCATAATGACAGAGAATGTGTAAGGTGATAAATTGCCCACCTGTTAACTTCCGATAAAGTTTTTCTGATAATAAAAATTCAATTTTGTAGCGACCAATATTACATAACAACACCTTGCTCATTGTTTTAATTGAGTTTTAATAAAAACGCACGCATATGACATCACAATCCTGGCTGTCTTTAGTCAACAAGAAATATCAGCTATCTTTACGTTTGTTTTTATTTCTGAACGCCGCATCAGCATTGTTCTCGGTAACAAACCCTCTCTATTCCGTGCGCGTGTTATCAGTCCCGCTCTTTGCCGTACTGACTATCAGCACAGGCTTACTTATCTGGCACTGGAAAAACAGCACGCGAAAAATAAATATCCCTGTTGTTTCAGCTATTTTTGGTCTTTTATGGGCCTGGCAGATCGTCTCTAAATTTCTGTTAATCACGCACGATCACGCGACCTATTTAATGATGGCGCTATTAACAGTGCTTTTTATAGGGTCTCTGGCGTTCGCGAGTAATATTAAAGCCTTTACGTTACATTCATTTCCCGCTTTTATATCCTGCCTGTGGCTTAGCCCGTCCGAAAACTGGCTGAGAATGGCCTATTTTTTCGCGCTGCCGGTGGTCGCCATTGGTATCCATCATGTTCTTCAGCGGCGCAATGACCGTTTCGCCCAGGAGCTGCTTTCCGAATTGCTGGAGGAGCGCGAAACCCTGACCGATCTCAGCATGATGGACCCGCTCACCGGCCTGTATAACCGTCGCGGGCTGCAAAGCCGACTGGAGAATCTTCCCAGGCCTGACGCTGGCGAGCACTTCGTGCTGCTGATGGATATCGACCACTTCAAAGCCTACAACGACCATTATGGCCATATGATGGGCGATCAGGCCTTGATCAGGGTCTCGGCTGCGATCCGCGACGCCGTGCGCTCACGCGATGTTGTCGCCCGGTTTGGCGGGGAAGAATTTATGGTGCTGTTGAGTAATATCCCGCTGGAGCAAGCGCGCCAGACGGCAGAACGCATACGTCAGAAGGTATACGATCTTAAAATCCCCCATATGTTTAACGAAAGCGTCGCCACTAACGTGACCATCAGCATCGGCATCGCCATGTTCGAGGGTGAAGACGTTGAAGGCGCGCTGGCGAAAGCCGATAAAGCCCTCTATGAAGCCAAGCATATGGGACGCAACAGCATTCTGCTGAGCGACGAGCTTCATACCGCCTGAAACCGCCCTCACAGCGCCAGGATAAAACGCTTGCGCTCGGTTTTATCTATAGTTAGGATTGGCAATCATTATCATTTAGATTTGTAATCCACACTATGGCGACTCGTACCGCACACATCGTTGAGCCCCTGCTCTGGCGAGCTCCACTCTCCGCCGGGGAAACGACGCTTGCGGATGCCATTCGGGAAAAAATTGCCGTAACGCGCGCCCATCTGCTGGATTTCATCAAACTGGATGAAGCGCCTCCGCATCATGCTCAGACGCTGACTGAGTGGCAACGCCCTGCCGAGCTGCGGTCACTGCTGGCAACCTATTCCGACCATATTTATCGTAACCAACCGACGCTGACGCGGGAAAACAAACCGCTGTTATCCCTCTGGGCACAGTGGTATATCGGACTGATGGTGCCGCCTGTCATGCTGGCCCTGTTGACCCAGGAAACGATGCTCGATCTCTCGTCGGAGCATTTCCACGTTGAATTTCATGAAACCGGGCGCGCTGCCTGTTTCTGGATTGATGTACACGAAGATCCGAGCGCGAGACACCTGTCAGCGCAGGCGCGTATGGAACGGCTGATTACAAGAGCGCTGGTTCCGGTCATTGATGCGCTGGAAGCGACGGGAGAGATTAACGGCAAACTGATCTGGAGTAATACCGGGTATCTTATCCACTGGTATTTAACGGAGATGAAACCGCTGCTCGGCGACGAGAAAGTGGATGCGCTGCGTCAGAGCTGTTTCTTTGCCAGACAGCTGTCGGATGGACGGGATAACCCTCTTTACCGCACCGTGGTTCCGCGTGAGGGACTTCTGGTACGTCGTACCTGCTGTCAGCGCTACCGTCTGCCGGACGTGCAGCAGTGCGGCGATTGCACGCTTAAGTAGTCTGGCCCCCTCTCCCGCAGGGCTAATGCCTGCACAGACGGCCCCCCTCTCCCTTGAGGGAGAGGGCTGGGGTGAGGGGGAACATACGGCTCTGGTGGTCATTAAACGGCAACTCGCGTTGCCGTTTTGCTTTTACCTAAGCGACCTGCTGATTTTCCTCTTCCTCATTACGCTGTGCTTCTTCCGCTTCCTGCTGAAGCAACTGTTTCTCGTACACCTTGAAGAACGGGAAATAGATAATGGCGGAAACGCAGGCCAAAACCAGCACCAGAATGGCTGCACGGAAATCCCAGCCCAGCGCCCAGGCGGCACCAACCGGAGCCGGTGCCGTCCACGGCACGACGGAAATCACGCGGCCAATCAGATCAAACTTCATCGCTGCCCATGCCAGCACGGCATTAACCATCGGCGCCAGCAGGAAAGGAATAAAGAACACCGGGTTCATCACAATCGGCGTACCGAAAATCACCGGTTCATTGATATTGAAAATGCTTGGCACCACGCTCAGGCGTCCAATGGAGCGCAGGTGTGCGGAGCGGCTACGCAGATAGCAGAACACCAGCCCCATCGTCGCCCCCGATCCGCCGATAACGATAAAGAACGTCCAGAAGGCTTCCATAAAGATGTGTGGCAAAGGCTGGCTCGCCGCCAGCGCGGTCTGGTTCGCCCCCAGGTTTGTCAGCCAGAACATTTGCAGCATCCCGGAGACAATCGCCGCGCCGTGGATCCCGGCAAACCACAGCAGGTGGCCAATCAGCACCGCCAGCAGGATCGCAGGCAGCGAGTCAGCCGCAGAGACCAGCGGTTTGAATATCGACATGATGGCCTGTGGGATCAGCATACCGAACTGCGACTGGATCAGCAGACTCAGCGGATAGAGCGTCAGCACCACCACCAGCACCGGGATCAGCAGGTCAAACGAGTTTTTGATCATCGGCGGTACCTGGTCTGGCAGGCGGATGCCGATATTGTGTGCTTTCAGGAAACGCATCATCTCAACGCAATAGATCGCCACCAGAATCGCGGTGAAAATACCGGTCCCTCCCAGGCTATCGACCGGCAAAGCGCCTTTGGTTTTAGGGGCGGCGACCAGCAGGAACGCCATCAGCGACAGCATCGCGCACATGAACGGATCCAGCTGATGGGTTTTAACGTAATGTTTGCCGAGGTTGTAGGCGATAGCCGCACAGATATAAAGGGACATCACCCCCATCGTCATATCAAACGGCGTCAGAATTTGACCTTCAAACTGCTTCGCCATATCCAGCCAGGCGCGAGCAAAACCCCAGGTGGTATCAGGCGAAAAAGGCGGGTAAGCGAACACTAATAAAAACGAGCCCACAATCATAAACGGCATCGCTGAGATAAATCCGTCACGAATAGCCATAACGTGACGCTGGGAAGAGATGCGCCCGGCAATAGGGCTGACATAATTTTCAACGAAGCGGAAAATCAGATTAAATGCAGCGTGGTTGGCAGACATAGCAGATCTCCTGTCAGACTTTCGTTTTGGACGCTCTCACGTCACACGTTGTTCCATACATCAGCGTCACAACCTTGCCGGATCGTGTACCTGCGGTACTGCTCAAACGGAATGGTTTCATAATTAGCTCTTATTATTAGATACAGGGGAAGTTACACACTTAGTATTAATCTCTGCATCACGCTCTGCAACCGGTTACTGTAACCGGTTTCTGTGAATGTGAAGGCGATCCATAAATCGCCCCAGACGGATATTTGTTACTTAAGGGATATTTACAGCGACTAAATTCTTATGACAGATTACGCAGGATATTTGTCAGGAGGAATCAATGAGTTTGCAGTCTGTACAGCAGTTTTTTGCCGAATACGCTCCGGATATAGAGATCATTGAGCTTAACCAAAGCACAGCGACTGTTGCCCTTGCTGCTGCCGCGCACTACGTTGAACCCGGCCAAATTGCCAAAACGCTGTCACTGAAAATTAAAAATGACGTGATTCTGGTGGTTGCAAAAGGCGATGCGCGTCTGGATAACAAAAAGCTTAAAGAGACATTCGGCGCAAAAGCCCGCATGCTCAGCAGCGATGAGGTCGTCACCCTGACGGGTCATCCTGTTGGCGGCGTCTGTCCTTTCGGACTGGAAAATCCGCTCTCTGTTTACTGTGACATCACATTAAAACAATACGCGGAAGTGTTACCCGCAGCGGGTGCCATCCACAGTGCGGTGCGTATTTCGCCCGACAGAATGGCGGAACTGACCGCAGCAAAATGGGTGGATGTTTGCATTTGAACGGTGCGCCAGAAGAACGCTGGCGCACCCTTTAACGCTAAGAGAAAGAAGGAACGGTGAGAGCGGAACGACGAACTTCCCGGGCAGGGAGATGCGCCAGGATATCCGCCGCATCCAGTAATCCCACGTCAGAATTGACGCCCAGCTTTACCATGGCGTTAAACTTATGCGCCCGGATAGTTTTAATATTACGTTCAAGCTGCGCCGCAATTTCAGGGATTGAAAAACCCGATGACATATAACGCAGAATCGCCCTTTCGGTTGGGCTTAACATACGATTCTGGCTCACACACCAGTGATTGTACATGTTGTCATTCACCTGATGCGTTTCGCTGAGTAATGTCTCCAGCCCTTCCATGAGCTGCTTTAGCGGAACCGATTTACTGATTATCCCATGCAAGCGAGAAGGCGAAAGATGGCTGACCAGCCTCGCCTCCATTTCGTCTGAGGCCAGCACGATACGCTGGACGTCGCTATGGGTGAAGGTGAGATCCCGTAAACAGGCCAGACAGTTTCTCCGCTCTTCACGCTCATCAGACAATGAATAGATAACCGCATAAAATGAGATATCCGAGAGCGCGGCTTTAAAACTGGCGAATCTGCTAAACAGGTGCACCTGGTAATGGCTCAGAGCGGGCATCGCAAAGAGATGCTTCAGCCCCACAGCGCTCATTGAGCAGCTTTCGATGACGGCGATATGTCTTGTTGCAGTGGTCTTTTCCATTCCTCAAACTCTCCATAAGCCGACATTAAACTGAGTTCTCGCATTCCCTGGGTACTGCTTATCCACGCGTACATATCGGCATTACTGCGAAGTGATAAGCGACGCATTGCACTGTTTTTCTGTGCACTGATCGTTTTATTACTTTTATTCAGCAGCGTGGCAATTTGGTTGATTCCCCAACCTTTACCGAGTAAACGCAACACCTTGCGTTCAGAGTGAGTGAGTGCAATCATTTGCTCACTCTCCTCTTCAATATCGGGCGTTTCCGGTATTAATAACGTCTGGCTTATTCGCTCGGCACGTTCACTGCCCGCGCGAATAGCGTTAATGACGCCTTCAATAGGCTCCATATCTGAAAGCAGCGTGCTTTCCGGGCGCATAAGAAGCTCTACTGCAAGCGGATAAAGGGGACGCGAAACAAGGAATATCCAGTGAATATCCCGATACTGATTCATTAATCCATAATACTGCTCAAGCGTGCCGCGAGGATTGCGATACTCACCCGAAATATCGGCAATAACGACCCCGGCGCGACGCAACTGAAGTAGCGTCAACTCCTGCATCGAACGGCAGTACGTTATCTCAAAATCGGGAAAATGACGCGACATGACGCCACCTAACCCATTTTGCATAACCGGCACTCTACTAATCACAACTCCGTGTTTACCATTCAATGGCAACATAGACCCTCCATGTCATGAATTCATTATTTAAGAACGAACTAACCCTACGACGTTAAACACGTTTGTATTCCTTAGTACAAAACGGCTTAATATTCGCAAACCAGAAAAATGTTACATGGGTTATGAAACGCCCAATACAGTCTTAATATCGCATAAAGACTACAAGAATTTAATTCTGATTGCGTGAAAAGATCGAAAATATGAAATTAGAAATACTTAATATATTGTTTTTATAAATTCCCGTTACATATTCATTAAATAAATAAAGATACGGCCGCTTCGCCATGCCGGACACGCAACTGATCGCACAAATGTTGATCTGGCCCAGCGCAAAGGGCCCTGCCCTTTGTGTTAAAAGTAAGCAATCTCTCTTCTCTTCAGGGCGTTTCATGCAGGCAGATCGGTCTACGCAACGTGCTACCACGCGGCTATGTATTCAGTGCGGGCTTTTTCTCTTACAACACGGGGCAGAAAGCGCCCTCGTCGAAGAACTTTCCACACGCCTTGGGCTGGCGCTGGGGATGGACAGCGTCGAGAGCTCCATCTCGTCAAATGCCATTGTACTGACCACCATTAAAGACGGACAGTGCCTGACCTCTACCCGTAAAAATCATGACCGCGGCATTAACATGCACGTCGTGACGGAAGTGCAGCACATCGTGATCCTTGCCGAACACAAGCTGCTCGATCTGCGGGAGATAGAGAAACGCTTCAACCAGATCAAACCTCTCCGGTATCCACGCTGGCTGGTTGTGCTGATGGTGGGACTCTCCTGCGCCTGCTTCTGCAAACTCAACGCGGGCGGCTGGGACGGCGCTGTCGTGACCTTCTTTGCCAGCAGCATCGCGATGTATGTCCGCCAGCTGTTGACGCACAGGCAACTGCATCCGCAAATTAACTTCTGCATCACGGCGTTCGTGGCGACAACCGTATCCGGCCTTCTTTTGCGCCAGCCTTACTTCGCCAGCACGCCTACTGTTGCGATGGCCGCCAGCGTATTGCTGCTGGTGCCGGGTTTTCCCTTAATCAATGCCGTTGCTGATATGTTCAAAGGCCACATCAACACCGGTCTGGCGCGCTGGGCGATAGCCAGCCTGCTGACGCTGGCGACCTGTATCGGAGTGGTAATGGCCATGACACTCTGGGGGTTACGCGGATGGGCGTGATGGATTTTCTGCTCGCACTGGCGCAGGACATGCTCCTGGCAGCCCTTCCTGCCGTTGGCTTTGCAATGGTGTTTAACGTCCCACAGCGTGCATTACCCTGGTGTGCGCTGCTGGGTGCCATTGGCCACGGCTCACGTATGATCATGATGACCGCAGGCTTTAATATCGAATGGTCGACGTTTATCGCCTCCATGCTGGTCGGCAGTATCGGTATTCAGTGGTCCCGCTGGTATCTGGCGCACCCGAAGGTGTTCACCGTGGCGGCAGTCATTCCTATGTTCCCGGGCATTTCAGCCTATACGGCGATGATCTCCGCCGTCAAAATCAGCCACTTTGGCTACAGCGAACCGCAGATGATCCTGCTTCTGAGCAACTTCCTTAAAGCCTCGTCGATTGTGGGCGCGCTCTCCATCGGCCTGTCGATCCCCGGATTATGGCTTTACCGCAAACGTCCACGCGTATAATAAAATCGCTTGCAATTGTATCGCGTACTATCTATATTCATTTCATGGACGCAAAAATGAACGACACCACCAACGCGCTTCTGCTGGATAACCAGCTCTGTTTTGCCCTCTATTCGGCAAATCTGGCGCTTAACAAGCTGTACCGGCAACTGCTGGCGCCGCTTAACCTGACCTACCCGCAATACCTGGTAATGCTGGTGCTGTGGGAGCAGGATGATATTACGGTGTCAGACATTGGCGAGCGGCTGTTCCTGGATTCCGCCACGCTGACACCCCTGCTGAAACGCCTGGAAAGCGCAGGATTGATCTTCCGCCAGCGCTCCCGTCAGGATGAGCGTCAGGTCGCCGTCACCCTGAGCGACGCGGGCCGGGCGCTGCAACTGCAGGCCGTGACGATACCCCACGCCGTGGGTTGCGCAGCGCAGTGTGATACCGACACCATGCTGGCGCTCAAGCACCAGCTCGAACTTTTGCGCCAACAGCTGCATCGCGCGTAAGGCTATACTTTACGCGTCTGATTTTAACTTAATACATCGTGCGCTATTTAATAGCACACATAAACGTAAGATGAGGAACCTGCCATGTCTTTAGAAAAAGTTGTCTACACTGCCAAAGCCAAAGCAACCGGAGGCCGTGATGGCCGCGCAACGTCTTCCGATGGCGTTCTGGATGTCAAACTGGGTGTGCCAAAAGAGATGGGCGGCATGGGGGGTGAAGTAACCAACCCTGAACAGCTGTTCGCTGCGGGCTACTCCGCCTGCTTCCTGGGCGCAATGAAGTTCGTGGCGGCACGCGACAAATTCGCTCTGCCAAAAGACGCCTTTATTGAAGGCGAAGTGGGGATTGGCCCGCTGCCAACCGGTTTTGGTATCGAAGCGAAGCTGAACATCCACGTTGAAGGGATGGACGCAGCGGAAGCCAAAAAACTGGTGGATGCGGCGCATATCGTCTGTCCGTACTCTAACGCGACGCGCGGCAATATCGACGTGACGCTGAACATCATCGCGTAACAGCCCCTGTGATTTTAGCCCCGGTAAGCGTAACGCCACCGGGGAAATCCTCTCCTTACCTCTCCTCTCTCTGTGCTACCATAACCCTCAATCACGCCCGTAGTAATCAGTTGAGAAAGTGTTATGTCCTCCAGAATCCTGACCACCAGCATTGCTGGCATTGATGCCTTTATGCGCGATCCTCGCGGTGTGTTGACGCACGCCGAAGGCGGCACGCTCGCGGTATTTGCCGACAACGCCCCGGCGTTTTATGCGGTCACGCCTGAACGTCTGGCGCAGCTTCTGGACATTGAAGCGAAGCTGTCGCGCCCGGCGAGCGATGTCATGCTGGATAATCAGTTTTTTGACGAACCCACCAGCACTCCGGTGGCTGTTCCAATGGGGAAATTTCCCATGTACGCCGGTTGGCAGCCGGACGCCGATTTTCAGCGGCAGGCGGCCTTATGGGGAATAGCCCTCTCGCAGCCTGCGACGCCAGAAGAGCTGGCGGCCTTTACCGCTTACTGGCAGGCTGAAGGAAAAATCTTCCACCATGTTCAGTGGCAGCAAAAGTTCGCGCGCAGTCTGCAAATTAACCGCGCCAGCAACAACGGCCAGCCAAAGCGTGATATCAATGCCTTTTCAGAACCGGACAAAAAAATCCCTGATGGATTCCGAGGTGCGAAATGAAGAACGTCGGCGACCTGATGAAACGTTTGCAGAAGATGATGCCCGCCAACGTGAAACCCGCCTTCACCACCGGTGAAGAGCTGCTGGCATGGCAAAAAGAGCAAGGTAAAATTCGCGCCGCTGCCCTCGCCCGCGAAAACCGCGCGATGAAAATGCAGCGCACCTTTAACCGCTCGGGCATTCGCCCTCTGCACCAGAACTGCTCCTTCGAGAATTATAAGGTCGAGTCACAGGGGCAGATGAACGCCCTCAACCAGGCGCGCCAGTACGTGGATGAATTTGACGGCAACATCGCCAGCTTCATCTTTAGCGGAAAACCCGGCACGGGGAAAAATCACCTTGCGGCCGCTATCTGCAACGAGCTGCTGCTGCGCGGGAAGTCAGTGCTGATTATCACCGTGGCCGATATTATGTCCGCCATGAAGGACACCTTCAGCAACCGCGAAACCAGCGAAGAACAGCTGTTGAATGATTTAAGTAACGTGGATTTGTTGGTCATCGACGAGATCGGCGTCCAGACGGAGTCCCGCTACGAAAAAGTGATCATCAACCAGATTGTCGATCGCCGTTCGTCGTCAAAACGCCCAACCGGTATGCTGACGAACCACAATATCGACGAGATGACCCGACTTCTTGGCGAGCGGGTGATGGATCGCATGAAGCTGGGTAACAGCCTGTACGTCATCTTCGACTGGGACAGCTACCGCAGCCGCGTCACCGGCAAAGAGTATTAAGATATTTCCAGGGAGCGCCGGAAGAGCAGAGGTATATACTGAACCCACTTCTGGCCCAAAACGGACCTTGTTGAGTAAATCATTATGAAAAAACAGTTCCTTATCAGCATCCTTACTGGCGCCCTGCTGGTGACTGGCGCAGCGCAGGCCGCATCATGGCAGGAGTCGCTCTCCAGCGCAGCAAGTGAGTTAACCAAAGAGAGCGGCACTTCCCAGGGCGGGCTGTCGGCCTCGTCCCTCACCGGCCTGCTGAGTAACAGCTCTCAAAGCCTGAGCGCCGGCACGATGAACAACGCGGCGGGCATTCTGGAATACTGCGCGAAGCAGAAACTGGCTTCCGTCACCGATACCGAAAACATCAAAAACCAGGTGCTGGGTAAACTGGGTCTGGACACCCAGGAGCAGAAAGCGGACACCAACTATATGGACGGTATTCAGGGTCTGCTGAACGCGCAAAATGGCCAGCAGCTGAACCTCAGCACCCTTGGAAATTCATCTCTGGCGAAACAGGTGAAAACGAAAGCCTGCGATCTGGTGCTGAAACAAGGCGTTAATTTCCTCTCCTGATCGCCTCCCATTTTCTGCCACAACACGCCGGGTTTATTACGTTAGTCTTACACCGCGGCGTGAAGTGCGTTTTTTTATCCCCTGCCACCACCTCAGCCTCCGTATGCCACGATGCGACTGTATTCAAAAATCCGATTTTATAAACCAAATCCTAACAACAGCACACTTTCGTGACACTAAAATTGCAGCTAAGCGACATCGCAATTACATTGTATTACCCAAAAAATAAGCAATTAGCCGGCTAAGCGTCCGGCATGATGAGGATCTGCTGTTGTCAGAGTTAATGTCCCTTGTCCTTTTCCTGGCTTCCATCGGCGTTTATGCCTGGAAAGCCGGTCGTCACACCTGGTGGTTTGTGGCCACCCTGGTGGTGCTCGGCATTTTTATTGTTTTAAACATTACGTTATATGCCAGCGATTACTTTACCGGCGACGGTATTAACGACGCGGTGCTCTACACGTTGACCAACAGCCTGACCGGCGCTGGTGTGGGTAAGTACATCCTTCCGGGTCTGGGGCTGGTGGTCGCCCTTGTGGGTATCTTCGCCGCGCTGGCCTGGGTTCTGCGCCGTCGCCGTCACCGTCCGCATCATCATGGCTACAGCCTGCTGGCGCTGTGCCTAGCGCTGGCCTCCGTGGATGCCAGCCCGGCCTTCCATCAAATTACCGAGCTGGTAAAATCCCAGTCGCGCGATGGCGATCCGGATTTTGCGGCCTATTACAAAGAACCCTCGAAGAAGATCGACAATCCCAGACTCAACCTGGTCTATATCTACGGCGAAAGTCTGGAACGCACCTATTTTGATAACGATGCTTTCCCGAACCTGACGCCAGAGCTTGGCGCGCTGAAAAACCAGGGCCTCGACTTCAGCCACACCATGCAGCTGCCCGGCACGGATTACACCATCGCCGGGATGGTGGCCTCCCAGTGCGGCATTCCGCTGTTCGCCCCGTTTGAAGGCAACGCCTCCGCCTCAATGTCGAGCTTCTTCCCGCAGAACATTTGCCTCGGCGATATCCTGAAAAACTCGGGCTATGAAAACTACTTTATGCAGGGCGCTAACCTGCGCTTTGCCGGGAAAGATGTGTTCCTGAAATCCCACGGTTTCGATCACCTGTATGGTTCCGAAGAGCTGAAAACCACGGTGGCCGATCCGTCCTACCGCAACGACTGGGGCTTTTACGACGATACCGTTCTGGATGAAACCTGGAAGAAATTCGAGGAACATTCCCGCGCCGGTAAACGCTTCTCGCTGTTTGCGTTGACCGTCGACACGCATCATCCGGATGGTTTCGTCTCACGCACCTGTAAACGTCAGGGCTACGACATTGACGGTAAAAACAACAAGTCGTTCAGCGCCGTGACCTGTAGCCAGGAGCATATCGCGGCGTTAATCGAGAAAATCAAAGCGTCGCCGTATTTCAAAAATACGGTCATCGTCGTCTCATCTGACCATCTGGCGATGAAAAACAGCGCCTGGGATGAGCTGAATAAGCTGGATCGCAGCAACCTGTTCTTTGTGCTGCGCGGCGATAAACCGCAGCAGGAGATCGTTGCCGCTAAACGTAACTCGATGGATAACGGCGCTACCGTGCTGGATATTCTGGGTGGCGATAACTTCATTGGCCTGGGCCGCAGTACGCTTTCGGGCCAGTCCCTGTCGGAAATCTTCCTCAACATGAAGGAAAAAATCCTCGCCTGGAAACCGGATATCATTCGTCTGTGGAACTTCCCGAAAGAGATAAAAGACTTCACCATCGATCAGGATAAAAAAATGATCGCGTTCTCCGGCAGCCATTTCCGTCTGCCGCTGCTGCTGCGCGTGTCGGATAACCGCGTCGAGCCGCTGCCGGAAAGCGAATACTCCGCGCCACTGCGCTTCCAGCTGGCGGAATTTGCCCCGCGCGATAATTTCGTCTGGGTCGACAAATGCTACAAAATGGGCCAGCTCTGGTCGCAACAGCTGTCGCTGTCCACCGACTGGTGCGTCTCTCAGGGGCAACTCGGCGGCGAGCAGACCGTGCAACACGTTGACAAACCGCAGTGGCAGGGAAAAACCGCGTTTAAAGATACGGTTATTGATACCGCACGCTATCAGCGCAACGTAGACCTGCTGAAAATCGTCGACAACGACATTCGTTATAAAGCAGACAGCTTCATCTTTAATGTTGCCGGCGCGCCGGAAGAGGTGAAGCAGTTCAGCGGTATTTCACGGCCGGAATCCTGGGGGCGCTGGTCTAACGCGCAGTTGGGCGATGAGGTGAAAATTGAGTATACCCATCCGCTGCCGGAGAAATTCGATCTGGTGATCACCGCCAGAGCATTTGGTCCCAACGCAAACCGTCCTATACCGGTGCGCGTCGGTGATAAAGAACAGACGCTGACGCTGAGCAATGACGTCACCACCAGCACGCTGCACTTCGATAACCCAACGCGCAGCAATACGCTGGTCATTGTGCCGCCCGATCCGCAGTCCACTAACGAAGGGAATATTCTCGGTCACTCTCCGCGCAAGCTGGGGATCGGCATGGTGGAGATTAAAATTGTGAGCAGCGCTGGCTGATGACGGCGTTCACCCTTCGCCCGACGCGCATCGACGATGTCTCTGCCCTGCCCGCCATCGAACGTGCGGCGGGGCAGCGGTTTCGCGACGTTCCTGAGCTGGCCTGGCTGGCAGACAATGAGGTTATTTCCGTTGAAGAACACCTCAGTTACGCCGGACGCGGATTAAGCTGGCTGGCGCTGGCTGACGACAGGCCCGTGGGCTTTATTCTCGCCGAAGCTCATCCATCGTCGCTGTTTATTGTGGAACTGTCGGTTCACCTGGACTGGCAGGGACGAGGTCTTGGACGCCAGTTAATCGCCCGTGCCGCCGCGCATGCCCGCAGTCTGGGGCTGAACTCGCTGACGTTAACGACGTTTCGTGATGTCCCGTGGAATGCGCCCTTCTACAGGCGATTAGGGTTTGAAATGATGACGACGCTGACGCCGGAACTGCGCCAGAAACGCGAGGAAGAGGCGGCGCACGGTTTAGCGTATGGTTCCCGCTGCGCCATGCGCCTGCCTCTGTAATATCGCCCGGTGGCGCTGCGCTTACCGGGCCTACAAAACCCAATTCCGCAGGCCGGGTCAGACGCAGCCGCCCCCGACAAAACCCACAATCCGTAGGCCGGGTCAGGCGCAGCCGCCACCCGGCAAAACGCACCTCCCGTAGGCCGGGTAAGGCGAAGCCGCCACCCGGCGCAACGCACATCCCTCAGGCCAGGTCAGGCGCAGCCGCCACCCGGCAAAACGCACAATCCGTAGGCCGGGTCAGGCGTAGCCGCCACCCGGCAAAACGCACAGCGTCAGAACGTTTCCCAGTTATCGCCCGCGTCTGCGGTCGCCGGTTTACGCGCCACTACCGGTGCGGCAACGCTTTTCGCCGAGGCGAACTCGCGCGCCTTCATCTGTTCCTGCTGAATACGGAACACCGCAACGGCCTGCGTCAGACGGCTCGCCTGCTCTTCCAGTGCCGCCGCCGCCGCCGCAGACTCTTCCACCAGCGAGGCGTTCTGCTGGGTCACGCGATCCATCTCAGCCACCGCGAGCCCAACCTGGTCGATACCGCGGCTCTGCTCGTCAGACGCAGACGCGATTTCGCCCATGATATCCGTCACGCGCGTTACCGCATTCACGATCTCGCCCATGGTTTCACCCGCGCTTTCAACAAGCGTTGAACCAATTTCCACGCGCCCCACGGAGTCTTCAATCAGGCTCTTGATCTCGCGAGCCGCCTGGGCGCTGCGCTGCGCCAGGTTTCGGACTTCACCTGCAACCACCGCAAAACCACGGCCCTGCTCGCCCGCACGCGCCGCTTCTACCGCCGCGTTCAGCGCCAGAATATTGGTCTGGAAGGCAATCCCGTCGATCACGCTTATAATGTCGGCGATTTTCTGCGAACTGCCGGCGATGTCGCGCATGGTCTGCACCACGTTATCCACCACCTTCCCGCCTTTCTGCGCGGTTTCGGATGCGCTCAGGGCCAGGTTGCTCGCCTGACGGGCGTTCTCGGCGTTCTGCTTCACGGTGGCAGTCAGCTGTTCCATGCTGGCGGCGGTCTCTTCCAGAGAGGCAGCCTGCTGTTCGGTACGGGATGAGAGATCGTTATTGCCCATCGAGATTTCGCTCGCACCGCTGTAAATGGCGTTTGCGCCGTTACGCACGTCACCCACGGTACGCACCAGCTCGCCCTGCATGTGGCGCAGGGAGTCAGCCAGTTCCCCCATCTCGTTGGAGCCTTCCACGTCGATGCGCTTCACCAGGTCGCCGCTGGCGATATGTCGAATGCTGTCAATCAGACGGTTCAGCGGCGAAATCAGCGCCTGACGAATGCCCAGCCAGACGGCAACAATCACCACCAGCACCGCAGCCAGCACGCTAATCAGCACCCAGATAGCCTGGCGGTAAGAACTGTTGCTGTCTTCAACCGCGGTCTGATACAGCGCGTCGTTCTGTTGCAGGTAGGTGACGTACTGCTTCTCAAAGCCATCCTGATAGCTCTGGGTCGGCTGGTCGAAGAACTCGTTGATCTTGCCCGCCCCCAGCAGCTGGATCAGCTCAGCCAGCGCGCCATGGTAGATATCGTAATTACGTTTGATTTCCAGTGCCGCAGCGTCGCTCTGACGCGGGTCGCGCGGCAGCGCTTCGTAATCCGCCCAGTTTTTTTCCGCCTGTTTCAGAGACGCAGAGGCAATCTGCATCAGCTCGGCGACGGTTGAGCCGCTGCCGATATTGTTCTGATCCATCATATAGCGGATACCCGCGCGGTTCAGGGTGTTACGGGTTTGCAGCAGCGCCACCCAGCTACCGTTCAGGGTGGATTGTTGCTGGCGAATGGTTTGCAGAATGGTGAAATTCTCTTTGTCATGCTTCAGGGCATTGAAGAAAAGACCACCGGATGTGAGTTGTAAAAGGCCAAATATCGCTAAAACCAGCATTAAGCTGGTGACAATCTTGATACGGTTTAACATGTTTTCTCTTTCCTCAGACAGATACAGAATTTTCGGCCTGGAAAGGGAAAACTTTACGAAAATCATCCTGGAATTTAGGGTTTTTACTCTTCGTCCCGCGCGGCAATATGTCGGTTTCCGAGTTCAATAAACTCTTCCAGCAGCGCCGTGAGCTGCGTCATCTTCTCCGGGGTATATTCCGCCTCAATCTGCTGGTACGCCTCTTCCACCTGAGCCTGAGCACGCTGGTACAGCGCGTTGCCTTCTTTCGTCAGCGACACGTACAGCTTGCGCTGGTCGTTCAGCGGCTTTAAGCGCAGCACCAGACCGTCGCGCTCCATGCGCGTCAGAATGCCGGTCAGGCTCGGGCGCAAAATACAGGTGCGAAACGCCAGATCGTGAAAATCCATGGAGGGATGCTCGGCCAGCACGCGGACGATACGCCACTGCTGCTCGGTCAGATTATGCCGCTTCACTATCGGGCGGAAGTAGCCCATCGCCGCTTCACGCGCCTGCAACAGCGCGATGGTTAATGAGTCATGCATCATCTTCCCCTTACATCATTAACAAGTAAACAATTCAAAACAGATGCTTTTATAGACAACACGTTGTAACCCAAAAAGTCTAACAGAAACAACATCATTTTTTTAACAACTTGATTTAAATGATAATTCACCTGTTGATGTAAATTTATTGTTATTCGTATCACAAATTATTCACTTCTGATTGCGAAACGAACAGCAAAAGCATAAAACCAGATCATTAACATATTAATGAAATCAAAACCGGACAGTCGGTTTGAGGAGTATGGGAATGAAAGGTACTGTTTTTGCCGTAGCGCTAAACCACCAGAGCCAGCGTTCAGTCTGGGCTGAAGCGTTTGAAAAAGCCCCCTATAACGCGCCGCCAAAAACGGCGGTGTGGTTTATCAAGCCACATAACACCGTTATTCGCGCAGGCGAGCCGATTCCCTTCCCGCAGGGAGAAACCGTGTTAAGCGGCGCAACGGTGGCGCTGGTGGTGGGCAAAACCGCCAGCAAAGTACGCGTTGAAGAGGCGGCGGCGTACATCGCTGGCTACGCGCTGGCCAACGAAATCAGCCTGCCGGAAGAGAGCTTCTATCGCCCGGCGATTAAAGCCAAATGCCGGGATGGATTTTGCCCGCTCGGCGAACCTGTCGCCGTTGATAACGTGGACAACCTGACCATCATCACCGAGATCAACGGACGCGAAGCGGACCACTGGAACACGGCCGATCTGCACCGCAACGCCGCCGAACTGCTGAGCGCCCTGAGCGAATTTGCCACCCTGAACCCCGGCGATGCGATATTGCTCGGTACTCCGCAAAGCCGCGTCGCAATTCGCCCGGGCGATCGGGTACGCATTCTGGCAGAAGGATTTCCGCCGCTGGGTAACCCGGTGGTGGAGGAACGCGACGTTGCCATCGCTTCGCGCACGCCGCCGCACGCCACGCTGTTCGCCCTCGGCCTGAACTACGCCGACCACGCCAGCGAGCTGGACTTCAAGCCCCCCACCGAACCGCTGGTGTTTATCAAAGCGCCAAACACCTTCAACGGCGATAACCAGACCTCGGTGCGTCCAGACAACATTGAATACATGCATTACGAAGCTGAGCTGGTGGTGGTCATCGGCAAAACCGCGCGCAAGGTCAGCGAAGCCGAGGCGATGGACTATGTTGCGGGCTATACGGTCTGCAACGACTACGCCATCCGCGATTATCTCGAAAACTACTATCGCCCGAACCTGCGGGTGAAAAGCCGCGACGGGCTGACCCCCATCAGTCCGAACGTGGTGCCAAAAGAAGCCATCCCTGACCCGCACAACCTTCGTCTTCGCACCTACGTCAACGGTGAACTGCGTCAGGAAGGCACCACGGCAGACCTGATCTTCAGCATCCCATTCCTGATTGCGTATCTGAGCGATTTTATGACCCTGCAACCGGGCGACATGATTGCCACCGGCACGCCGAAGGGGTTGTCCGACGTGGTACCGGGCGATGAGGTGGTGGTGGAAGTGGAAGGCGTAGGCCGCCTGGTAAACCGAATTGTCAGTGAGGAGACTGCAAAATGAAAAAGATTAACCACTGGATCAACGGGAAAAACGTCGCCGGAAGTGAGTACTTCCACACCACTAACCCGGCCTCCGGCGAAGTGCTGGCAGAAGTCGCCTCCGGCGGTGAAGCTGAAATCCATCAGGCCGTTGCCGCCGCCAGAGAGGCCTTCCCGAAATGGGCCAACCTGCCGATGAAGGAGCGCGCGCGCCTGATGCGTCGCCTGGGGGAGCTGATTGACCAGAACGTGCCGGACATTGCCGCGATGGAAACCGCCGACACCGGCCTGCCGATCCACCAGACCAAAAACGTGCTCATTCCGCGCGCCTCGCACAACTTCGAGTTCTTCGCCGAGGTGTGCCAGCAGATGAACGGCAAAACCTACCCGGTCGACGACAAGATGCTCAACTACACCCTCGTGCAGCCGGTAGGCGTTTGCGCGCTGGTGTCGCCGTGGAACGTGCCGTTTATGACCGCCACCTGGAAGGTCGCGCCGTGCCTGGCCTTAGGGAATACCGCGGTGCTGAAGATGTCTGAACTCTCCCCGCTGACCGCCGACCGTCTGGGCGAGCTGGCCCTCGAAGCGGGCATTCCGGCGGGCGTGCTCAACGTGGTGCAGGGCTATGGCGCCACGGCGGGCGACGCGCTGGTGCGTCATCATGACGTGCGTGCCGTCTCCTTCACCGGCGGCACCGCCACCGGGCGCAACATCATGAAAAATGCCGGGCTGAAGAAATACTCCATGGAGCTGGGCGGCAAATCCCCGGTACTGATTTTTGAAGACGCGGACATCGAGCGCGCGCTGGACGCCGCCCTGTTCACCATCTTCTCCATCAACGGCGAGCGCTGCACCGCGGGCTCGCGCATCTTCATCCAGCAGAGCATCTACCCGGAATTCGTGAAGCGCTTTGCCGAGCGCGCCAGCCGCCTGCGCGTGGGCGACCCGACCGATCCGAACACCCAGATTGGCGCGCTCATCAGCCAACAGCACTGGGAAAAAGTCTCCGGCTATATCCGCCTCGGCATTGAGGAAGGCGCAACACTGCTGGCGGGCGGCCCGGACAAACCGACCGATCTGCCTGCGCACCTGAAGGGCGGCAACTTCCTGCGCCCGACCGTGCTGGCGGATGTTGATAACCGCATGCGCGTGGCGCAGGAGGAGATCTTCGGGCCGGTGGCCTGCCTGCTGCCGTTCAAGGACGAAGCGGAAGGGCTGCGCCTGGCCAACGACGTGGAGTACGGCCTGGCGTCATACATCTGGACCCAGGACGTGAGCAAGGTACTCCGTCTGGCGCGCAATATCGAAGCGGGGATGGTGTTCGTCAACACCCAGAACGTGCGCGACCTGCGCCAGCCGTTTGGCGGCGTGAAAGCCTCCGGCACCGGCCGCGAGGGGGGCGAGTACAGCTTCGAGGTATTCGCGGAGATGAAGAACGTCTGCATCTCCATGGGCGACCATCCGATTCCAAAGTGGGGGATCTGAAAATGGGCAAATTAGCGTTAGCGGCAAAAATCACCCACGTGCCGTCGATGTATCTCTCCGAACTGCCGGGCAAAAACCACGGCTGCCGCCAGGGCGCCATCGATGGGCATAAAGAAATTAGCAAGCGCTGCCGGGAGCTGGGCGTCGATACCATTATCGTCTTCGACACCCACTGGCTGGTGAACAGCGCGTACCACATTAACTGTGCGGACCATTTTTCGGGCGTCTACACCAGCAACGAGCTACCGCACTTTATCCGCGACATGACCTACGACTACAACGGCAACCCGGAACTCGGCCAGATGATTGCCGACGAGGCGGTGAAGCGTGGCGTGCGCGCCAAAGCGCACAACATTCCGAGCCTCAAGCTTGAGTACGGCACGCTGGTGCCAATGCGCTACATGAACGCGGATAAGCACTTCAAGGTGGTCTCCATCTCGGCGTTCTGCACGGTTCACGACTTCGCCGACAGCCGCAGGCTGGG
>OKEE01000426.1_pt1 | contig 20069 bp, 16 predicted proteins | sample 1611071 | NCBI WGS metagenome assembly OKEE01 (sample SAMN04436708, study PRJEB24849) | human gut metagenome | biome: human gut; feature: NICU; material: stool | host: Homo sapiens | place: USA: Saint Louis, MO | collected 2010-09-07 | reverse complement strand
TAGTGGTGCGCGTGGTCGATGCGTTTGTCGACCCGTGCATTGGCGCGCTGGTGGACCGCACTCAGACCCGCCACGGTCGTTTTCGTCCCTGGCTGCTCTGGTTTGCCATTCCGTTTGGCGTGAGCTGCCTGATTACCTTCTACGTACCGGATGCCGGGGCGACGGCGAAAATTGTCTATGCCTGCGTAACCTATGCCATCCTGAGTCTGATCTATTCCGCGATTAACGTCCCTTACTGTGCCATGCCTGGCGCGCTGACGCTCGACCCGCGTGAACGTCACTCGCTGCAATCCTGGCGCTTTGGCCTGTCGTTTATCGGCGGGTTGATTGTGACGGTCATCGCGCTGCCGCTGGTCTCATTATTAGGCCAGGGGAATGTGCAAAAAGGCTATTTCTATGCCATGAGCCTGATGGGGCTGCTGGGTATTGTTTTATTCTTCTGCTGCTTCTTTATGACCCGGGAGCGTTACTCGCCGCGCAATGACACCTCCGGCTCGATGCTGACGGATTTAAAACTGCTGGCCGCCAATAGCCAGTGGCGAATTGTTTTTCTGTTTAATATTTTACTGTTAACCGCCGTCGTGACGCGTGGCTCTGCGACCATGTATTACGTTAACTATGTTCTGTTACGTCCGGAACTGGTTTTTGCCTTTATTGTTTCCGGCATGGTGGCCTCCTTAAGCGGCGCATTATTATCTGAACGCCTGTTGGGGAAATTTGACCGGGGGCGTGCCTATCAGTGGACCATTATTTCTTTCGTTATTTTTGGCGCGCTGATTTTCTTCATTCCGCCTTCGCAGGTGTGGCTGATATTCGGTCTGAATATTGTGTTTAGTTTTATTCAGAACCTGACCACGCCGCTGCAATGGACCATGTTCTCCGATGTGGTGGACTACGAAGAACATCGTAGCGGCCGCCGCCTGGACGGGCTGGTTTTCTCTACCGCGCTGTTTGCCATCAAATTTGGGCTGGCGCTGGGTGGGGCGGTGGTCGGTTGGGTGCTTGGCATGGTGGATTACGCTCCCGGTCAGGCAAACCAGGCGCCTCACGTTCTTGCAACCATCAATGCCCTGTTCACCCTGATCCCCTGCGCGCTGTTCCTCTGCATGGTGGCGCTCCTTGCCATCTACAAACTTAACAGCCGGCTGGTGGACAGCATCGCCCGCGAGCTGGCCAGCAAACGCGATAGTCGAAACGATGCGGGGCAGCTCAGCCCGGCAACCCAATCCGCACTACAGGAGTAAACCATGACTGCGATCTACAAGGACGCGGGACGTCCCGTACACTAGCGTGTCGCCGATTTACTGGCGCGTATGACGCCGGAAGAGAAATTTGCCCAGATGCACGCGTACTGGCTGATCCTCGATGAACATGGCAACCACCGCGAGCGCAGCGATCTGAGCGATGAATTCGCTGGCGTGAGCGAACAGGCGTCCCTCAGCGAAAGACTGAAGCTCGGCGTCGGGCAGATCACCCGTCCGCTCGGCACGCACATTGTTGATGCAAAAACCGGCGTGCGTGCCGCCAACCGCCTGCAACGCATGATGATGGAGGAGACCCGGCTCGGCATTCCGGCGCTGTTTCATGAGGAGTGTCTGGTGGGGCTGCTGTGCAAAGATGCAACCCTGTTCCCGTCGTCGCTGAACTACGGTTCCACCTGGGACCCGGCGCTGGTGCAGCGCGCGGCGGAGCAGATTGGCAAAGAGGCCCGATCCGTCGGGTGCCAGCAGGGGCTGGCCCCCGTGCTGGATGTCTCGCGCGATGTGCGCTGGGGACGGACGGAAGAGACCTTTGGGGAAGATCCGTGGCTGGTAGGGGTGATGGCGACGGCGTACGTGAAGGGGTTGCAGGGCGATAAGCGCGATCTGCTGGCGACCCTGAAACATTACGTCGGCCACTCCTTCAGCGAAGGAGCGCGCAACCATGCGCCGGTCCATCTCGGTTTCAGCGAGCTAAACGATACCTTCCTGCTGCCGTTTGAGATGGCAGTGAAGCTGGCCAACGCCGGTTCGGTGATGCCAGCCTATCACGACATTGATAATCAGCCAGGGCACAGCGACCATTTCCTGCTCACCACCGTGCTGCGTGAACAGTGGGGCTTCGACGGCATTATCGTGGCGGATTACGGCGGCGTCAGCCTGCTGCACCAGCACCACGGGATTTCACACGATCCAGCACAATCGGCGGCGCTGGCGTTTAACGCCGGGCTGGACGTGGAATTGCCGAAGGATGACTGCGCGCGTCATCTGGCGGAAGCGGTAGAGCGTGGGCTTATCTCAATGGCGAAAGTGGATGAGATTGTGGCGCGCGTGCTCAGTGAAAAATTCCGTCTCGGGCTGTTTGAAAAACCGTACGCCGACGAAGACGGTATCGATTTGCAGAATGAGGCGACCCGGCAGGTGGCGCGCGAGGTGGCAACAAAATCGATCACGCTGCTGGAAAATAACGGCATTTTGCCCCTCGGCGGAAAACCCCGTGTAGCGGTAGTGGGGCCGACGGCGGACGATCCGCTGGCGCTGCTGAGCGGCTACAGCTTCCCGGTTCATCTGATCATCAGCGATATGGTTGAAGAGACCTCGCAGGTGACTACCCCGCGCGCGGCGCTGGAACAGTACCTTGGTGCATCGCAGATACGTTACGCCAAAGGGTGCCACATTATCGAAAAACGGATGGCGGGCGCGCCGGTGTTCCCGGGCGACAGCGGCGGTAAACCGATGCAGCAATCGCCGGTTTCACAACGCACGGATCTGATCCCCGACGCCGTGAGCGCGGCAAAAGAGAGTGACGTGGTGGTGGCCTGCGTGGGCGACCTCGCCGGGCTGTTCCAGAGCGGCACCGTGGGGGAAGGGTCGGATACCGATTCGCTGGATCTGCCAGGCGTGCAGCAACAGCTGCTGGAGGCGCTGGTGGCAACCGGTAAGCCAGTGATTGTCGTCATGACGGGCGGGCGGCCTTATAACCTACAGGGGCTGGAAGAGAAGGTGGCCGCGCTGATAATGGCCTGGGCGCCGGGGCAAGAAGGGGGCTGGGCGATTGCCGATGTCTTAACCGGCCGCGCGGAGCCGCAGGGCAGGCTGGTAGTGAGCGTGCCGAAAAACGCCGGGGCGATGCCGTACTACTATAACCACAAGCTGAAAAGCGGCGGCACGCCGTTTGCGTTCCATTTCGGCGCACTTTACCCGTTCGGTTACGGTCTCGGCTGGACGCAGTTTCGCTGGGGCGCGGCCCGCCTGGCTGAAAGCCGCGTCCCGATCGACGGAGAGGTGGCGTTAAGCGTCGATATCACCAACACCGGCGAGCGCAGCGGCAGCGAAGTGGTACAGGTGTACGTACGCGATAAGGTCGCCACGCAGGTGCGTCCGCTTCAGGAGCTGAAAGCGTTCCAGCGCGTGACGCTTTCACCGGGAGAAACCGCCACGCTGACCTTTACCCTGCCGGTGGAGATGTTTAATTTCACCCGCCGGGACGGAAAGCGAATCGTCGAGCCAGGGGAATTTGAGTTACAGGTTGGCGCGTCCTCGGCGGATATTCGCGCGGTGGTGAACGTGCAGGTAAGCGGAGAGACGCGGGTGCTGGCGGGGGAGTGGCGGATGCTCAGTCGCTGTGACATTACACGGCCGTAAAAAGGATAAAAAAAAGCCCATCGTGGGAGATGGGCAAAGACTACACACAGCAATTCGTTGTTTCACTCAGGGGATTTCCATGCTTATAAATCAAGGTGTTGATTTATAACCGTGTCTTAATAGTAGGCATGCCAGGATTTTGAGTCGATCGGATTCGTCTCAATAGTTAAAGGGAGGTAAAGATTTCTTGAAGAGAATGACGGTTTTAGGCAGGAAAAGGCGGGTCTGACCAGTGCGCAGAGAATAAATAGTTTAGCAACGTTTAAGTATTACTGCGGAGAGTGTAGGCCGGGTAAGCGTTAGCGCCACCCGGCATCCGTTCTTACTGCGCGTTCTTGTCTTCCAGCTCTTCAAGTTCGCTTAAGATGACATCCGGATCGGTTCCCGGCGCTGGCACTTCATGCACCCAGGCGGAGAAGAGTCGCCAGGTCACCGCAAGCAGCACCGGACCGATGAACAGGCCAATCATGCCGAAGGCAATTAACCCTCCAATTACCCCGGACAGGATCAGAATCAGCGGCAGATCAGCGCCCATGCGGATGAGGAGGGGACGGATCACGTTATCCATGGTGCCCACCACGCAACTCCAGACCAGCAGCACCGTGCCCCAGGTCGTATCCCCCGTCCAGTAAAGCCAGATAATGCAGGGAACCAGCACCAGCAGCGGACCGAGCTGCGCCAGACAGGTCATCAGCATGACGACGGTGAAAATGGTGGCATACGGTACGCCGGAAATCGCCAGCCCGATTCCGCCAAGCACCGCCTGCACCAGCGCCGTGACCACCACGCCGAGCGCCACCGCGCGGACGGCCTGGGCTGCCAGCAGCACGGCCGCATCGCCGCGTTTACCTGCCAGTCGGGTGGCGAAATGACGTACCCCCAGCGCAACCTGCTCGCCGCGCCAGTACAGCAGGGCGCTGAAGACCAGCATCAACGTACAGTGCATCATGAAGCGACCAATGTGCGCAGCCTGCCCCACAAACCAGGTGGTGGTTGTGCCGATGTACGGGCGCACTTTGGCCATCAGGGCGCTACCGCCCATCTCCAGCAGGCTGTGCCAGCCGCTGTACAGTTTTGCGCCCACAACAGGAATGCTGTTCAGCCACGCGAGATCCGGCAGCGTCATATCACCGCTGGTGACCGCGCGAATAACCGGGCCGCTACTGTCAACCAGGCTGTTAACCAGCAGTGCAATGGGAATAATAAACAGCAGGAACAACAGCAATGTCATCACCAGCACGGCCAGGCCGCGGCGACCAAACAGCAGTTTCTGCAAACGCAAGAGTAAAGGCCAGGTGGCGACGACGACGGTCGCGGCCCAGGCAAATCCGAGCACGAAAGGACGAACGATCCACAGACACGCAATAATCATAATGGCTAAGAACAGCACCGACAGCAGTATCTGCGCGACATCCCTGGGCTGACGAAGATTGACCATAAACGAAACTTTCCTTAAATGAACACCAGCAAGGCTGATGGGAATATAAACCGCATCTCTCTAATCATCAGTGATTTCAGCGATTTTTGACAGGCGGATTTTGCCCGTAATTCTACGAAGCACATAAGAAAAAAATGTGATAAAACTTTCCGGACACAACGCAAACGATTTCACATTACTCTAATTAGGGTCGACAGTCATGATCCCACAGATTTCTCAGGCACCCGGCGTCGTTCAGCTGGTGCTTAATTTTTTGCAGGCACTGGAGCAACAGGGTTTTACAGGTGATACCGCCACCGATTATGCCGACAGGCTGACGATGGCGACCGATAACAGTATTTACCAGCTTCTTCCCGATGCCGTCGTTTTCCCGCGCTCTACCGCCGATGTGGCGCTCATCGCCCGTCTGGCGTCGCAGGAGCGTTTCAGCTCCCTGGTCTTTACCCCGCGTGGCGGCGGGACGGGCACCAACGGGCAGGCGCTGAACCAGGGCATCATCATTGATATGTCCCGCTATATGAACCGCATCATTGAGATCAACCCGGAAGAGGGGTGGGTGCGTGTGGAAGCGGGGGTGATCAAAGATCAGCTGAATCAGTTTTTGAAACCTTACGGCTATTTTTTTGCGCCAGAGCTTTCCACCAGTAACCGCGCGACCATTGGCGGGATGATCAACACCGATGCCTCGGGGCAGGGCTCGCTGGTCTACGGCAAAACCTCCGATCACGTCATGGGGGTGCGGGCGGTGCTGCTGGGGGGCGATATCCTCGATACCCAACCGATGCCGGTCGAGCTGGCCGAAACGCTGGCAAAAGAGAGCACCACCAGCGGACGGATTTATCGCACGGTGCTGGAGCGCTGCCGTGAAAATCGCGAACTGATCCTCGACAAATTCCCGAAGCTCAACCGCTTCCTGACGGGCTACGATCTGCGCCATGTCTTTAATGACGATCTGAGCCAGTTCGATCTTACCCGCGTACTGACCGGGTCAGAAGGGACGCTGGCCTTCATCACCGAGGCGCGTCTGGATATCACCCGGTTGCCAAAGGTGCGCCGTCTGGTGAACGTCAAATACAACTCCTTTGACTCCGCGCTGCGTAATGCACCGTTTATGGTGGAGGCGCGGGCGCTGTCGGTGGAAACCGTCGATTCAAAAGTCCTGAACCTGGCCCGGGAAGATATCGTCTGGCATTCGGTGAGCGAACTGATTACCGACGTGCCGGATAAAGAGATGCTCGGCCTGAACATCGTCGAGTTCGCCGGGGATGACGCAGAGCTGATTGAGAGCCAGGTGAGCACGCTCTGCCAGCGTCTGGACGAGCTGATTGCGCAGGGGGAAGGCGGCGTCATTGGCTGGCAGCTGTGTAACGATCTCTCCGGCATCGAGCGAATCTACGCGATGCGTAAAAAGGCGGTGGGGCTGCTCGGCAACGCGAAAGGGGCGGCGAAGCCGATTCCGTTTGCGGAAGATACCTGCGTGCCGCCGGAGCACCTTGCTGATTATATTGTGGAGTTTCGCGCGCTGCTCGACAGCCATGGTCTGAGCTATGGCATGTTCGGGCACGTGGACGCGGGTGTGCTGCACGTGCGCCCGGCGCTGGACATGTGCGACCCGCAGCAGGAGATCCTGATGAAGGCGATCTCCGACGAGGTCGTGGCCCTCACGGCCAAATACGGCGGTTTGTTATGGGGCGAGCACGGCAAAGGATTCCGCGCCGAGTACAGCCCGGCGTTTTTTGGCGAACAACTCTACGCCGAGCTGCGTAAGGTGAAAGCCGCGTTTGATCCCGATAACCGCCTTAACCCGGGAAAAATCTGTCCGCCGGAGGGCGTTGATGCGCCGATGTTGCAGGTGGACGCCGTCAAGCGCGGCACCTATGACCGACAAATTCCGATTGCGGTACGCGCCTCCTGGCGCGGCGCGATGGAGTGCAACGGCAACGGGCTGTGCTTCAACTTCGATGTGAAAAGCCCGATGTGTCCGTCGATGAAAATCACCAGCAACCGCATTCATTCCCCGAAAGGGCGTGCCACGCTGGTGCGCGAATGGCTGCGCCTGCTGGCCGACCGCGGCGTTGACCCGCTCAAGCTGGAACAGGAGCTGCCGGAAAAACGCGCCAGCCTGCGCGGGCTTATCGAACGCACCCGCAACAGCTGGCATGCGAACAAAGGCGAATACGATTTCTCGCATGAGGTGAAAGAGGCGATGTCCGGCTGCCTGGCGTGCAAGGCGTGTTCAACCCAGTGCCCGATTAAAATTGACGTGCCGGAATTCCGTTCCCGCTTCCTCCAGCTGTACCACACGCGCTATCTGCGCCCGATGCGCGATCATCTGGTAGCGACGGTTGAGAGTTACGCGCCGCTGATGGCCCGTGCGCCAAAAACCTTTAACTTCTTTATCAATCAGCCGCTGGTGCGCAAACTGTCTGAAAAACATATCGGCATGGTGGATCTGCCGCTGCTGTCGGTGCCATCGCTCCAGCGTCGGCTGGTGGGGCATCGCTCGGCGAACATGACTCTGGAACAACTGGAAGCATTAAGCCCTGAGCAGAAAGCGAAGGTGGTGCTGGTGGGGCAGGATCCGTTTACCAGCTATTACGATGCGCAGGTGGTGGCCGATTTTGTCCGACTGGCCGAGAAAATCGGCTATCAGCCGGTGGTACTGCCGTTCTCCCCGAACGGCAAGGCGCAGCACATTAAAGGCTTCCTGAGCCGCTTTGCGAAAACCGCGCAGAAAACTTCAGATTTCCTGAATCGCGTGGCGCAGCTCGGCATGCCGATGGTGGGCGTTGATCCGGCACTGGTGCTCTGTTACCGGGATGAATATAAGCAGACGCTCGGCGATAAGCGCGGTGATTTTCAGGTCTTACTGGTGCACGAGTGGCTGCCTGCGGTGCTGACGCAAACGCCTTCTCAGGAGGTCAGCGGAGAATCCTGGTACCTGTTTGGGCACTGCACCGAAGTGACGGCGCTGCCGACGGCGCCTGCCCAGTGGGCTTCTATCTTTGCCCGGTTTGGCGCGAAGCTGGAAAGCGTCAATGTGGGCTGCTGCGGTATGGCCGGAACCTACGGCCATGAAGTCAAAAACCACGCTAATTCGCTCGGCATTTACGAGCTGTCGTGGCATCAGGCGATGCAGCGCCTGCCACGTAACCGCTGCCTGGCGACGGGCTACTCCTGCCGCAGCCAGGTGAAACGGGTGGAAGGTAACGGCGTCCGCCATCCATTGCAGGCTTTACTGGAGATTATCGGATGATCTGGAAACGTGCGGTCACGCTGGAGGCCTTAAATGCCATGGGCGCGGAGAACATGGTCGGTTTGCTGGACATCCAGTTCACGCGCATTGGCGACAACGAACTGGAAGCGACGATGCCGGTAGACAGCCGTACTCATCAACCGTTTGGCCTGCTGCACGGCGGCGCGTCCGTCGTGCTGGCCGAAACGCTGGGGTCGGTGGCGGGCTACCTGTGTACGGAAGGAGAGCAGAAGGTGGTGGGGCTGGAGGTCAATGCCAACCACATCCGCTCCGTTCGCAGCGGGCGCGTGCGCGGCGTCTGCCGGGCGCTGCATGCCGGAAGCCGTCATCAGGTGTGGCAGATTGATATTCTGGACGAGCAGGATCGCCTGTGTTGTTCATCCAGGCTGACGACGGCCGTTGTGTAAAGTTTCCGGATGTCTTGCTTTTGGTCAAAAATTAGCCGCTCGATTGTGATATACTGGTCACGTTTTGAACATAAGCGAGGACATCATGGATACTGAAATAACCCCAACACAGCTGGCAATTGAATATTTACGTCGCGATAAAAGCAATCTGTCTCCCGCCCAGTACCTGAAAAAGCTGAAACAGCTTGAGCTGGAATTTACGGATTTGCTGGCGCTCTCTTCAAACGAACTGAAAGAAGAGATCTACTTTGCCTGGCGGTTGGGCGTTCACGTCCATTAAGCAGTGAAGAAAAGGCCGCAAGCGCGGCCTTTTTTGTGCCTGACAGTCAGTATCTGGCAGGCAGTTTATTAATTTTAATCAGCCGGCCTTCTTCCATTTCGATGAACCCGCCCGTTTTCAGATCAGCCAGAATACGCATTACGCCGCTGCGGGAAAGCTGGGTTTTATCCCTGATATACCTTTCCGCCGTCACGCTGCGTCGGTAGCTGTCATCTTCCTGCATCAGCAGCACGAGCTGCTGGCGAATCATCTCGTACGCGGTTGGCGCGCCTTTCGGCATGACGTTGTGATAAAGGCGGTTATAGACAAACATCAGATGATTAGAAAGCAGCCCCCACAGCGCGTTCTCTTTGATAATCTCAGCCACCCGATCGGTCGTGAGCACACCAATCAGGCAAGGCGTTACCGTTCGGAGGTAGTCGGTAAAATAGATGTCCGTCAGGTTAGCGAGACCAAACAGGGCGGGACTGCGCGCCGTCGAAAGCATCATGTCGTCGCTTCTTCTGTATATGGCGACCGTGCCGTCAAGAATTAAATAACACATGCTCTGCCCGTTAACCTGGAGATCAAGTTGCTCGCCGGGATCGGTTCTATGCGTGGCGCAGTGCGGCTGTAAATGAGAAATCAGTTCCTGAGCATAGGGAGAGCCGCGATGCGATGGTTTATCAGAAGACATAGCGTTAACCTGGAAAGAGATAGTACTCTCTATAGTGTCGCTCTTCTTTTCCACCTTCTCCAGAGATAAATACAGCCTCAGTACTTACGGGGTAAGTGATGGATCTCCACTAGCACGCCACGCTCCATGGTGATGTATTTCCCCGTCCGCAACTCCGCGAGGATCCGCATAATGCCGCTGCGTGAAAGATAGGTGCGGCTTTTGATATAGGCTGCGGCGGTAATGTTTTGTCTTATGGCTTCCGGCTCCTGCATCAATTCGACCAGCTGAAAGCGAATAATGTCATAAGCCGACATCTGCGATATCTGAGCGCAATGTTCGTAGACGCGCGATGCGGTATAGATCAGCAGGTTTGAGAAGTGCTCCCATAAATTCTGCTGTGCGACAATACGATTAAAACACGCCAGCGAAACGCTGGCCACCTCTGAAGTTTCCAGCGCTCTGACGTACAGGTGCTCAGAAGAAAACTGGCTGCTCACGCCGAGTATAAATGGCGCGGATTCAGAATTCAGGACGATACCGTCCCCGCGACGGTGCAACGCCACGCTGCCATGTAACAGTAAAAAGCACTGACGGATATCGCCGGAGTAATAATGGATAATTTCCCCTCTGGCAATAATGCCTCTCTCCGCATGCGGCAAAACGTTATCGATTATTTTTTCAATGTGCTTAAAAGGCTTAGCGCCGAGCACCGTTGACTTATCAATTTCTGACTCAGGCGCGAATCGGGTATTCATTTGAGACCTCACTGACTGATGCGATCATTTTTTGATCGGCATAGAGAATTATCTTAAAAAACAGCAGGTCAGGGAATGTTTGCAGCGAGTCTAATTATAGACTTATCTGTTTTTAAGTGTTAATTAATTGAAATTGCAACTTTTTTTATTCAGGTCTAAAAGTAGACTGCGGCCATTATTCTTAAGCTATTTTCGGGTGAATATGTTTTGTATTTGTTAAAAGGGGGTCTACAGCTAGACCTCAAAATTGATTGTATGCGGAAAAAGAGTTGTATAAATTTTGACTCGTCGGAAGGGGTTTTATTTCTGCAACTGAATGTCGGTAATAAATAGAGTAATACGGGATATAAAATTATGAATAAAAAATTGATGATGGCAATGGTAGCAGCAGGTTCTGTACTCACCATGACCAATGCATTCGCAGCGGCCGGTACCGTTAATTTTAACGGAAATATTCTGGATTCTGCCTGCGACGTTGATGTGGCATCCCAGAATCAGGTGGTGGTATTGGGCGATTATTATAAAACGGAATTCCCGACAACCGGGGCGAGAACGGCTGCGACGCAATTTAATATTATTTTGAAAAACTGTCCGGTAACGGTCACCAATGCAAAAGTCCGTTTTGACGGCACGCCGGATTTAACCAACGCCAGCCTGCTGGCGATTGATACGTCCGTGGCGGGGGCGGCCACCGGGGTGGCGATTAACCTGATGACGGCAGATAAAGCCGATCTGCCGCTGCACGGCAGCAACAGCTATATCTACCCACTCAGCAGTACGGCTGATAATACGCTGAACTTCTACGCGCAGTATATCTCCACCGCGGCATCCGTTACCGCGGGCCCGGCTAACTCGGTCGCAAACTTCTCTGTGGTGTACAACTAAGTCAATGGCAGTAATTAGCGGGGGGCCACCCGGCCCCTTGTTTTATGAGGTAAAAAAATGCGTTTTATCACGACAACGGGCCTGGCTATGGCGCTGTTACCGCTGACGTTAACATCCGCCAGTGCAGGCGTAATTATTGGCGGCACCCGTGTTATTTTTGATGGGGCTAAAAAAGAGGCGTCAATAAATATTACGAATCCTGATAACGTTCCTTATTTAATCCAGTCGTGGATAGATGTTCAGGATGAACAATCGGGTAAAGCGCCTTTTATTATCACCCCTCCGCTGTATCGGCTGGACGGCGGGCAAAAAAACCTTGAGCGTATAGTCATGACAGGCTCGCTGCCTCAGGGGCAGGAGAGTTTATTCTGGCTGAACATTAAAGCTATTCCGTCAGCCTCAAAGCAGATGAACTCGCTGCAAATTGCCTTCAAAACGCGCATCAAATTAATTTACCGGCCAGAGACGCTTCGTGCGTCTACCCCCGAGGAGCAGGCCAATAAATTAACCTGGCGTCGTGCGGGAAATACGCTTCAGGTTAATAACCCTACGCCGTACGTTATCAATTTCAATGAAATTACGTTGGGTGATAAGAAACTTGACGATGTCACGTACGTGATGCCTTCAGGCTCAGCCCGTTTTCCGTTACCGAATGGAAGCACTGGCAATACGCTGACGTTTAAAGTCATTAACGATTATGGCAGCCCTGGCGAATTACACCGGGCCAGTTTGTGATCCTTCTGCGTTAATCAGGTGCTCGTCATGACAACGGCATTGAATACAATGCAGCCTGCGCGTCTGGCAATATTTATTGCTCTCGCGCTTGCTGGTGTCTCTCCCACGCTGTATGCCAGTGAGACGTTTAATACGGAACTGGTAGAGCTGGATAATCCCGGAATGGGAAAAGCGGATTTATCTGCCTTTGAATCCGGCTCGCAGGCGCCCGGGACATACCATGTTGATATTATTCTTGACGATCGGCTGCTGGAAACGCGGGATATTCGTTTTATGGCAGTGAAGGATGCTAACGGCAGTGAAACGTTGCAGCCGTGCCTGAGTATCGGGCAGTTAAAAGCGTGGGGCGTGAAAACGGCGCTTTTCCCGCAGCTCGCCGCCGGGGAAGGTGAATGTGCCGATCTCAGGGCGATTCCACAGGCCAGCGCGGATTTCCAGTTTGGCGCCCAGCGCCTGGCGATCAGCATCCCACAGGCGGCCATAGACCTGCCAGCGAGAGGTTACGTTCCGCCGGATATGTGGGATGAAGGCATTACCGCGGCCATGCTGAACTACAGCCTGAGCGGGGCGAACAGCCGGGCAAGAAGCGGGGCAGGCACCCGCAGCGACAACCAGTATGCAAACCTGCGGCCGGGGATCAACGTCGGTCCCTGGCGGTTACGCAACTACACCACCTGGTCCCGCGATGCGTCCGGCCAGGATAAGTGGGATAACGTCTATACCTTGATGCAGCGCGCGATTATTCCCCTGCAAGCCCAGCTTACGCTCGGAGACAGTTCCGCGCCTGCCGATGTCTTTGACAGCATGCCGTTTCGCGGCGTCCAGCTGGCGTCCGACGACGATATGCTGCCGGATTCCCTGAAAGGCTATGCGCCGGTGGTGCGCGGTATTGCGCGAACTAACGCGCAGGTCGTGGTGCGTCAGAATGGCTATCAAATCTACCAAAGCTATGTGGCGCCGGGCGCGTTTGAGATCGCGGATATGTATCCCACCGGCGGCGCGGGCGATCTTGATGTCACGATCGTCGAAGCCGATGGCAGTGAGCAACATTTCACCCTGCCGTACGCTTCGCTGCCGGTCCTGCAACGGGAGGGACGCCTGAAATATGCCCTTACCGCCGGGCAGTATCGCTCGTATAACCGTAGCGTGGAGAAAACCCCCTTCGGGCAACTGACCGGAATTTACGGCCTCCCGCACGGCATCACGCTTTATGGCGGCGGTCAGGGGGCAGATAAGTACCAGTCAGCGGCTCTGGGGGTGGGCAAGAACATGGGCGATCTCGGGGCAGTATCCGCAGACGTCACTCAGGGCTGGTCAACGCCGGAGCATACCGCGAAAACAAGCGGTCAGTCGTGGCGGGCCCGATACAGCAAGAATTTTATCACTACCGGGACGAACTTTTCGATTGCCGGGTATCGCTACTCGACCCGCGGCTATTACGGGATGCAGGACGTCCTCGATTCGTACGGCGACAGCAGCGCGCTTCAGGACAGGCGACGTAACCGTGCCGAGCTGACGATGAGCCAGACGCTGGGGGACAACCTGGGCGCGCTTACCCTCAGTGCGGCGCGGGAAGATTACTGGAATGACGGTAAATCGATGGCGTCGTGGAGCGTCGGCTATAGCAACTACTGGCACAACATCAGCTATGGCCTGACATGGACCTACAGCAAAAATGTCCGCTCAGCGTCAGAGACCCGCGACAGCCAAAAAAACGCTGACCACGACCAGCTTCTGGCGTTCAACGTCAGCATTCCGCTGGATAAATTTTTGCCGCAGACATGGGCTAACTATGGCATGAACGCCAGTAAGCATAACGGGACGACGCATAACGTCGGCCTGAACGGAGTGGCGCTCGAAAATCGTTCCCTGAGCTGGAACGTACAGCAGGGATATGGCACAGAGGGCGTGGGCTATACCGGCAACGTGAACGCGGATTACAAAGGCACCTATGGCGAAGTCACGGCAGGTTATGGTTATGACAAAAACAGTGAACGCCTGAATTACGGGCTGCAAGGCGGCATTCTCGCCCATGCTGATGGCATCACGCTTTCCCAGCCGCTGGGGGAGACCAGCGTCTTAATCAAAGCCCCTGGCGCCCACGACGTGGATATCCGCAATCAGCCCGGTGTACGGACAGATTTTCGCGGATATACGGTCGTGAGCAACCTTTCTGTCTACCGGAAAAACGATCTCACCCTCGATCCGGAAAATATGCCGGACGATGTTGAGCTGGAGATCAACACCCGCACGGTGACGCCGACGCGGGGAGCGGTGGTGAGAGCCGATTATCTGCCGAAGTCAGGACGCCGGGTGCTGATGACCCTGACCGACAACGATCGCGCCGTTCCGTTTGGGGCGGTGGTCACCCTTGTGGGTGATGACAGCGGCAGTTTTATTGTCGGCGATCGCGGTCAGGTCTATTTAACCGGGATGCGCGAGCAGGGAACGTTAGTCGCCACATGGGGAAGTCAGGCCAGCCAGCAATGCCGCGCTGATTTCACGCTGCCGAATCATTCAACGTACGGTGGGATCGCTGATATGCGCGCCACCTGCCGTCAGGAACGCTAACATGAAATGTCTTAAGGCGATGCTGCTGCTCTGTATGCTCGCGGCGGCAAATATGGCTCGGGCCGGTACCTGCACCACCATCACCCCGCAGCTTTCCACCCTGTCCGTGGGGACGATCAACGTGCAGCGCGATGCGCCTGTCGGCACGGTAGTATTTTCCGGCGCGGCGTCAGCCACAGGCTCCTATCTTACCGGGTGTACGAATCCGCTGATGCTGGGATTCAGCATGCGCTACAACGGCGCCACGTTGAGCAGCTACGGCAACCATGTCTACAACACGAACATCAGCGGGATAGGGATACGCTTTTCTTCCAACGGCTATTTTGAAAACCCGAGCAATACGTTCTCCTACAATGCGCAGACCTCCTATGTGGACTGGTACGGTGGGAGGATTGAGCTGGTGGTGACGGGGCCGGTCTCATCGGGGGCATTAACGCCGGGGGTGATTGGCGTCGTGACGCTTCAGGGAAGCGACGGTCTCTACCGTGACGGTCTGACCACGCAGCTCACCTCCGGCACCATCAATGCTCTGGCGTGCACGGTGAATACGGCCCAGCTGACGTTTCCGATAGGGGATATTCCCGCTTCGGCGTTCGGCACCGTGGTGGGCACCACGCCCGCGGGAGCACAGAACACGCAAAACCTGGGCCTGACCTGCGCCGCCGGAACCAATATTACGGTCTCGCTCAGTGGAATACAGAATCCGGACAGCGCCAATACCAGCGTGATGGCCTTAACCGGGCAAGGAAATGCCGGCACTGCAAAAGGGGTGGGGGTGCAGCTTATCTATAACGGTGCACCGCTGGTGATGAACAGCCGACTATTTTTGCGGCAGTCTGCCGGGGGGCAAGAGACATTGCCACTAACGGCCCGATATTACCAGACGTTAACCCGCGTGGAGTCAGGTTCAGCGAATGCCTCCGCCACCCTTAATGTGACCTACCAGTAGCAGGTAAGAAGATGAAAATAAGATGCTGGACACTGCTTTTACTTGCCTTACTCAGCGGGAAGGTATGCTCCGCTGATAGCATCAACATCGGTGTGACGGGAAATATCGTGGCGTCGCCGTGCATATTTAATGGCGGCAATAACAGCCTCGATGTCAATCTGGGCAATATTCAGGCAACCAATATGGCGACGCCGGGCTCAACATCGGATCCGGTGCCTTTCAGTCTGCTGTTTACCCAGTGCCCAACGGGAACGCAGAGTGTGACCGTCGCTTTCACCGGCAGCCCCGATCCCGAGGCGGGCGCGGACTATTTTATGAACAGTGGTTCGGCCACGCATGTGGCGATAGCCATGCGCGATGCCCAAACCGGTACGCTCAAAGGAACAGGCACAAGCATGACCCAGACCATTGCCGCGGACAGAACCGCGACATTGGCTATGCTGGCCTCGGTAACATCCATGACGGGCGGCGCCACGCCGGGAAGCATCAGTGCGGTTGTTATGATGACGATGCAGTACAACTGAATGCCGGTGATAAGCCTTTTTTAAAGACGTTGGTGTGAACTATGTTAAATATTCTGATTCAGGAAACGGATCTGTTTTTTCAGGCTGGGCTACAGAGCTTTTTCGAAGATTTTTTTAAGCATAACTTTCATCGCTCCATTACATTTCACCTGGCGCTGACCAATGAAAACGTCAGCCAGGCCGATATTATTGTTCTTTCATTATGTCAGGGGGAAACGCTGACCTGTTTTCCGGAGTTACTGGCCCGGCAAAAAGGCATTGTGATAGGTCTCGTTGACGATGAGCTGCGCTTTTCGGCGCTGCCTTCCTGCTTTCAGGACATCATTTTTCTCCCACGCCGGGCGTCGCTTGATCGTATAAGCGGCGTTCTGTTTATTGCGTGGTTCGCAACGCAATTACCGGGTTACACCTGGAATAAAAAGACCTGTTTCGACTGCCAGCATAAAGATTTATCCCGGCAACAGATTCGTATTATGGTCAATTTTTACCGGGGGCTGTCGGTGGTGCAGACCGCGAACGCGTTGAAGATGAGCGAAAAAACGGTCTTTACCCATAAATATATGATGATGCAGAAATTTAATCTGCGAAGCGATTACGAGCTGATCGTACTGTTGAGAAGGCTGATGGAGAAAAAGAGCCGTCCGAACCTGCTTCGCGATTACCTGGAAAATAATTATGCACAACAAATAGCCTGAAACGGCAGCGGATAGCGGGCCGGGCAGCGATAGCTACCCGGCAATGCATTTAAACGTTAACCGCAGCGATCAACCGCGTCTTCATGGTCTGGTATGCGGAGGCCGCAAAATCCTCCGCCCAGCGCTGGTCCTCGATCGCCTCCAGCTGCACGGCGCAATACTTCGTTTCCGGCGTTCTGGAGATCGGGTCGAGATTATCCTGCGTCAGCTCATTACAGGCGCCAATCCACCACTGGTAGGTCATATAGATTGCTCCCGCATTGATGCGCTCGCTGATGCTGGCGCGGGTGATCACTTTACCCCGGCGTGAACGCACCCAGACCAGCTGGCCCTCGGCAATCCCCCGTTCATCCGCGTCGGCCGGGTTGATCTGCACCTGGCCCGGCTCGTCGGCCAAGCTTTGCAGCGCCGCGCAGTTCCCGGTCATTGAGCGACAGGAGTAGTGACCCACTTCGCGCACCGTGCACAGTACCAGCGGGTAATCCGCATCCGGTGTCTCCGCCGGCGCGCGCCAGGGGGCGGCAAATAGCTGGCCTTTGCCAGTGGGGGTGTCGAACTGATTATCCTTGTACAGGTAGGGCGTGCCGGGATGATCGAGGGTTGGGCAGGGCCACTGCACATGGCCCATCTCACCCATTTTTTCGTAGGTCACGCCGTAGAAGAGGGGGCACAGCTCGCGCATTTCGTCCCAGATCTGCTGGTTATCCTCGTAATGCATGGGATAGCCCATCTCCGTGGCCAGCAGGCTGATGATCTCCCAGTCGCGCTTCACGTTGCCGCTGGCCTCAATGGCTTTGCCGAATCGCTGGAAGCCGCGATCGGCACAGGTGAATACACCGGCGTGTTCTCCCCATGAGGTGGCAGGGAGTAGCACGTCAGCCACCTCTGCCGTTTTGGTCATAAAGATGTCCTGAACCACCACAAAATCGAGCGCCTCAACGCCGCGGCGGACCAGACCCAGATCGGCTTCTGTCTGAAGCGGATCTTCCCCCATGATGTAATATGCTTTGATCTTACCTTCCAGCGCGAGATGCGGCACTTCGGTGATACGCGTTCCGACGCGATCGTCCATCCGGTTGACATTGATTTTCCACGCATCGGCAAATTTCAGTCTGACCGCCGGATCAGTGACGTCCTGGTAGCCGGGGAACATATTGGGCAGAACGCCCATATCGCAGGCACCCTGAACGTTATTTTGTCCGCGAACCGGACCCACGCCGACGGCAGGGCGGCCCAGATTCCCGGTCAGCAGCGCCAGGCTGGAGAGACCTTTCACCACATCGACCGCCTGACCAAACTGCGTGACGCCCATTCCCCACATCACCGTCGCTGAAGGCGCCGCCGCGAACATGCGCATTGCCTGACGAACATCCCGCGCGGGGATCCCCGTCAGATGTTCAACCTGCTCGGGGGCGTAATCTTTTACCGTCAGCCGGTACGCCTCAAGCCCTTCGGTAAAGCGGGCAACGTAGTTTTTGTCGTACAGTTCCTCTTCCAGCAGGACATAGCCAAAGGCATTGACCAGCGCCATGTTACTGCCATTTTTTAACTGAAGATGAAGATCGGCAATGCGTGCCGTTTCAATATGACGCGGATCGCAGACGATGATTTTAGCGCCATTTTCACGTGCTTTAAGCACGCGTCGGGCGACGATGGGGTGAGAGTCGGCGCAGTTATAGCCGAATACCAGCAGGCATTTTGAGTTTTCAATATCGTTAATGGAATTGCTCATGGCGCCGTTGCCGAGGGTCTCCTGTAAACCGGCAACGGACGGACCGTGACAGACGCGGGCGCAGCAGTCGACGTTGTTAGTATTCAGCACCGCACGGGCAAATTTTTGCATCACATAGTTGGTCTCATTGCCCGTTCCCCGCGAGGAACCCGTGGTCATAATGGAGCGAGGGCCGTACTGTTCTTTGATGCTTTTAAGCCTGTGAGCGGTATAGCGAATGGCCTCTTCCCAGGTCACAGGGGTAAAGGCCTCACCTTTACTGTAGCGGATCATGGGCTGCGTCAGGCGGGGGGTAAGCAGCCGTGTATCATTAAGAAAGTCCCAGCCGTAGTACCCTTTCAGGCAAAGCGTGCCCTGATTGGTTACGCCATCAGCGGCTTCGGCACGGATAATCCGGTTATTTTCAACGACGAGGTTTAGTTTGCAGCCTGCACCGCAGTAGGGGCAGACGCTGGCGATTTTTTTCATCAATAACAGACCTGTTAAGAAATGAAGCACTGTTTACTGGAAAGCCCAGTCCCTTAGCGGACTAAGCAGGATCCATGCCACATTCAGGGTGCTTCATTAACAGGGTGTTATGCAAAAGAGGGCGTGTCATCGTCAGTCTGTTCGTCAGAATTGACGATGACACGCTATCCGCAAAGATGGGAAGAGAGAGGCGTTAAAGATCGTCCATGGTGTAACCGACGACAATTTCCAGCGTCTTGCGGATCACATCCGCCTTAACGACATCGTCGGTGGATTCGAGCGTCTGGATCAGCCAGAGAATGATCGCTTTGTTGGTCAGATGACCTTCGGAAGCGAGAACACAACGAACCGCAGTCGAAAAAATGGCAGACTCTTCAGCAAAGCGATCGCCTGCGTGACGGAAATACTCCGACAACGCGCTATCTAAAAAGGCGGAGTGGTATTCGGGTTGAAGCTGAATATTTTGTCTCATTTGTTCTCACCGTAGCTGTAAAGTTGTAGTCAATGTATCTTTTTGGGATCGGACGGTTTTCCATTTCCAAATAACGGCACTACATTGTCTCGGTTATTTTTGAGAGATCCCTCTCTCGATATTCGTCCTTGTGCGGTTCTGCGACCTGTAAAAGCGACCGTGCCAGAGCTGATTTCAGCTATCACCCTCGCTAATGTCTCCCGCCGCTGGGGATCCTTTTCATATGCTTGCATGTTACGCAGACGCTGAACCAATCCCTCGGTCGTCACGGGACCGCGCTCCTTCAAAAGTGAAAGAGCGGCTTCTCCAATAAGCTGGTCGATCAGTCTGTCCGCATCACTGCTGTTCATAACATTAACGTTCGAAGAGCAGGCCAAGAAGCATGTGATAATGATGTTCCTCTTCCGGGCCATTGGCCTTTTCAAGGCGACTTAACAGTTTTGTGCAGAGCGATTTGCGATTCAGATTCCGCCCGTCGCTAAGGATTTCAACAACAACCTGACCCAATGTTTCCTGTTGAGTAGGAAGCGCGGCTTTTTCGAAGTACTGCGCGATTGCTGTTGCTGAGTCTGCGAAGTGTCCGTTCTGCTGCATGTTTCGCTCCTGTAAAATTTTGTAATC
>OKEE01000408.1_pt1 | contig 20945 bp, 23 predicted proteins | sample 1611071 | NCBI WGS metagenome assembly OKEE01 (sample SAMN04436708, study PRJEB24849) | human gut metagenome | biome: human gut; feature: NICU; material: stool | host: Homo sapiens | place: USA: Saint Louis, MO | collected 2010-09-07 | reverse complement strand
ATGACGATCAGGGCGATTAACATCGCCTTTTGCTGCTTCATAGCCTGCTTCTCCTTGACCTTTCGGTCCGTAAGAGGCTAATCTACGTGTGTAGAGCATAGATGTGGCCTCAGTTTAATGTTAAGCGTCCTGCAAGACGCCGAATGTTAACTGGGGCTTTTCTCTGTCTGCCTTTCACGAATGCTCCAGGCAAACAGCCTCAAGCACCCGCAGCAATTGTACTCAACGCTCTGTGTTACGCCAGCTATTTGTCAGCCTCCACGCAACTGTTATGTATCATTTCGGCGTTCATCACCTTGTACCCCATACCTTCAACAATCATTTCCGCCCGTAGCACATCCGCTGTAAATCCACTGACAGTCGTTGTCACGATTCGTCGGGCATTCCAGGCTTTGAATGCAGATTTTTTCGGATTGGCACCTGCCCGCTTCGGATATTCCTGCCAGACCAGTTCAAACTCAGCCGGATAACTCCCGCCTGGTTCATCGTTTTTTTTCGGCGATGAACCAGGAGAGATTGGATCTGGTTCTGGCTCTGGCTCTGGCTCTGGAGTCCCAACGACCGTTTGAAACCCTTCAAGAACCCTTTCGAAACCGTTTAATTTACCCGGTTCAAACCTTGATATAGCCTGCCTCATACCATCAGCTAACTGTGACTTAATGGCTATTTTATCCGGTATATCACGGAATAATTTCAACGCCGCAATGGCTACATTCGGGTTTTCAAAACCATTCCATTCCAGATAACCGGGAATTAACACCCATCGGGTAGCTTTATCCCGTATGGCAAAACCATTACGGGATAACTCTTCAAACCCTTCTGATACCCTATTTTTATCCCATTGCAAATCCTCACAAACGTACCCGTCGGGGAGACGGAAACAGCCGGTCATATTGGCGTGGGGACTGGTTAACAGATATAACGAGAGCATCCGGCCATCATCGGAAAGCGAGCGTATGCTTTCGCTGGTCCAGAAGGATGAATTCACCTTTCCGTAATCACGCATAAAACCTCACCACGCCCTTACAGGGCGATCCGAATATATAAAAATTACTCACTGGTCATGTCTCTGGTACTGCTGGCGATAACCGCTACGTAACGCCTGTAACGCATATATGGCCTCGTCACACTTTCGCTCAAAATCCGCCAGCGGCGCGCCAAGAAGTACCGCGCTTGCCACTGCGGTTTTTTTAAAAGCTGTGAAAGCAGGTATTCAATGCTCTGCCCTGCCGTTATTCGTTTATGCAGTTCCGGCGCACTTTTGCGGATCGCCTCCAGAATAGCGGGGATCAGCGCAGAGAATTTCTCGCAGTGCTCCGCCGTTTCCCGTTTCCGCCAGCGCTGAAAAATGTTTATCCGGTTACGGCGCCATGCGTCGTAATCCACCGTTCCGTCGTCACGCTCGATACGGTGAACCGCTATTTCCGGTCGCGCCGGCTGCTCCAGGAATGCGCGGGTGATCAGCTGCGTGGCTGTTTCCTGGGTTATCTGTAGATATGCCAGCCATGACGATAGCGCCTGACTGGCTGTTTCAGGGGTGATCATGGTTGTTCACCTTCGCTAATATGGTTCTGCTATCGTTCACATGAGGCGGGAAAACATCATCAAGAACACAGCGAGATCCCAGATGGTTAAGTGTGGCAACAATTTTTCGGCACTCCTCCAGTCCGGGTGTGCGAAAATTTGCTTCGTAGTTCGCCAGACGGCTCTGTATCCATCCCAAATGAGTCGCAAACTGCCGTTGAGATAGCCCCAGTTGTTTTCTGTATGTTGAAATTTTGTTCATTTAAAACCTCCGTCAATAATTCTAAACACGATTTGTGTTGCACGGTCAAGCTGTTTTGTGTTTTGCGTAAATCACGCATCGTGATAAAAGGGAGCCATGAGAAAAGAAAATGAAAAAATTGCCGCCAGCCGGCTTAATGATGAGATCGCAATGCGCCTCAAGGAGCGCAGACAAAAACTCGGCCTGTCTCAAGGTAAACTGGCTGAGATTTGTGGATGGACTCAGTCACGCATAGGAAACTATGAAGCAGGAAGTAGAAATGTTGGGGTGTATGATGCAGTTGTACTTGGTGAAGCACTAGGTATTTCCCCACCCGAACTTCTGTTTGGTGAAAAGGACTCCTCGCAGGCATGGCTAAGTGATCATCATAAAAAATTGCTTGAGTTATTCAATCAGTTACCAAGCTCAGAGCAACAACGAATGATTGATCTCTTTGAGGTTCGTTTAAAAGAGATTGATGACTATGTTGAAACGTACCTAAGAAATCGGCTTAAAAACTCAACTCAACCACCAGAAAACTAACTTAAGACTTGACCTGAATAGTTTAAAACCTGCCACTGGCGGGTTTTTTATTGCCTCAAGCCCAGCAGAACGCCTTCCCTTAATCAAAAAACACATTTTGTGTTGACAATTACTAGCGATTTCGTGTTTAATGAATTCATCAAGACAACGCCAGACCAGATAACAGCCGGACAATACCAAGAGTTATCCCGCTGCTGAGTCGGGCTAAGTAGCCAGCCTGAGGCATACGAACATGACGGCAGTTGTTGTTAAGTAACAAGCGCAGCAGATAAAACGTTCCGCCGCCGGGCGTTAAGCGGATGAGTACAGCGTCGTCGAAAACGCTGGCGTGGAAGAGAACGTGACCGCATAACGGAGACTGGCGGTCGCTGACCGCCTGAAGTGAAGGTGCTTTATTAATGTACAAATATAGAATAACCGCCATCGTCAAAAAGCCGGGTAATTCCCCGACAAACTGGGTTCGTTTTTCTGACAAAAAAATGAATAAAGCCGAGTGTGAAAAAATGCTATCCGGCAGAACTGAAGCCGGAAAATCACGCGAAGAGAAAGTCACGCTGGAAGAGTTTAAATGTATTAAGGAATAAAGATCGCCTGCTGAATAATTAATTAACCGTAAAAATGCTTTTAAACACCGCTCACGCGGCGGGATTCGTACAGCCTGAATGAGGGAGGTAATTGCAGCATGAAGAAGCCTGTCTGTATGTTCTGCGGCGCCCCGGCCACCCTGCTTTGTGACGGGATCATCGGCTGGGATGCCGATGAGGATGAACACGGGCACATGACAAAATGCCGGGGCATGTTCACCTGCGATGCGCCCGTGTGCCGGAACTGCGCTACATGGCATGGCAACATATTTTTCGATGGAAAGATCCGGATGATGGATACACGCGACCTTTGCCCCCTGTGCCAGAAGTTACACGAAGCCGGCGAATCCATACGCGTTGCAGACCACCGGAAAAACTCCGCTCTGCCGCAACCCTGCCTGACTGAAGAGCAGGCTGACAGGATACGCGCCGCACATTGGGCAGGATTTACAGGACGGCGCGCCGGAGATGTAAAAGTTGTACCGGGCGGCGGTCAGCAGTCCTTTAAATTTTACCCTGATCATTGATGTTCAACCCTGACCGACCGCCACACCGTATAGTTGGCGGCGGTCATGAAGTAAAGAGACATGACTATGAGCTTTGTGAGACTTGAAACCTGGGGTGAATTAAATTATCCCGATGATCCACCACCTCTCACAACACTAAGACGATGGGCGCGAAACGGAAATATTTACCCGACTCCAGTATTACATGGCAGGACGTATCGGGTTGATCCGGACGCGTTTTATATCAAGCCGAATAAAGTGGGACTTGTGCTTGAACAGCACCATCCTAACGGGCGAACTGGTAAAAAAAGTGCGTTGCTGGAGCGGTTAATAAATGAGTCAAAAAAAGTATGATGCTAATCTCCCCAAAAATCTGACTTATAGAAGATCCAGGAAAACATTCGCCTGGAGAAATCCATTAACTGATGAAGAAATTCAGCTAGGTCAGATTTCACGCAGGGATGCAATTGCTCAGGCAATCGAAGCCAATCACTTTATTGCGAAAAACTATACCCCCGTAGGGCTGATTGAAAAGCTAAAAGGAACAGACTCACTCACCGTTACAAAGTGGGCAGAACAGTATGAAATACTATTAAAACGGCGTAACCTGTCAGCTAATACATATAAGATACGCGGAAATCAGTTAGAAACAATAAAAGAGAAAATAGGGAGAATGCTTTTAATAGAAGTATCTACTCGCCATATTGCTGAATTTCTGGAAACTTGGATAGCAGAGGGGAAAAACACAATGGCCGGAGCCATGCGTTCTGTACTTTCCGACATGTTCAGGGAGGCTATAGTTCGAGGACATATTGCGCATAATCCAGTGGAGCCAACACGCTCCCCCAAGATCGAAGTCGCTCGCGATCGTCTGAGACTGGATGTATATAACAAAATTAGGGAGGCAGCAGAACAACTTCCTGCATGGTTCCCGCTGGCTATGGATCTAGCCCTTGTTACCGGACAGCGACGGGAGGATCTATCATGCATGAAGTTCAGTCATATTATTGATGAGCGACTGTACGTTAAGCAAATCAAGACCGGGATGAAAATCGCTCTGCCACTTTCGCTCAACCTTCCTTCCCTGGGTTTACGCCTCAGTACGGTGATTGAGCGTTGCCGCCTGGTAAGCCGTAGCGAATACCTTATCAGCGCTGGCATACGCAAAAACAGCCCGAACGGGAGTATTCATCCTGATAGCCTGACTAAAAAATTTGTTGCGGCACGAAAATTGACCGGAATAAATTTCAGTGAAAACCCTCCGCCGTTTCACGAGATCCGCAGCTTATCCGGACGACTGTATAAAGATGCTTACGGGGAAGGGTTTGCTCAGAAACTCCTGGGACATACTTCCGAGAACACAACAAAAATGTACCTTGATGAGCGAGACGAAAAGGCATACATGATGCTCTAATTTTCTGTTTTAAAAATGTTAAATCAGATTTTGTTGTGATATAAAGAAAAAAGACCGAATACAGAAATTCGGACAAATTTCGGACATTTTCGGACAAGCGTTTTTAATTGTTTGATTTGTAAGGAAAATAAAAAGAGACCGAATACGATTCCTGTATTCGGTCCAGGGAAATGGCTCTTGGGAGAGAGCCGTGCGCTAAAAGTTGGCATTAATGCAGGCTAAATCGCCTTGCCCTTTAAGAATAGATGACGACGCCAGGTTTTCCAGTTTGTGACGAAGGTGATTGAAAAAACCTGGCGTATTGTCTGTCATCAGAGATAAAAAAACCGTAAGCCTTTTCGTGAAGGTTTACGGTTTTTTATTAAAAATCAGTCAGCTATTGGATGGATCACAAAGCTTTTGCGCACGTTCGATAAACGGCGCCAGACTCATTTTCTCACCGGGCTTCGCCGGGTTATCGATTTGAATGACGGCAATAGGCTGAGCGCGCGTTTTACCCTCCGCTACTTGCTGTTCGGCAATGGCATTCAAGGGATACTGCACCAGCGTACTGGGGTTGATCACATAGAGCGCCTGGCCAGGCCGACAGGTCAACATGACCTCTTCCCGATTAAACGCCCACTTGTCTTTTCCTACTTCAAAACGACTTACGGTAATCACCTGCGGCGCCGCCAACGCTACGCCCGAAGTGGCCAGCAGAAGCGCCGGAAGGAGTATTTTTTTCATTCGTTATGCCAGTCCATCAAAAAGGTTCGAGGGTTGCAAACAGGCTGACGATCGCCAGAACTATGCCTCCAACTCCCCATTCAATTTGCGTCATCCTGACAAACCATAGGTCAGTCCGGGGATTTTCCTGTCGCATACGTGGTACGAGAACATACCGATTCGTCAGCGCAATTGCTACCATAAGCACGACCAGCGCACATTTTAACAAAAGCAACTGTCCATAGGTGGTCTGCCAGATAGCGGTAAATCCCGTGATAAATAGCGTGTTGCCAATGCCTGTGAGCAATACGCCCGCCACAAAAAAGTGACCATAACGAGAAAAACGCATCATGGCGCTAATAGCATGTTGACGCCAGCGTCCCTGAGCCATGCGCATACAATAAACCACTGGCAACAGCCCACCAAACCAGGCTGCGGCACAGAGTAAATGCAGAGCATGGTTAATCTGCTGTAATGTTCCCACTACACCGTCGCGCATCGTCGCATGTCCAACGCCTGCCAGCAGGATAAACTGAGCAACGGTGAGAATAAGAAGCCGTCGTTGCATTTTTACCGGCGCAATGACTACCACCGCCAGCGTGACCAGCGCGAGGATAATTTGCCATATCCAGACCGCACCAAAGCGGGTTTGCAGTACCGCGCCCCACACCGAGACGGAAAAAACATCGGGCCAGCCGCCGCCCATCAGTCCGCCCTGAATCGCCAGCATAAAAGCCGCGCTGATAACGCTCCAGGCGGCGGCATGTCGTTGCAGATGTAAAAATCGACGCGTCATTAAACGACGAATTGATGCGGGTGCCAGCCAGGCGCCGTAAAGCGCGCAGCCGTAGACCAGCATCACACTAGCAAAATGAATAAATCGGAGAGTTATCCAGACGAATGTCAGCATCATTTATTTCACGCTGAAGGTGTATTTCCCTTTTGTTTTATGTCCATCCACCGACACAACGTGCCAGTCTACCGTGTAAGCGCCAGATTTTAACGGCTGCTCAAGCGGGATAATCAACTGCGTTTTATCCTGTTCATTTCGCTTTGCCGGGCGCGTTTTGATGAGCTCTTGCTGAGGGCCAGTAATGGTTGCGCCGCTGAACCCTGGCTCAATCCCTTCAGAAAAGTTCAGGGTCAGCGCCTGTGGCGAGGCCGTAACGGCAGCATTCGCCGCTGGATACTGATGCGTCAGGTGCGCATGTGCCCAAGCCGCTGGCGTCGCAAATGTCGATGCCAGCAGCAGTAAAGCTAAACGTCGCGATGGTGCAGAAGAAGCCATATTCACTATTCCTTTTTGTTATACCTACGTTACAAAGAATAACCTTCAACAATCAATGAGTCGAGGATCATCATTTCCATCTTGCCATTACCGCGGACTCTTAGTACCTTCTGGCGGCAACAAAAAAGGAGACACGTATGAAAACAAATCTGGCTCAGCTTGAACAAGCGGAAATGGATAAAGTCAATGTGGACCTGGCGGCAGCCGGGGTGGCATTTAAAGAGCGCTACAATATGCCAGTTGTCGCGGAGGCGGTCGAACGTGAGCAGCCAGAGCATCTACGCGCCTGGTTTCGCGAGCGGCTGATTGCCCATCGTCTGGCTTCCGTATCACTATCCCGACTCCCTTACGAACCCAAAGTTAAATAAAAATTATATAACGTTACACTTCCTTACATGCAGACGACTACATTATAAGGCGATTCTTAACCTATGATTTTTAGAATGGCTGTAGAGACTATGAAAAGGAAGTCATTATGTCCTCCTGGAAAATTGCTGCTGCGCAGTATGCGCCCCTGAACGCCTCGCCGGCGGAGCATGTCGCCCATCATCTGGAATATATTGAGCTTGCGGCTCGTCAACAGTGCGAACTGCTGGTCTTTCCGTCACTGTCGCTATTAGGCTGCGACGAAAGGAATAAATCGTTGCCCGCCCCGCCTGACGAGGCGCTTTTACAGCCGCTCACTCATGCGGCCGATACCCACCATATGACTATCATTGTGGGTATGCCTGTTGAGCATAACTGCCGCTTCGTAAAAGGCATCGCTATTTTTGCCCCATGGCTAACGTCGCCGCTCATGTTTCACAAAAGTCATGGAGCCTGTATTGCCAGGCAGCGAAGCGCTATCAACGTGGTGGATGAGCAGCCAGAAGGTGGTGATATAGATCCCTCATTTACGTTATTCACAACCAGTCAATGTCTTAACGAACCTGAACTCCATGCTTCTACCTCACGCTTACAACGTTTTTCGCATAAATATGCGCTGGCCGTACTGATGGCCAATGCCTGTGGCAGTAGCGCGCTGTGGGATGAAAGCGGGCAACTTATTGTTCGTGCCGATTGCGGTTCGCTATTACTGACGGGCCTGCGCACAACGGAGGGTTGGCAAGGCGATATCATTCCATTACGCTAAGGTCTTTCGGTGAGGAATGAATCATGTTGCGGATTATAGACACGGAAACCTGCGGGCTGCAGGGCGGGATCGTAGAGATAGCCTCTGTAGATGTCATTGATGGCAACATTGTCAATCCCATGAGTCACCTGATACGCCCCGATCGCCCTATTACGCCGCAGGCGATGGCGATACACCGTATTACCGAAGCCATGGTCGCCGATAAGCCGTGGATTGAAGATGTCATACCGCTTTATTACGGTAGTGAGTGGTATGTCGCTCACAATGCCAGTTTCGACAGACGTGTATTACCTGAATTGCCGGGTGAGTGGATCTGTACCATGAAGTTGTCGCGACGCCTGTGGCCGGGAATAAAATACAGCAATATGGCGCTCTATAAATCGCGCAAACTAAGCGTACAAACGCCGCCGGGGCTGCACCATCACCGGGCGCTTTATGATTGCTATATCACCGCCGCCTTGCTGATTGATATTATGCGAACCACCGGCTGGACCGCGGAAGAAATGGTCAATATCACGGGCCGTCCTGCGCTGTTAACCACTTTCCCGTTCGGTAAATACCGCGGTAAGGCGGTATCTGAAGTCGCAAAACGCGATCCGGGCTATTTACGCTGGCTTTTTAATAACCTTGATAATATGAGCCCGGAACTTCGCCTGACGCTTAAACACTACCTGGAAGATGTTCAGGCTGGCGAGCAACGCAGCAATGGAACACCACAATAACCCGCGACGCTCACAAGCCGTTGCGGGCGCGCGCGTCTATGCGCTATGTAAGGTTCCCTGCGCCAGGCCGATTAAAAAGGCGAACTCCAGCGCGACGCCTTCGTAGGATTTAAACCGCCCCGACTTACCACCGTGCCCGGAGTCCATATCCGTACATAACAGCAGCAGACGTTGGTCCGTTTTTAGCTCGCGTAATTTTGCCACCCACTTCGCCGGTTCCCAGTATTGCACCTGGGAATCGTGCAATCCTGTCGTCACCAGCAGGTGCGGATAGTCCTGCGCTTTGACATTGTCATAAGGACTATAGCTTTTCATATAGTCATAATACTCAATATCCTGCGGGTTCCCCCACTCTTCAAACTCTCCTGTCGTTAGTGGGATCGACTCATCCAGCATCGTGGTTAATACATCAACAAAGGGTACCTGGGCAATAACGCCGTGGAAAAGCTCGGGGCGTTCGTTGATAGCGACGCCCATTAGCATTCCGCCCGCGCTCCCGCCCATCCCGTAACACAGCGACGGCGAACCGTAACCCAGTTTTAATAAGGCATCGCAGGCATCAAGATAGTCATTAAAAGTATTCCGCTTTTTGAGGAATTTGCCATCTTCATACCACTGCTGCCCCAGCTCACCGCCGCCGCGAACGTGTACGATTGCGTAAACAAAGCCACGATCCAGCAAGCTCAGTCGGCTGCTGCTGAAGTCGGCGTCAATACTGGAACCGTAAGATCCGTAGCCGTAAACCAGAAGCGGATTTTGCCCTTTACGAAAATACTTCTGATGATAAACCAGCGATACCGGCACTTCGACGCCGTCGCGCGCGGTGATCCACAGGTGTTCGCTCTGATAACAGCCAGAATCAAACCCAGGCACTTCCGTCTGTTTAAGTACCCGTCGTTCTCCGGTATCCATATCCAGTTCAAACAAGGTATCTGGCGTCGTCATTGAAGAATAGCCGTAACGCAGCCGGGAGGTCTCAGGTTCGGGATTATAGGCAAGCCACGTCACGTAAGCCGGATCGTCAAAGGCGATGCCTATCACTTCACGGGTTTTACGGTTAATTTGCCGCAGGCTGGTAAGCCCCCGTTGACGCTCTTCGACCACTAACCAGTCGGTAAACAGGGTAAACCCTTCCAGCATAATATGCTCGCGCGGAGGGATCAGCTCTTCCCAGGCGTTTTCATTGCGCACGCGGGTACGGTACAACCCAAAGTTTTTACCGTTCCGGTTAGAGCGCAGGTAAAACTTATGTTGATAGTGATCGAGACTATATTCGTGGTCTTTGCGGCGCGGTAAGAATGAAAACGGCTCGGCATCGGCCAGTTCCGCGTCAAGTAATAGCACTTCGCTAGTGGTGGCGCTGGCAAGATGAATTACCACATAATGCTGCGAAGTGGTTTTATGCAGGCTGACATAAAAGGTGTCGTCTTTCTCTTCATATACCAGTTCATCTTGCGATGACGGAGTGCCAATCGTGTGCCGCCAAACCTGATAGGGCAGCAGCGTCTTCTTATGCTTACGCACATAGTAAAGGGTCAGGGAATCATTGGCCCAGACAAATTCAGGCGCAACGTTATCCAGCAGTTCCGGATACCAGTTACCGCTTTCGAGGTTACGAAAACGCAACCCATACTGACGACGGGATAAATAATCTTCTGCCAGCGCCATGATGGTATTATCCGGCGTAATGGCAAGTCCGCCGAGCGTATAAAATTCGCTGTGCGCGGCCCGCTGGTTCGCATCGAGCAAGGTTTCCCACACATCCCACTCTTCGCTTAACGCCGATTGTCGTTGATAGATGGCATATTCGCAGCCGGGTTCATAGATATAACGGTAGCGATAGCCATTTTTCACATACGGAGCGGAAACTTCTCTGGGCGGGATGCGATCGATAATTTCTTTTAGAATGCGGTCCTGTAACGCCTGCTGAGAGGACATGACCTTCCGGCCATACTCATTTTCCTGATGCAGGTAATCAAGGACTTCCGGCTGCGAGCGAGTGTCATCTCGCAGCCAGTAATAATTATCAATGCGCGTATCGCCATGTACGGTCATGGCATAGGGAATTCGATTGGCTTTTGGCAACATGTCGTTTTTTCTTTTGCGTTAATATTTGTTATATATCACGCGGCAAACACAGCGGCTTAGCATGGTAGTCCCGGTCCGCTCACCTCGGTAAGCGCCTGAGATGTCACTGCTTCGCCGCTATCTTGCAACATGAATGACGTAAACTATCCATCCTATAAGGGTGGCAAAAGACACGCATGATGCAAGCGAAACATGTTACTTAATGGCAGGTTATCAGCCTGGTAGCGCTTGTTTTTGCTGCTGCAAGTCCTGCTCGATACCGTCCCGAACCTCTTGAGGAATTTTTAGCGCGTCTCCTAACGCATTCAGATAGCTACGTTCCATAAAGTGGTCAATATCAATGGCGGCACAGCTCAGGAAGTAGAGTTCCAGGGCTTCTTCTTCATTACGAACGCCCTGTGCCAGACGTTGTGGATCAAGCGGCTGCTCAATAGCTTTCTCGATAAACACACGCCCTTGCTCTTCCACACCTGATTCTCGCAGTTGGTGCTCAATCGCCGCGCGTTCTTTGGCATCAATATGCCCATCGCTTTTTGCAGCAAAAACCAGCGCCAGGATCAGTCGCTCAGTGCGAACATCCAGCGGCGTACTTTGGCTGCCGAATTGCGGCTCCCCCTGATGCGCGGCGCGTACTTTATCTTTGTACTTATTCCACAATACGGAACCCGCCACCGCGCCGCCGCCCACCAGCAAAGCGCCAGTACCGTATTTGGTTAATAATTTGCGCGAAGACTTATTGGCGACCAACAGTCCAGCCAGACCGCCCAGCGCGCCGGGAACCAGCAGTTTATTTAACCCCTGTTCACCGGAAGACGATGCGGAAGCGCCTTTTTGCCCAAGAAGTGATTGTAATTGGTTCAACCAGTTAGCCATAGTACCCCTCAAATACAGACCAATAATGGTCAAGCGTACCTGAGGGGATGTCAGGAATTGTCTGTTCCGGCAAAAGAAGCGCAAATTACGCTGCTAGCGGGGCTTATATTCCGCCTTGCCAGCTTTGCAATCAACGATGACCTGATAATGAATATCGGCACTTTTACCGCGAACGGTTAGCGGAACTGTCCATTTATCATTTTGACCTACAATGTCCTGCACATTAACCCACGCGACCGGGTCAGCCTGCCCGACCTTTTTTTGGTCGTCGGCCCACCGCACGATACGATTTTGCTGGTAGTCGCGCTTCACGCTTGCCGCAATCCCGGCGGCATCCAGCCCTTCGCACTGCGGAAACTTAACCGATTTACTCTCGGTGGATGCCGCAAATGCCGATACGCTGGCGGATAACAACAGCAGGCTCAACAACGCTCCTCTTTTATTCATACTTTTCTCCTTAGCACAATGATTCAGGAAAAGCATGGTACAAAACGCCGGGAGCGCAAGTGTGGGTTCAGGCGGCTTGCTTTTTCGTTTTACTCGCGGCGTCCTTTTCAACCGCCTGCGGAGAAGGCAACTTACCGGTTTTGAGGATAGTGCTTAACACCTCTTTATGTTCCGCCAGCCACAGCGACAACGCTTCGCGCTGCCCATCTTCCAGCACGACTGGCGACTGCTCAAGCCAGGTATCAAGAAGATCGGCAGTATCGAGCATTTTGTCCCAGGCGTCGGCTTCCTTTTTACTGGTAAATGACATCTTCTCCTCACCCTCGCGAATGACTACGTATTTAACTTCAACCGCCATTTTGCAGCCCCTTATTTACCTGTATTTATATACAGTGTATTGCAAGATAGCAAGAAAAGCAATCTATTCGAAAAGACATACGCAAACGTTTTCGTATATACTGCGCGCAGGTAAATAAGGGGACAGAAATATGACGCTATTAGGCACTGCGCTGCGTCCGGCAGCAACGCGGGTGATGTTATTAGGGGCAGGAGAATTAGGAAAAGAGGTGGCGATTGAATGCCAACGCCTGGGAATCGAGGTTATCGCCGTCGATCGCTATCCTGATGCGCCCGCCATGCATGTGGCTCACCGTTCACACGTCATTAATATGCTGGACGGCGAGGCGCTACGTCATGTGATTACAGAGGAAAAACCGCATTATATCGTGCCGGAAATAGAAGCGATCGCCACCGATACGCTGCGTGAGCTGGAGGGCGAAGGACTGAATGTCGTGCCTTGCGCTCGTGCAACGCAGCTCACGATGAACCGCGAAGGGATCCGTCGCCTGGCCGCAGAAGAATTAGGTCTGCCGACATCGACGTATCGCTTTGCCGACAGTGAGGCCAGTTTTCATGATGCGGTAGCCGCAGTGGGTTTTCCTTGCATCGTCAAACCGGTCATGAGCTCTTCCGGCAAAGGCCAGAGCTTTATCCGCTCGGCCGAACAGCTCGCGCAGGCATGGGAGTATGCTCAACAAGGCGGACGCGCTGGCGCGGGTCGCGTGATTGTGGAAGGCGTGGTTAAATTTGATTTTGAAATTACGCTGCTCACCGTTAGCGCCGTCGATGGCGTGCATTTCTGCGCGCCGGTCGGTCATCGTCAGCAAGATGGCGACTATCGCGAATCCTGGCAGCCACAGCAGATGAGCGAACTGGCGCTGAAGCGGGCGCAAGAGATTGCTCGTCATGTGGTACTGGCGTTAGGCGGTCATGGTCTGTTCGGCGTTGAACTCTTCGTCTGTGGCGATGAAGTCATTTTCAGCGAAGTCTCCCCTCGCCCGCACGATACCGGAATGGTCACGTTGATTTCTCAGGATCTCTCTGAGTTTGCGCTGCATGTGCGCGCCTTTCTGGGAATGCCCGTAGGCGCTATTCGCCAGTATGGTCCCGCTGCTTCGGCCGTGATTCTGCCGCAGCTTACCAGTCGAAATGTGACGTTTGATAATGTACACGCGGCGGTAGGAGCCGGAGTACAGCTACGGCTGTTTGGTAAGCCTGAGATCGACGGCACCCGTCGTCTTGGTGTAGCGTTAGCGACAGCTGAAAACGTTGAAGAAGCGGTGATAAAAGCGAAAAAGGCCGCCAGCCGCGTGACGGTAAAAGGCTAATGCGCCATCGCCTGATGGCGACGTTAGCGCATTTTTATCAGACCTGCCTGATCGCCACTCGTAAGCCCGATAAGCAAGCGCCATCGGGCATTTAACGGCTTACTGCTTCGCGCCTTCTACCGCTTCGCGCGCCAGTTTGGTGATGCGATCGTAATCACCCGCTTCCAGCGCGTCGGCCGGCACCAGCCAGGAACCGCCGATGCACAACACGCTTTTCAGCGCCAGATAGTCACGATAGTTTGCCGGAGAGATGCCGCCAGTTGGGCAGAAACGTACCTGAGAGAACGGACCGGCAATCGCCTGCAACGCTTTAGTGCCGCCATTCGCTTCCGCCGGGAAGAATTTGAACTCTTTCAGACCATAGTCCATGCCCAACATCAGTTCAGAAACGGTGCTAATACCGGGAATCAATGGGATAGTGCCTGCCGTCGTGGCTTTCAGCAGTGGCTCAGTCAGTCCCGGGCTAATCGCAAACTGCGCGCCCGCTTCCGTCACCTCCGCCAACTGCTGCGGATTGAGAACGGTTCCGGCGCCGACAATCGCTTCCGGCACGTCTTTAGCGATAGCGCGAATAGCATCCATCGCGCAGGCCGTACGTAAAGTCACTTCCAGAACGCGAACGCCCCCGGCCACCAGCGCTTTAGCCATCGGCACCGCGTGCTCCAGTTTATTGACTACAATGACCGGGACAACCGGGCCGGTGGTCAGGATTGCTTCTGCACTTGTTTTCCAGTTTTTCATCGGAATTCTTCTCTCGCCTGATTACTAGTGTGTCATCTTAAAAAGTGATACAGGTTGCGCCCTGCTCCGCACCCGACAGCTTTTCGCGCAGCGCGCCAAACAACTCACGCCCCGTTCCGACGCGCGACGCGCTCAGGTCCGGAATATGAGGCTGACGAGCGGCAAGTTCCGCCTCGTCGACCAGCAGAGTTAACTCACCTGTCTGCCCATTCACGCGAATGATGTCGCCATCGCGCACTTTTGCCAGTAAGCCGCCATCGTAGGCTTCCGGCGTTACGTGGATAGCTGAAGGCACTTTACCCGAAGCGCCTGAAAGTCGTCCATCAGTAACTAACGCGATTTTGAAACGGCGGTCCAATAATACACCAAGTGGCGGCATGAGTTTATGTAATTCTGGCATTCCATTCGCTTTTGGTCCCTGATGACGCACGACAACGACACAATCCCGGTCAAGCAGGCCCGCGTCAAACGCAGGCAGCACATCATGCTGACTTTCAAATACCATGGCAGGCGCTTCAATGATCTGGTTTTCAACCGGTACCGCAGACGTCTTCATTACTGCGCGCCCCAGATTACCGCTTAGCACCTTAGTACCGCCGTGAGGAGAGAACGGCTTATCAAAAGAGGCAATGACATCGTTATCCAGTGACCTTTCCGCGCCTTCACGCCAGTCCAGCTCGCCGTTGTTGAGCCAGGGCTCCAGCGTATAGCGTTTCAGGCCGAAGCCTGCGACAGTATTAACGTCTTCGTGCAGCAATCCGGCATTGAGCAGCTCACGCATCAATACCGGTACGCCGCCCGCCGCCTGGAAGTGGTTAATGTCCGCCGGACCGTTCGGGTACAGACGCGCCATCAACGGAACCACTTCCGACAAATCCGAGAAGTCATCCCAGTTGATCAGAATGCCCGCCGCGCGCGCCATTGCAACCAGATGCATGGTGTGGTTGGTGGAACCGCCGGTAGCCAGCAGCGCGACAATGCCGTTCACCACGACTTTTTCGTCGATCATTTTACCGAGCGGCATCCACGTATTGCCGTTGCCGGTAAGACGTGTTACCTGACGTGCGGCAGCGGCAGTCAATGCCTCGCGCAGCGGCGCATCCGGATGCACAAACGAAGAACCCGGCAACTGCATTCCCATAAACTCCACCACCATCTGGTTGGTATTGGCGGTGCCGTAAAATGTACAGGTGCCCGGCGCATGGTAAGAGGCGGCTTCCGACTCCAGCAGCGCCATTCTGTCTACTTTTCCTTCCGCATATAGCTGACGAATACGGACTTTTTCTTTATTCGGCAGGCCGCTCGCCATCGGGCCTGACGGAACAAAAATCGCGGGTAAATGACCAAAAGAGAGCGCGGCCATCGCCAGCCCCGGAACGATTTTGTCGCATACGCCGAGGAATAACGCGCCGTCAAACATATTGTGAGAGAGGCCTACTGCTGCCGACATCGCTATCACTTCGCGGCTGAGTAATGACAACTCCATGCCATCCTGCCCTTGCGTAACGCCATCGCACATTGCCGGTACGCCGCCTGCGACCTGACCTACCGCATTCACGGAATGCAGGGCCTGACGAATAATCTGCGGATAATGTTCATACGGTTGATGCGCAGAGAGCATGTCATTGTAGGAGGTAATAATGGCGATATTATTGCGCAACATACTTTTCAGCGAGGCTTTGTCCTCTGGCTGACAGGCGGCGAAGCCATGCGCCAGGTTGCCGCAGGCCAGTTGAGATCGGTGGACCGTGGCGGTTTTCGCCTGCTCAATGCGGGCAAGATAGGCTTCTCGGGTCTGCTGCGAGCGTTCGACAATACGCTGTGTTACGCGTAACAAATTAGGATTCATAGAGGCTCCTGAAATTTATCTGTCCGGCTACCGGGTTTACCATGCGTTTCATCAATGTGGAAAGACAGTGAAATACATGATGTCCGGTGATAATGGGGCAAAATCGTTTCAGGCAGTGTAATAAAAAAAGCCTCGCAGGTGAATCCACACGAGGCTTAAAAGTGCAAAAATGATTCTACAATCTGTGTTAGATCATGTTACCGGTAAAATACCACCTAAGAGTGAGTGGCAAATTTACTCAAACTCATTCCACGAACGACCGTCACGGGTAATCATCGCCACGGACGCTACCGGTCCCCAGGTGCCCGCCTGATACGGCTTCGGCGCGTCGTTGTCCATCGCCCATGCTTCGGTAATGGAGTCCACCCACTTCCAGGCTTCTTCCACTTCGTCACGGCGGACAAACAGCGCCTGAATGCCACGCATCGTTTCCAGCAGCAGGCGCTCATATGCATCCGCCAGGTGCGTCTGATTAAAGGTCTCGGAGTAGCTCAGATCAAGCTTCGTGATCTGCAGATTATGCTTATGATCCAGCCCCGGTACTTTGTTAAGCACCTGAATATCTACGCCTTCATCCGGCTGCAGGCGAATCGTCAATTTGTTCTGCGGCAGGTCTTGCCAGGACTCTTTAAAGAGATTCAGTTCAGGCGTCTTGAAATAAACCACGACTTCAGAGCACTTGGTTGGCAGACGCTTGCCGGTACGCAGATAGAATGGCACGCCCGCCCAACGCCAGTTATCGATGTCGACGCGGATCGCGACGAACGTTTCGGTGTTGCTGCTTTTATTCGCGCCCTCTTCTTCCAGATAGCCCGGCACCTTTTGACCCTGCGCAAAGCCAGCGGTGTATTGACCACGAACCGTTTTTTCACGCACGTTGGAGCGATCAATACGGCGCAGCGATTTCAACACTTTGACTTTTTCATCGCGAATACTGTCGGCGCTCAGGTCAGACGGCGGTGACATGGCAATCATGCAGAGAATTTGCAGCAAGTGGTTCTGGATCATATCGCGCATCTGACCGGCCTGGTCAAAGTATCCCCAGCGTCCTTCAATCCCCACCTCTTCCGCTACGGTAATCTCAACGTGATCGATAGTGCGGTTATCCCAGTTATTAACGAATAACGAGTTGGCAAAACGCAGCGCCAGCAGGTTGAGAACCGTTTCTTTACCCAGATAGTGGTCGATACGATATACCTGGCACTCTTCAAAGTATTCGCCGACCCGATCGTTAATCTCACGCGAGGTCGCCAGCGAAGTACCCAACGGTTTTTCCATCACGACGCGCGCCGGTTTGGCGTTGAGTTTAGCCTCTCCTAACCCTTTGCAAATAGCGCCAAAGGTGCTGGGCGGCATCGCAAAATAGTTAATGGTGGTGCGGTTTTTTTGATCCAGCATATCGCCCAGGCGACTAAACGCAGGCGTATCGTTAACGTCAAGATTACAAAAATCCAGACGGCCGCTCAGCGTATCCCACAAGCCTTCATCAATTTTTTCCTTCATGAAGGTTTCCAGCGCCTCACGCACGACGTGGGTATAAGCTTCTTTATCCCAGTCCGCGCGCCCCACCCCAATGATACGGGTATCCGGATGGATCTGGCCGGCTTTCTCAAGCTGATACAGGGAAGGCAGCAGTTTCCGGCGCGCCAGGTCGCCTTTCGCGCCGAAAATGACCAGGTCACATGCCTGGGCTGTTTGCGTTACCGCCATGTCATTCTCCTCAGTTAATCTCCTGGTACTTTAGCCAGGATATCGTTGTAATTTTATTACACAGCACTGTACTGCTTTTACGAGATTACGGAAACCGTAAACGCCTTTTCATAGGTGAACCGGCGTTTGATTGGCAATATAATCGGCAAAACGCCTAATAAAATTGTCGCTTTTCCACACAAGCTGGAACTTAAAATCCGACGTCGGTCATGTAATGAAAAAAAACGACACCTTTTTTAGCCATTTTGCCCCCTTTGACAGCCGCCAGGAGTAATATCTAACAAAACGCGCTCGGTTTCGCGCATCATTGAAATCGCTAATACCCATAAGCCTTGCTAATCATGAATATGCTGGAAAAAGTCCAGTCTCAACTGGAACATTTAAGCAAATCTGAACGAAAAGTCGCCGATGTTATTCTGGCCGCCCCAGGCAGATCGATTCACTTAAGCATTGCCATGCTGGCCCAGGAAGCTAACGTTAGCGAGCCAACGGTGAACCGTTTCTGTCGCAGCATGAATACCCGCGGCTTTCCTGATTTTAAACTGCATCTGGCGCAAAGTCTGGCAAATGGCACCCCCTATGTTAATCGCAATGTGGATGAAGATGACAGCGTCGAGGCCTATACAGGAAAAATCTTCGAGTCCGCTATGGCCAGTCTCGACCATGTTCGCCAGTCGCTGGATAAATCGGCCGTCAACCGCGCGGTCGATTTACTGACCCAGGCAAAAAAAATCGCCTTTTTTGGTCTTGGTTCCTCCGCCGCGGTCGCGCATGACGCCATGAATAAGTTTTTTCGCTTCAATGTGCCGGTGATTTACTCCGACGATATCGTGCTGCAACGGATGAGCTGTATGAATTGTAGCGATGATGACGTCGTCGTGCTCATTTCGCATACTGGCAGAACCAAGAGCCTGGTAGAACTGGCGCAGTTGGCGCGGGAAAACGATGCGATGGTGATCGCCCTGACCTCCGCTGGAACGCCGCTGGCGCGCGAAGCCACGCTGGCCATTACCCTCGACGTACCGGAAGATACAGACATTTATATGCCCATGGTCTCTCGACTTGCTCAGCTGACCGTGATAGATGTGCTGGCAACGGGATTTACTTTGCGTCGCGGGGCAAAATTCAGAGATAACTTGAAGCGTGTCAAGGAAGCGCTCAAGGAATCGCGTTTTGATAAAGAATTACTCATCAAGAGTGATGACCGCTAAAAGCAATAACAATGTTCTACCCTTTTCGTCATCCGGGGACGTTCATTTTATACCGTTAAGGTTTCAGAACGACCGGATCAATGTTCACGCAACACCAAGTTGTTTTAGTCAACGGAGTATTACATGTCCAGAAGGCTTCGCAGAACCAAAATCGTTACCACGTTAGGCCCGGCAACTGACCGCGATAACAACCTTGAGAAGGTTATCGCCGCGGGCGCAAACGTAGTACGTATGAACTTCTCTCACGGCTCGCCGGAAGATCATAAAATGCGTGCTGATAAAGTCCGTGAGATTGCCGCCAAACTGGGGCGTCATGTGGCTATTTTAGGCGACCTGCAAGGGCCAAAAATTCGCGTTTCCACTTTTAAAGAAGGCAAAGTGTTCCTCAACATCGGGGACAAATTTCTGTTAGACGCTAACCTGGGTAAAGGCGAAGGCGACAAAGAAAAAGTCGGCATTGATTACAAAGGGTTGCCGGCAGACGTCGTTCCTGGCGATATCCTGCTGCTTGACGATGGTCGAGTGCAGTTGAAAGTGCTTGAAGTCCAGGGCATGAAAGTCTTTACCGAGGTCACCGTCGGCGGCCCGCTGTCTAACAATAAAGGCATTAACAAGCTCGGCGGCGGGCTTTCTGCTGAAGCGCTGACCGAAAAAGACAAAGCCGATATTCAAACCGCTGCGCTGATAGGCGTTGACTATCTGGCCGTCTCCTTCCCGCGCTGCGGCGAAGATCTGAACTACGCACGCCGCCTGGCACGCGACGCCGGCTGCGACGCGAAAATTGTGGCTAAAGTCGAACGCGCCGAAGCGGTATGCGACCAAAACGCCATGGACGATATCATTCTGGCCTCTGACGTTGTGATGGTCGCACGTGGCGATCTGGGCGTTGAAATCGGCGATCCGGAGCTGGTTGGTATCCAGAAAGCGCTGATTCGCCGTGCGCGTCAGCTAAACCGCGCAGTCATCACCGCAACGCAGATGATGGAGTCGATGATCACCAACCCGATGCCGACCCGTGCGGAAGTGATGGACGTGGCGAACGCCGTCCTGGATGGCACGGATGCGGTTATGCTGTCTGCCGAAACCGCAGCCGGTCAGTATCCTTCTGAAACCGTTGCCGCAATGGCGCGCGTCTGCCTGGGCGCAGAAAAAATCCCCAGCATCAATGTGTCTAAACACCGTCTCGACGTGCAGTTCGACAACGTTGAAGAAGCTATTGCCATGTCTGCGATGTATGCGGCAAACCATCTGAAAGGCGTTACCGCGATCATCACCATGACGGAATCCGGTCGTACCGCGCTAATGACTTCCCGTATCAGCTCCGGCCTGCCGATTTTCGCCATGTCGCGCCATGAACGCACGCTCAACCTGACCGCGCTCTACCGCGGAGTAACGCCGGTGCATTTTGACAGCGCGGCTGATGGCGTTGTCGCGGCACATGAAGCTGTTAATCTGCTGCGCGATAAAGGGTATCTGGTTTCCGGCGACCTGGTTATCGTGACCCAGGGCGATGTCATGAGCACCGTCGGTTCAACCAATACCACGCGTATTTTGACCGTTGAGTAAAACTCCCCCACGCCTGTTCATCAGGTAGTACAGGGTTTGTCAGCATAAAGCCTCTCTTACGAGAGGCTTTATTTATTTGATTGACCCGTCCTGAATAGCGTTGACACGTTCCAGACTTAAATCCGGAGAACGTG
>OKEE01000375.1_pt1 | contig 22509 bp, 20 predicted proteins | sample 1611071 | NCBI WGS metagenome assembly OKEE01 (sample SAMN04436708, study PRJEB24849) | human gut metagenome | biome: human gut; feature: NICU; material: stool | host: Homo sapiens | place: USA: Saint Louis, MO | collected 2010-09-07 | reverse complement strand
TCGCTCACCGTTGCGAGGTGGCGTATATTACGCTTTCCTCTTTCAGAGTCAACCCTGAATTTCAGGATTTTTCTCTTCAACCGACCGGCTGTTTGTGTGAAGTGATTCACATCCGCCGTGTCGATGGAGGCGCATTATAGGGAGTTCTCTGCTGACCGCAATAGAAAAATTGCAGAAAAATGACTGTTTGCTGCATTCCCCAGCAAAACCCCTGGTTATACCCATTTACGCACAGACTTATCCACAAAATGCGCGTTCATCTCCTGGATCTTCTCACTCTGCAAATGATCTTTCAGGGATAAAAGCGGGGCCAGAATTTAAAAAGAAAAATTCGCGAGCGTTGCGCAAACGTTTTCGTTACAATGTCGCCGCAAAATGAGAATACCCCATAAGGGGCGTTAGCTGAGTTTTTCACGAAAAATTCAGCTAACGCTCTCTGTAATCGTCAAATCCAGGGGATTTACCATGCAACAACGTCGTCCAGTCCGCCGCGCTCTGCTCAGTGTTTCTGACAAGGCCGGTATCATCGAATTCGCCCAGGCACTTTCCGCACGCGGTGTGGAGCTACTGTCTACAGGGGGCACTGCCCGTCTGTTAGCAGAAAAAGGTCTGCCGGTAACCGAAGTTTCCGATTACACCGGTTTCCCGGAGATGATGGATGGACGCGTGAAGACCCTGCATCCGAAAGTACATGGTGGCATTCTGGGCCGTCGCGGCCAGGACGATGCCATTATGGAAGAACATCAGATCCAGCCTATCGATATGGTGGTTGTTAACCTGTATCCGTTCGCCCAGACCGTTGCTCGTGAAGGCTGCTCGCTGGAAGATGCGGTTGAGAACATCGATATCGGCGGCCCGACCATGGTGCGCTCTGCGGCCAAGAACCATAAAGATGTCGCCATCGTGGTGAAGAGCAGCGACTACGACGCCATTATTAAAGAGATAGATGCCAATGAAGGCTCCCTGACTCTGGAAACTCGCTTTGACCTTGCCATCAAAGCCTTCGAACACACCACCGCCTACGACAGCATGATTGCCAACTACTTCGGCAGCATGGTTCCGGCCTACCACGGTGAAAGCAAAGAAGCCGCCGGTCGCTTCCCGCGTACGCTGAACCTGAACTTCATTAAGAAGCAGGATATGCGCTATGGCGAGAACAGCCACCAGCAGGCTGCCTTCTATATAGAAGAGAATGTGAAAGAAGCGTCCGTTGCCACCGCACAACAGGTTCAGGGCAAAGCGCTTTCCTACAACAACATCGCCGATACCGACGCGGCGCTGGAGTGTGTGAAAGCGTTCAACGAGCCAGCCTGCGTAATCGTCAAGCACGCTAACCCGTGCGGCGTGGCGGTAAGTACCTCTATTCTCGACGCTTACGATCGCGCCTATAAAACCGACCCGACCTCCGCGTTCGGCGGCATTATCGCCTTTAACCGTGAGCTGGATGCGGAAACCGCGCAGGCCATCATCTCCCGCCAGTTCGTGGAAGTGATCATCGCCCCATCTGCGACCGAAGAAGCGCTGAAGATCACTGCCGCTAAACAGAACGTTCGCGTCCTGACCTGTGGCCAGTGGGCACAGCGCGTACCGGGCCTCGACTTTAAACGCGTTAACGGCGGCCTGCTGGTTCAGGACAGGGATCTGGGTATGGTGAGCGAAGCTGAACTGCGCGTGGTCTCTAAACGCCAGCCGACCGAGCAGGAGCTGCGCGATGCGCTGTTCTGCTGGAAGGTCGCCAAGTTCGTGAAATCCAACGCCATTGTGTATGCGAAAGAGAACATGACTATCGGTATAGGCGCAGGCCAGATGAGCCGCGTGTACTCCGCGAAAATCGCTGGCATTAAAGCGGCTGACGAAGGTCTGGAAGTGAAAGGTTCCGCGATGGCCTCCGACGCGTTCTTCCCGTTCCGTGACGGTATTGATGCCGCTGCCGCCGTTGGCGTGAGCTGTGTGATCCAGCCTGGCGGTTCTATCCGTGATGACGAAGTGATTGCCGCTGCCGACGAACACGGTATTGCGATGATCTTCACTGACATGCGCCACTTCCGCCATTAATGGAGCGAAACATGAAAGTATTAGTGATTGGTAACGGCGGACGCGAACACGCGCTGGCCTGGAAAGCCGCACAGTCGCCGCTGGTTGATACTGTTTTTGTCGCACCGGGTAACGCCGGTACCGCGCTGGAGCCCGCGTTGCAGAACGTGGCTATCGGCGTCACCGATATTCCGGCGCTGCTGAGCTTTGCCCAGCACGAGAAGATTGACCTGACCATCGTTGGCCCGGAAGCGCCGCTGGTGATTGGCGTGGTCGATGCGTTCCGCGCGGCGGGTCTGAAGATCTTTGGCCCAACCGAAGGGGCCGCCCAACTGGAAGGCTCCAAAGCCTTCACCAAAGATTTCCTCGCTCGTCACCAGATTCCGACGGCGGAATACCAGAATTTCACCGAGATTGAGCCAGCCCTGGCTTATCTGCGTGAGAAAGGCGCGCCGATCGTCATCAAAGCTGACGGTCTGGCTGCCGGTAAAGGCGTTATCGTGGCGATGACGCTGGAAGAAGCCGAAGCCGCCGTTCATGACATGCTGGCAGGCAACGCCTTTGGCGACGCGGGCCACCGTATCGTGATTGAGGAGTTCCTCGACGGCGAAGAAGCGAGCTTTATCGTGATGGTCGACGGCGAGCACGTGCTGCCGATGGCCACCAGCCAGGACCACAAACGCGTAGGCAACGGCGATACCGGCCCGAACACCGGCGGCATGGGGGCTTACTCACCGGCGCCGGTGGTGACTGATGAAGTGCACCAGCGCACCATGGAACGCATCATCTGGCCAACCGTGAAAGGCATGGCAGCAGAAGGTAACACGTACACCGGCTTCCTGTATGCGGGTCTGATGATCGACAAGCAGGGCAACCCGAAAGTTATCGAGTTCAACTGCCGCTTCGGCGATCCGGAAACCCAGCCGATCATGCTGCGCATGAAGTCGGATCTGGTGGATCTTTGCCTGGCCGCCTGCGACGGCAAGCTGGATGAGAAAACCTCCGAGTGGGACGAACGCGCTTCATTAGGCGTGGTGATCGCCGCGGGCGGTTATCCGGGCAGCTACAGCACCGGCGACGAGATCCACGGTCTGCTGCTGGAAGAAGTGGCTGACGGTAAGGTTTTCCACGCGGGCACCAAACTCGCCGATGACGATCGCGTGTTGACCAGCGGCGGTCGCGTACTGTGCGCCACCGCGCTGGGCCACACCGTGGCTGAGGCGCAGAAACGCGCTTACGCCCTGATGACCGACATCTGCTGGGACGGCAGCTTCAGCCGTAACGACATCGGCTGGCGCGCCATTGAGCGTGAGCAAAACTAACGGCTGAGTTTAGCCAGCAGCGTTTTGCGCGTAATGCCCAATTGGCGGGCGGCTTCCGTTTTGTTGCCGCCCGTTTTTTCCAGCGCAGCCAGAATCACCTCTTTTTCGACGTCCACCAGCGGTTGGATCTCACCACTGTATTCCGTTTTTATCGGCGTCGCGGCAATAGCGAGAGGCAATTCGCGTTCAGAAATGTATTCTCCCGTCAGCAACACCACCGCCCGCTCGATAGCGTTTTCCAGCTCACGGATATTGCCCGGCCAGTCGTAGTGGATCAGCAGATCCATCGCCTGCGGCGTAAACCCCTTCACCGCTTTTCGGTTACGTTCGGCAAAACGCCGCAGAAAATGGTCTGCCAGTAGCGGAATATCTTCCCGACGCTGGCGCAAAGAAGGCATTTCAATCGCCACCACATTCAGGCGGTAATAGAGATCCTGGCGAAAACGACCAGCACTCACCTCTTCCGCCAGGTCGCGGTGGGTAGCGGCAATTAACCGAACATCCACAGATATCGTCTGGTTACTTCCCACGCGTTGCACTTCGCGCTCCTGAATCGCCCGCAGCAAACGTACCTGCATTAACGGCGAGATATCGCCGATTTCATCAAGAAACAATGTCCCGCCGTCAGCTTCGACAAAGCGTCCCTCCCGACGTTTATCCGCGCCGGTAAACGCGCCTTTTTCGTGGCCGAACAGCTCAGACTCCAGCAGCGATTCATTAAGCGCCGCGCAGTTGAGCGTGACCAGCGGTTTGTCGCTCCTGGCGCTACAGGCGTGTAGCGCCCGCGCCACCAGCTCTTTACCCGTGCCGGAGTCTCCGTGAATCAATACCGTGGCGTCTGATGGTGCGACCATCGCGATTTCATTCAGTAAATGTTGCATCGCCGGACTGCTGCCAATCATGCCAAACTGCGCAGCCGACGCCGATGGCAATTCAGCGCCCGTTTCCCGCGTATGCGCCAACGCCTTTTCCAGCGTCTCCTGCAGACGGTCATAATCCAGCGGTTTAATTAAATAGTCGAGCGCGCCGGCTTTCAACGCCTCTACCGCCGTTTCCACGCTGGAGAATGCCGTCATAATCAAAATCGGAATGGCGGGATTGAGCGCTTTAATCTCTTTCAGCGTGGCGATACCGTCCATCTCCGTCATACGCACATCGCACAGTACCAGATCAAAGACTTTCTCACGCACCTGAGCCAACGCATCATGCCCACTGTAGGCCAGAGCGACGTTATAGCCCCAGCCCCGAAGCAGCGCCTGTAAAATCGTGCAGTGGCTTACATCATCATCCACAACCAGAATATCGATTTTTCCGCGTATCACCCTTGTTAATCCTGTTGTCTCGCTATCACTGGCAACCAGATAGTAAAGACCGCGCCTTTACCCTCAATACTTTTCACCTTAATCGCACCGCCATGCTGTTCGATGATATTTTGCACCACAGCCAGCCCCAGGCCTGTCCCGTCAGCTTTGGTCGTAAAATAAGGCGTAAAAATCGCCTCCAGCTGATCCGGGGCGATCCCTTTCCCGCTATCGGTAACAGTGATGATAACGCGGTCGGTCCCACTTTCTTTTGCCTCTACGCTAATCGTTCCCTGGCGGCCAATCGCATGAATAGCGTTCAGGTACAGATTCAACAGCACCTGAGTCAGCCTGTCCGGGTCAGCCTGAATACGCTTAAGCGTCTCATTCGCCGTGAATCTCAACTGAATCTCTCTGCTTTGGGCATCCTGACTGACCAGATTCAGGGAGTGAGTAATAATATCATTGAGGTTAACCGCCTGGAGCGTCAGATGCGCGGGCTTTACCAGTTCGAGCAATTCGCTTACCACCCGGTTCAAACGGTCGGCCTCTTTGGCCATCACCTGCGCCAGTTCATGCGACTCGCCGCCGGCTGGCGTGCGCTCGGCAAAGTATTTCGCCAGCCCTTTGATGGACGAGAGCGGGTTACGAATTTCGTGCGCGACGCCCGCCGCCAGATGCCCCATCGCCACCAGCTTTTCTTTACGCTTCATTGCATCAAGCAGTTCTCTGTGCGAGCGCTGATAACGCTGATGCCAAAAAAACGCCAGTAACGTTGCCAACAGCACCGCCGCTAACGTAGACAAAACAATCAGCGTATTACGCCACTCCCTTGCCTGTGTCGCGGCCAGCTCGCTGGCGTCAAAGGCAATAAAAATAGTTTGTTTCGCTGGTTCGTCGTCATTGGCGCTACGCGCCATGCCGTGCCCCCTCATACCGTGACCTCTCATACCGAAAAGCGGCTGGAACTGACGGTAAATTTCCAGCGCAGGCACCGTCTCGCCGTTAGCAGCAACGTCGACACGCCGCCAACGCTCCTGCGGCCCGGGGTTTAGTTGATGCATTTCAGATGCGGAATAGAGCGATTTGCCCACCATGCCAGGGTTGCTATGAGTGATGATTACCCCCTGCGCATCCGTTACGGCGAACCACAACACGCCTGGCTGACCCGCCATCTCTTCCAGCAATGTCTGCTGCTGCGCGTGATGCATCCGCATTCCCATACCTACTCGCGTGCCGGACTCCAGAGCGCGAATGAGTACATTTCCCTTTTCCAGCAGCGTCTGCCTGGCGGCAGCGCTCTCACGGCCATAGTCGCGAATGACCATAATGGAAAATAGCCCCACCAGAATGAAGATCGCCACAGGTAACAGTCGACTCAACCACGTTGCAGCGGTATCTTTATGTAATCGTATAAAACTCACAGGCTTCCCCGGCTCGTTTTTATTTTCCTTACTTAAGCAGAGATCATGCCATTCTTCGCTCCGCATAACCGCGCGGTGTCGCACACCCTTTCGGATACTAGTGGGTAAAAATGACTCGCCAGGCGGGTCATGCGAGTCATTTTTACTCGCTTTTTGCCGCCTGAAGCGGGTTAACTCGCTGCCCGACAAGGAATAGTTACCTGGCACGGAAGATGCAAGAGAGAGGATAAGATGAGCAACAGGAGAACGCAAAATGAAACGGAACAATAAATCAGCTATCGCGCTAATCGCCCTCTCTCTTTTGGCCCTGAGCTCCGGCGCCGCCTTCGCCGGGCATCACTGGGGCAACAATGACGGTATGTGGCAACAGGGAGGTAGCCCGTTAACCACGGAACAGCAGGCGACGGCGCAGAAGATTTATGATGATTACTATACGCAGACCAGCGCGCTGCGCCAGCAACTGATATCCAAACGTTATGAATACAACGCGCTACTGACCGCCAGTTCGCCGGATACTGCGAAAATTAACGCGGTTGCCAAAGAGATGGAGTCATTAGGCCAGAAGTTAGATGAGCAACGCGTGAAACGGGATGTCGCGATGGCGCAGGCTGGCATACCACGCGGCGCAGGAATGGGCTATGGCGGTTGCGGCGGCTATGGCGGCGGTTATCATCGCGGCGGCGGTCATATGGGTATGGGAAACTGGTAAAGCATGTTTGCCGAATAGCGGCTTCGCCATTCGGTATTCCATCAAAAGGTTTTCGCTTGCGGCTGCCAGTGACAGAAATCTGAATTCGCCACCAGCAAAAGTTGCGATCCTTCCGGCGCCTCCAGCCATGCTACGCTCACCTCTACCGATGAGTGGTTCTGGCGGCGCTCAATGTGGCTTATTGCCCAGGAATCCAGATCCGGTTTCAGCGTTTCACCTTCACAGGTGGTTACCGTATGGTCGGCGTGCCAGCGTCCCTGGCGTAGTATGACCCGCCCCAGGCGCAAGGCGTCGCTGGTCTGACGGATTTGTTCGGCGCGATAACGATACAAGGCAATCTGATCGTTGGAAAGCTGCTGCTTCTGCCCCCCGACTTCACGCTGCATAAAACTGAGTTCGCCATGAGCGTCGAAACGCGCGCGAATATGTTCTGGCGGTTTGCTGTAAATATTGAGTTCAATAAGCGAAAGCGTATCACCCTGCCAACGATATTCGCTGGTCGTCGTGCTGCCGCTATGCCACGGGCTAAAAACAGAAAGCAGATGGACTTCATCGTTCGTATCTTTACGCCAGATACGCACCGCGCCGTGATCGCCGGCAAAGCCGCTGGCAGTAAACGGAGGCGGTGAAGCGTTATGACTGCAGGCAGTCAGCAACAGCGCGCCAGAAAACAGAAACGCGCGACGCCAGACAGACAAAAGGGGCTGACGAGCCCCTTCGATAAAACTGTTCACAGCTACGCGTCTTACTTAACTGCGTCTTTCAGAGCTTTACCAGAAACAAACGCCGGTACGTTAGCGGCGGCGATTTTGATTTCTTTACCGGTCTGTGGGTTACGGCCAGTGCGCTCAGCACGGTGGTTCACTTTGAAGGTACCGAAACCAACCAGTTGTACAGCATCGCCTTCTTTCAGAGACTCAGTAATAGCAGCCAGAGTGGATTCCAGAGCAGCTTTAGCCTGGGTTTTGGACAGTTCTGCTTTGTCTGCAATTACATCAATCAGTTGAGTCTTGTTCATAAGTTATCCTTACAATGTGTTTATCGCTTGCTAAGCATCGAGTGCGACGGAAATGCCAGAAAAGCACTCTCCTGCATACACGCACCGATAGCCACTTTTTTTCGCCTCCCAAATGTAGACCAGACGGGGGGCATAAGGGAAGCCTTATGGCACGACAAATCAGACGTTAAATCACGTTTTCTGGTGTCATTGCTGAAAATTTATACCGATATTGCTCTCACCAGCCTCGCGCAGGTCTGCCCTGAGCCCTTTTATCAGTTCAATATCGCGTTCTTCGCAGTCGGCTAAAAGTCGGAATATTTCCCACTGAATATCCCATTCCTGTTCAACGGCAGGGTTCGTTTTGAGCTCCTCATCGGTCATTTCCCGACCAGCCTGAGTCATTTCCAACATCGCCACCGTAGTAATGGAAGTCTTACTAACCTCAATAGCGTGTTCCAGCGTTTCGCCGCTAAGACGAGAATGCATTAATTCGCTTAATGCGACGCAGGCATCAATCGCTGGGTAAACGCCGTACAGATCATAGTCGTCAGCTGCCGGAATTGCCTCTTCAAACTTCTCCAGTTGGCTATCGAAATTGACCTTTGCATCTTTCACCGTCAGGGTTTCCCAGATCAGATCCAGAATGCGACGGTAGATCTGTCCGTCGCCGAATTCCGTCTGCTTGCAAAACATAGCGTAGTTCGGGTACATGCGCTCGCACAAGCAGGCCATAAAGGTAACGTGCTGCCAGCTTTCCAGCCGCTCCAGACGCAAATGAATCGGGTTTTGTAACATGATGGAATCTCGAATCGGAAATTAGCGGCAGTTTACCTGAATCAGCGCTGAATTTCTTGCCAACGAACAAACGCCGGACGCCCGGAAGCGACGGCATCCGCCCAGCGCGTCGGCTCCGGCAGGCGATACCCTTTCATACAGCGCTGTACCCACGCCAGCGCGCTGTCAGTACTGACCCGGTGCCCTGTCGCGATAAACAGCGGATTACAGCGCGCCTTGCTGCGCCATACCCACGCCAGTTGCTCGCCTTTATCCATTAAGGGGCTAAGTGCGCCAGGTTCGGTGGAAAGTGGTTCAAATTTACCGCATAGCCGTTTTTTCGCCACGCCGATGGTCGGCACGTCCACCAACAGTCCAAAATGGCTGGCGACGCCAAGCCGACGCGGATGCGAAATACCGTGACCGTCTACAAACAGCAAATCGGGCTTTTGCAAGAGCTGTTCCCACGCCGCCAGCAGCGCAGGATATTCACGAAAAGAGAGGAAGCCGGGGATATACGGCATGGTGGTGGCAATACGTGCCACCTTGTACTCTACCAGTTCAAGCGACGGATATTTCAACAATACCATCGCCGCCCGCGTCACCTCGCCCCCCTGCTCAAAACCGACGTCCGCCCCGCCGATAAACGCTGGCGGATCTTTGTCCAACCGATCTTCGCGGCAAACCGATGAAGCAAGTTCTATCTGTTGAGCGCGTAGCGACGCGAGATCCATACTAACTCCTTAGTTGTGATACTGCGCAGAAAGTCGGTGCACTGCCTCCACAAATGCGCCAGCATGTTCTGGCGGCACATCCTGATGGATGCCATGTCCAAGATTAAAGACGTGCCCTTCTCCCTGACCGAAACCAGCAAGTATAGTCGCTACCTCGTCTTCGATCCGTGCCGGCGGCGCATACAGCATCGAGGGGTCCATATTGCCCTGCAGCGCCACTTTATGGCCAACGCGACGGCGCGCATCGGCGATATCTGTCGTCCAGTCGAGACCCAGCGCGTCGCAGCCGGTTTCCGCCATCGCCTCCAGCCACTGACCGCCACCTTTAGTGAACAGCGTTACCGGCACGCGGCGACCGTCGTTTTCACGCAGCAGGCCATCGACGATTTTATGCATGTAGTAGAGGGAGAATTGCTGGTAATCGCGGCCAGTCAGCACGCCGCCCCAGGTATCGAAAATCATCACCGACTGCGCGCCCGCTTTAATCTGCGCGTTGAGGTACAGCGTGACGCTTTTCGCCAACTTATCCAGCAGCAGATGCAACGCCTGCGGGTCAGCGTACATCATCTTTTTAATCACCGTGAAGGCTTTGCTACTGCCGCCTTCCACCATGTAAGTCGCCAGCGTCCACGGGCTGCCGGAAAAGCCGATCAGCGGAACCTCGCCTTTTAGTTCGCGGCGGATGGTCCGTACCGCATTCATCACATAGCCCAGTTCATCCTCCGGATCGGGAATGGGCAGCTTATCGACATCGCCTTTGCAGGTGACAGGAGCCGTAAAGCGCGGGCCTTCCCCGGCTTCAAAATAGAGCCCCAGGCCCATCGCGTCCGGAATCGTCAGGATATCCGAGAAAAGGATCGCCGCATCAAGCGGATAACGGCGCAGCGGCTGTAAAGTGACCTCGCAGGCCAGTTCGGCATTTTTGCACAGCGACATAAAATCGCCCGCCTGAGCGCGAGTGGCTTTGTACTCCGGTAGATAACGGCCCGCCTGGCGCATCATCCACACTGGCGTAACATCAACGGGCTGGCGCAGCAGCGCACGTAGATAACGATCGTTTTTGAGTTCGGTCATTTTTACATTCCTTTAGCGTTGATGCGCCCAGTGTAACATGTCAATCATATTCAGCCCGACACATTGCCACCGTATCTTCGATCAAACGGCGCGCGACGGTGCCCGGTGGCGGTAGTAGCGGCAGATCGTCATAACGGTACCAATTTGCTTCCAACAGTTCTTTCGGGTCGATGACAATCTCGCCGCTGTCATACTCCGCCATAAAAGCGGTCATCAACGACTGCGGGAAAGGCCACGGCTGGGAAGTCACATAGCGCAGATTTTTCACCTTAATCCCGCTCTCCTCCATTACCTCTCGCGCGACCGCCTGTTCTAAGGTTTCGCCGACTTCAACAAACCCGGCCAGCACGGTATGCACGCCGTTGCGGTGGCGAACGTGCTGGGCAAGGAGGATCGAATCCTCACGGCGGATCGCGACGATAATGCAAGGGGCGATTTGCGGGTAGTAACGCTCGCGGCAATGGCTGCACAGCATCGCCCATTCGGTTTTACTCGGGTGCATAGGGTGCCCGCAATAGCCGCAAAATTTATGCGATCGGTAAAACTCCGCCAACTGTACGCCACGTCCCGCCAGTTGGAACAGCCCTGCATCCTGATCGATAACCTGGCGAACCGATCCCATATCATGGCGTCGATGCTGTAACACCAGCCAGACGGGCTCGCCTTGCCATTCACCTATCCGGAGTGCGCGCTGCCCCACAAGATCGAAATTTGCTGCCAGCCCGTGTGGTAATTCCCCATACGGCAACCATAATTTTTGTTCATGGCTGACGATCCACCAGCCACTCTCTAATTTTTCAATTATACGATCCATAGGTCTTGCACTACCTTTGCTTCACTGGCATGTTGTTAACATTATTTTTACATTCATGGCGAGCAGCCTTTATCTAACTTGCGGAGACAATCATGCTAAACCAGCTGGAAAACCTGACGGAGCGCGTTGGCGGAAGCAACAAACTGGTCGATCGCTGGCTGGATGTACGTAAGCACCTGCTCGTGGCTTACTACAACCTGGTTGGCATTAAGCCTGGCAAAGAATCGTACATGCGGCTGAATGAAAAAGCGCTGGATAATTTTTGTCAGAGCCTGGTCGATTACCTTTCCGCCGGGCACTTCAGTATTTATGAACGTATTCTCCATAAATTGGAAGGAAACGGTCAGCTTTTACATGCGGCAAAAATCTGGCCGCTGCTGGAAGATAATACGCAGCGCATTATGGATTATTACGACACCAGCCTGGAAACTGCCATCGATCACGATAATTGTCTCGAATTTCAACAAGCTCTGTCAGATATCGGCGAAGCGCTGGAAGCCCGCTTTGTGCTGGAAGACAAGCTGATTATGCTGGTGTTTGACGCGATGCACGACGGCGCCAGAGTCAAACGTCCCGCTTGAGTTCTGCGCGAGTAACGGGTAGTTTACTTCAGCCCCCTCTTCGGAGGGGCGGTTATCTTGTCGGAGTGCTAATTTTCCACAAAAGCGTTCGTGATGCGTCAAGGCGGCAAGTCGGTGAATCTCCAGGAGCTTACATAAGTAAGTGAATGGAGTGAGCGGACGAAGCCAACGAAGAGGCAGCGCGAAGGATGAAGTGGAAAAGGCTGAGACCGTTAATTCGGGATCCGCGGAACCTGATCAGGTTAATACCTGCGAAGGGAACAAGAGTAATTCTGCTTTATGCTGCTGCCTTTACGGGCGGCGCACATCCATTACTCCATCCGTCGTCTGACAAGCCACGTCCTTAATTTTTTGGAATGAGCTATGTCTACAACAACGTTAACCCGCCGCGAGCAGCGCGCTAAAGCCCAGCATTTTATCGATACGCTGGAAGGCACCGCGTTTCCCAACTCGAAACGCATCTACGTGACCGGTTCGCAGCATGATATTCGCGTACCGATGCGCGAAATTCAACTTAGCCCCACGCTCATCGGCGGCAGTAAAGACAACCCGCAGTTTGAAGAGAACGAAGCCGTACCGGTATACGACACCTCCGGCCCCTATGGCGATCCTGAGGTGGCGATTAACGTCCAGCAGGGTCTGGCGAAACTGCGCCAGCCATGGATTGACGCACGTAACGATAGCGAAGAATTAGACGACCGTAGCTCGGCTTATACCAGAGAACGTCTGGCCGACGATGGCCTGGACGATCTGCGTTTTACCGGCCTGCTGACGCCAAAACGCGCTAAAGCGGGCAAGCGCGTCACCCAGTTACACTACGCCCGCAAGGGGATCGTCACTCCCGAAATGGAGTTCATCGCCATCCGTGAAAATATGGGCCGTGAGCGCATTCGCAGTGAAGTGCTGCGCCACCAGCATCCGGGCATGAACTTTGGCGCGCGCCTGCCGGAAAACATTACGCCGGAATTCGTGCGTGATGAAGTCGCCGCGGGCCGCGCGATTATCCCTGCCAACATCAACCACCCGGAATCGGAGCCGATGATTATCGGCCGCAACTTCCTGGTCAAAGTGAATGCCAACATCGGTAACTCGGCGGTCACCTCCTCCATCGAAGAAGAGGTGGAGAAGCTGGTGTGGTCAACGCGCTGGGGCGCAGACACGGTGATGGATCTCTCCACCGGCCGCTATATCCACGAAACCCGCGAATGGATCCTGCGTAACAGCCCGGTACCGATCGGCACCGTCCCGATCTACCAGGCGCTGGAGAAGGTCAACGGGATCGCCGAAGATCTTACCTGGGAAGCGTTCCGCGACACGCTGCTGGAGCAGGCTGAACAGGGCGTCGACTACTTCACCATTCACGCAGGCGTGCTGCTGCGCTACGTGCCAATGACCGCCAAACGCCTGACCGGGATTGTCTCACGCGGCGGTTCCATCATGGCAAAGTGGTGTCTCTCCCATCACAAAGAGAACTTCCTGTTCGAACATTTCCGCGAGATTTGTGAAATTTGCGCCGCCTACGACGTCTCCTTGTCGCTGGGCGACGGCCTGCGCCCCGGCTCCATTCAGGACGCTAACGACGAAGCGCAGTTCTCCGAGCTGCATACGCTGGGCGAGCTGACCAAAATCGCCTGGGAATACGACGTGCAGGTGATGATTGAAGGCCCGGGCCACGTGCCGATGCATATGATTCAGCGCAACATGACCGAAGAGCTGGAGAGCTGCCACGAAGCGCCGTTCTACACCTTAGGGCCGTTGACCACCGATATCGCGCCGGGCTATGACCACTTCACCTCCGGCATTGGTGCCGCGATGATCGGCTGGTTTGGCTGCGCGATGCTGTGTTATGTGACGCCGAAAGAGCACCTCGGCCTGCCGAACAAAGAAGATGTGAAGCAGGGGCTAATCACCTACAAGATTGCCGCCCACGCCGCTGACTTAGCGAAAGGCCATCCGGGCGCGCAGATCCGCGATAACGCCATGTCGAAAGCGCGCTTTGAATTCCGCTGGGAAGATCAGTTTAACCTCGCGCTCGACCCGTTCACCGCCCGTGCCTACCACGATGAAACCCTGCCACAGGAGTCCGGTAAGGTTGCCCACTTCTGTTCCATGTGCGGGCCGAAGTTCTGCTCGATGAAAATCAGCCAGGAAGTCCGCGACTACGCCGCCGCGCAAACCATTGAAGTGGGGATGGCGGATATGTCGGAAAACTTCCGCGCCAAAGGCGGCGAAATTTATCTCAAGCGGGAGGAAGCCTGATGTATCAGCCTGATTTCCCGACCGTGCCGTTCCGCCTCGGGCTTTACCCGGTGGTGGATAGCGTTGCATGGATTGAACGCCTGCTGGAGGCGGGCGTACGCACGATCCAGCTGCGTATCAAAGATAAGCGCGATGAAGAGGTGGAAGCCGACGTTATCGCCGCCATCGCACTGGGGCGTCGTTATGACGCCCGCCTGTTTATCAACGATTACTGGCGTCTGGCAATTAAGCACCGCGCTTACGGCGTGCATCTGGGCCAGGAAGACCTTGAAACCACCGACCTGAAAGCGATTCAGGCGGCGGGCTTACGCCTGGGCGTATCGACCCACGATGATATGGAGATAGACGTGGCGCTGGCCGCTAAGCCTTCTTATATCGCACTCGGCCACGTCTTCCCGACGCAAACCAAGCAAATGCCTTCCGCCCCGCAGGGACTGGCGCAGTTGGCCAGTCATATTGAACGACTGGCGGATTACCCGACCGTCGCGATCGGCGGCATCAGCCTTGAACGCGCTCCGGCGGTACTGGCGACCGGCGTCGGCAGCGTGGCTGTGGTTAGCGCCATTACCCAGGCGGCAGACTGGCGTGAAGCCACCGCGCAACTGCTGGCAATCGTGGGAGTCGGCGATGAATGACCGTGACTTTATGCGCTACAGCCGGCAAATCCTGCTCGGCGATATCGCCATTGAAGGCCAGCAAAAGCTGCTCGCGAGTCATGTGCTGATCGTGGGTTTAGGTGGGTTAGGTTCACCTGCCGCGCTGTATCTGGCGGGAGCAGGCATCGGCAAACTGACGCTGGTAGACGATGACGACATTCATCTGAGCAATTTGCAGCGCCAGATTCTATTTACCACCGATGATATCGCGCGTTCAAAATCTCAGGTTGCCCAGCAGCGCCTGACACAGCTCAACCCGGATATCGAACTGATATCACTCCAGCAGCGACTAAAAGGCGAGGCACTGCGGCATGCGGTAGCACACGCCGACGTGGTGCTCGACTGTACCGACAACATGGCGACCCGTCAGGAAATTAACGCCGCCTGCGTGGCACTGAATACACCATTAATTACCGCCAGCGCCGTCGGCTTTGGCGGCCAATTGATGGTACTGACGCCACCGTGGGAGCAAGGCTGCTACCGTTGCCTGTGGCCGGACGATGTCGAGCCTGAACGCAACTGCCGTACCGCCGGTATCGTCGGACCGGTTGTTGGCATGATGGGCACTTTGCAGGCGCTGGAGGCGATTAAATTACTCAGCGGTATTGAGACGCCCAGCGGAGAGCTACGCCTGTTTGACGGTAAAACCAGCCAGTGGCGCAGCCTGGCGCTGCGTCGTGCCAGCGGCTGTCCGGTATGCGGAGGGCGACATGCAAATTCAATTCAATGACGAGCCGATGCAGTGCGCCGAAGGGCAAACCGTCAGCAGCCTGCTCGCTACGCTTAATCAGCTTAAACCGGGCGTGGCGCTAGCGCTCAATCAGCAGATCCTGCCGCGCGAGCAGTGGCAGCAGCAAATCGTGCAGGAAGGCGACCAGATCCTGCTTTTTCAGGTTATTGCAGGGGGTTGATATGTTACGTATTGCCGACAAAACGTTTGATTCACATCTGTTCACCGGTACCGGAAAATTTGCTTCGTCGCAGCTGATGGTCGAGGCAATTCGCGCTTCCGGCAGCCAGTTGGTGACGCTGGCGATGAAGCGCGTGGACCTGCGCCAGCACAACGATGCGATTCTGGCGCCGCTGATTGAAGTGGGCGTCACGCTGCTGCCCAATACCTCCGGGGCGAAAACTGCCGAAGAGGCGATCTTCGCCGCCCAACTGGCGCGCGAAGCGCTGGGCACCCACTGGTTGAAATTAGAAATCCACCCGGATGCCCGCTGGCTATTGCCGGACCCGATCGAAACGCTAAAAGCCGCCGAGGCGCTGGTGAAGCAGGGTTTTGTGGTGCTGCCCTACTGCGGCGCGGATCCGGTGTTGTGCAAGCGGCTGGAAGAGGTCGGCTGCGCGGCGGTGATGCCGCTTGGCGCGCCTATCGGTTCGAATCAAGGGCTGGAAACCAAAGCGATGCTGGAGATTATTATCCAGCAGTCCACCGTACCGGTGGTGGTTGATGCGGGCATTGGCGTGCCCAGCCATGCCGCTCAAGCGCTGGAAATGGGCGCTGATGCGGTGCTGGTTAACACGGCGATTGCCGTGGCGGACGATCCGGTGATGATGGCAACCGCTTTCCGCCTGGCTGTAGAAGCGGGAGTACTGGCGCGTCAGGCGGTGCCAGGAAGCAAAAGTTCGCAGGCCAGCGCCACCAGCCCGCTCACCGGGTTTCTGGAGGCGTTAGCATGAAAACCTTCAGCGACCGTTGGCGGCAACTGGAGTGGGACGATATTCGCCTGCGCATCAACGGTAAAACTGCCGCCGACGTGGAGCGCGCGCTGAACGCCGCACATCTTAGCCGGGACGATTTGATGGCGTTGCTCTCCCCCGCCGCCGCCAATTATCTGGAACCGATGGCGCAGCGGGCACAAAGGCTGACCCGACAACGCTTTGGCAACACCGTCAGTTTCTACGTGCCGCTTTATCTCTCAAACCTCTGCGCCAATGACTGTACCTACTGCGGTTTTTCGATGAGCAACCGCATTAAGCGTAAAACGCTGGATGAGGTGGATATTCAAAGGGAGTGCGATGCTATCCGTAAACTGGGCTTTGAGCATCTGTTGCTGGTGACTGGCGAACATCAGGCCAAAGTAGGAATGAACTATTTTCGCCGCCATTTACCGGCTATCCGCCGTCAATTTTCATCATTACAGATGGAAGTCCAGCCCTTGTCGCAAGAAAACTACGCGGAGCTCAAAACGCTGGGGATCGATGGCGTGATGGTTTATCAGGAAACTTACCATGAGGCAATCTATGCACAGCATCACCTGAAGGGAAAGAAACAGGACTTTTTCTGGCGGCTGGAAACGCCGGATCGGTTAGGCCGGGCAGGTATCGACAAAATCGGTCTTGGAGCGCTAATTGGTCTGTCGGACAACTGGCGGGTGGATTGCTATATGGTGGCGGAGCATCTGTTGTGGATGCAGAAACACTATTGGCAGAGTCGCTATTCTGTTTCCTTCCCGCGTCTGCGTCCGTGTACTGGCGGTGTGGAACCCGCATCTGTGATGGATGAAAAGCAACTGGTGCAAACGATTTGCGCTTTCCGGTTACTGGCGCCAGAAATTGAGCTATCGCTTTCTACCCGCGAATCGCCCTGGTTCCGAGACCATGTGATTCCTCTGGCAATCAACAACGTCAGCGCCTTCTCAAAAACGCAGCCCGGCGGCTACGCTGACGATCATCCGGAACTGGAGCAGTTTTCTCCCCACGATGCCCGTCGGCCTGAAACAGTAGCAAGCGCGTTAAGCGCGCAAGGATTGCAGCCCGTCTGGAAAGACTGGGACAGTTGGCTGGGGCGCGCTTCGCAAACGCGGTGAACCCGTATGTAAACGCATTAGTATTTCACGAACGAGTACATAATGCGAAAAACGGGAGATTGTTATCGACCTCCCGTTTTTTTATGTCCGTTCTGAACAGCACTGCGATTTTAAAGTTGGCTGTAGTAGAGAAAACTGAGCATCAAATATTTTTTCGCCGAAACTTGATAGTTTATGCCAATATTTTATGTATTCAATAGCATGATTATTGCCATTTCCACTACTGCACATGCCTAGCCCATGAACTTTGCGTAAACTGACTGGTATTCATTATAATGTTATCATGCTTAAACTCAATAAAATCGCAAAAAGAATTATAATCTTCATTTAAAGAATAATTAAAATGTTTTCTAATTCCATTACATACACCATCGGAATAGGGATCAGCATCAAATTTAGTATGCATTATTTCCAATCCAGCAAGTAAAGCCGGGTGGTTATTGCGATCAACAGCTATTATCCCGTTCTCCATAGAAGCACGGCCATCTATCCTTTCTACATGAACAGCGATTCCATCCGGAATATATATACCCCCCAGTTTTTCCGTGATAATCATATCAGCATCGAGATATATACACCCACTATTTGTTGATAAATCATAACACCCAACCTTATCCGCCTCCAAAAATAACTGACCAGCCTTTAACATAGCCATATTCCTGTAAAAATCAAACCATCCATGGCCTTCATCCAGTAAGTAAGATTTAATTAATGAATCATTACCCTCTTGAATATCACTCAATTCTTTTTTTAATAGCTGCAGTAAATGATAATCCCTTTTTTCTTCTGGCATGGACTCTTGCTTAGAAATATTTTCCATATAAATTTCTGATAATTTTTTATCGTACATGCTAAAGTCAATATCATTTCTATATATGACTTTTATGTTTTCATAGTCATACTCAAGTTTTGAAAAAGCATCCTTTGTCCTGGAAAAAAATCACCATCTACAAAAATACCTATAAGACGTTCTTTTTCAATTGTTGCTGCTTTAATGATATTGTTAAGGTAGGGGTTTTTCTCTGTGTTAATTATAGGTATATCATTTTTCCCAAAGCGAGCAGGATTCCGCTCAAACCACTGGAAAAGAAGAGGGGTTTTCTCATCTAAAAAGCACAAGGGATAATCTTTTCCATTAAAACTTGTAAACTGAATGCCCCTGTTGGTAACAGTTTTAACCAATTCATTTTTTGAAAGCGCGGGAACATATCTATTTAATGGTGGAATCATAACAATTAAATGCTCCATGCTTACTTCATTACATATTTTACATGATGATTATTAGCACATGTTTTTTAGCGTTGCAATCGCTGTCAGCTAAAAGATGCTAAATTAAGCATTAACCGGTGGATACATAAATACCCTACTAGTGAGCAATTAAATAAATAGCTTGTTAACTTTATTTTTATTCCAGAAATGACATCATATTTATAATTCCTGTAATAAGGGAAAACAAAGACCTTAATGGAATTAAATGCTTCATTTAATGATTTAAAATTTCCCGCGTAAACAACCAATAAAACAGGTTTATCATTTAATGTATGAACAGCAGGTATTTTATAATGGCGAGCCAATAGACTTTAATAACTTAGATTTATGGGATAAATTTAAAGTCACATTTGGATTCAATGTTACAGAAAAAAACAAACCCAATGGTAAAAAATTCAATTTTGAGTATTGTGGATTCTCAACTTTTATTACGCCGGTTAATGGCGTTGACGGGATTTTAGCAAAGTGGTTCTCAAACAAACATAATGTAAGTGTCCCAACGCCTTATACATTCGGTCAGGACCCCATTCCTGGCGTCAATCTTTATCGTAATACAAAAGCAAAATTTGTTATGGCTAACGGTGGTAATAGTCTTCCCTGTGCGATGGCAAAATATAATGCAAAAACTGGACAGTTTATTCATATAACCAGTGATAATGAGTTTTCACAAATAATGCGAGAAACAAGAGTCATGAAAAAATAATTCATTTATTCATTAAATTTTATAATTACAGATAAAATCAAGAGCCAGCATGGCATTGAAAAATAAAATACGGCTTTTTTATCCGCGCTGATTTTGACTCGAAGAAGAATAACGGTGGCGACAATAATAATAAGACAATAAATAAATATAAGTAATGATTTATGGTGAAGTATATATAACGATAGAAACAATAAAAAAGCGGACAGAACGTTTGAAATGGTTATCTTTTTTGTAAATACCAAAAGACTAAACATTAAATAGATTAATGAAATAATCGCTGGCATTTTCTTTCCTTGTAGGCAAGCGACCCGGAATTCGGTATCCAGCATGAAGCTGGTGGAGGGATAAATACCCCTCCACCATTTAACGATTACTCGTTATCAGAACCGCCCAGACCTGCGTTCAGCAGTTCTGCCAGGCTTGCAGATGCATCTTCCGCAGTGACCTGCGGTGTTGCTGGCTGCTCGCCCGCGGCGCGACGGCGCATACGATCCTGGTGGTACGCATAACCGGTACCGGCCGGAATCAGACGACCCACGATAACGTTCTCTTTCAGGCCGCGCAGTTCGTCGCGTTTACCCGCAACGGCTGCTTCGGTCAGGACACGCGTGGTCTCCTGGAACGATGCGGCAGAGATGAACGATTCGGTTGCCAGAGACGCTTTGGTAATACCCAGCAGATCGCGGGAGAAGGTAGCCCCCACTTTGCCGTTCGCTTCCAGCTCGCGGTTAGCGATCTTGACGCGAGAGTATTCAACCTGTTCGCCTTCCAGGAAGTCGGAACTACCGGCGCTTTCGATGGTCGCTTTACGCAGCATCTGACGAACGATAACTTCGATGTGTTTATCGTTAATCTTAACGCCCTGCAGACGGTATACATCCTGAACTTCGTTAACAATGTAACGCGTCACAGCATGAACACCACGCAGACGCAGAATGTCGTGCGGCGCTTCCGGACCATCGGAAATCACATCACCACGTTCTACACGTTCCCCTTCGAACACGTTGAGCTGACGCCATTTCGGAATCATCTCTTCGTACGGGTCACTACCATCAACCGGCGTAATCACCAGACGACGTTTGCCTTTGGTTTCTTTACCGAAGGAAACGATACCTGCTATTTCCGCCAGAATGGCCGGTTCTTTCGGACGACGCGCTTCGAACAGGTCCGCAACGCGCGGCAGACCACCGGTGATATCCTTGGTACCGCCGGATTCCTGAGGAATACGCGCCAGGGTGTCACCAGAACTGATCTGTACGCCATCTTCCAGCTGTACAATCGCTTTACCCGGCAGGAAGTACTGCGCAGGCATATCGGTACCCGGGATCAGAACGTCATTACCCTGAGCATCAACGATTTTCAGCGCCGGACGCAGATCTTTACCACCGGTAGTACGTTCAGCCGAATCCAGAACCACCAGCGAAGACAAACCGGTCAGTTCGTCGGTCTGACGCGTAATGGTCTGACCGTCGATCATGTCAGTGAAGCGGATGAAACCACTCACTTCGGTGATAACCGGCATGGTGTGCGGGTCCCAGTTTGCCACGGTTTCGCCGCCGGCAACCTGCTCGCCATCACCTTTCGCCATGACAGCGCCATAAGGCACTTTATAGCTCTCTTTGGTACGACCGAATTCGTCGATCAGCTTCAGTTCGGTGTTACGAGAAGTGATAACCAGTTTACCGCTGGAGTTCACAACCGACTTCACGTTGCTGAGCTTGATGCTACCTTTGTTTTTCACCTGGATGCTGGATTCAGCAGCCGCACGCGATGCCGCACCACCGATGTGGAACGTACGCATCGTCAGCTGTGTACCCGGTTCACCGATGGACTGTGCCGCGATAACGCCGATAGCTTCACCTTTGTTGATGATGTGGCCACGCGCCAGGTCACGGCCATAGCAGTGCGCACATACACCAAAGTCGGTGTCGCAGGATACAACAGAACGCACTTTAACGGCGTCAACGGAGTTTGCTTCCAGCAGGTCACACCACTGTTCGTGCAGCAGCGTGTTGCGTGGAACCAGAATGTCCGCGGTACCCGGTTTCAGCACATCTTCCGCCGTCACACGACCCAGAACGCGGTCACGCAGCGGCTCTTTCACGTCGCCACCCTCGATAACCGGGGTCATCAGGATACCTTCGTGCGTACCACAGTCATCTTCGGTCACTACCAGATCCTGCGCGACGTCAACCAGACGACGAGTCAGGTAACCGGAGTTCGCGGTTTTCAGTGCGGTATCCGCCAGACCTTTACGCGCACCGTGGGTGGAGATGAAGTACTGGAGTACGTTCAGACCTTCACGGAAGTTCGCGGTGATTGGCGTTTCGATGATGGAGCCATCCGGCTTCGCCATCAGACCACGCATACCAGCAAGCTGACGAATCTGTGCCGCAGAACCACGCGCACCGGAGTCGGCCATCATGTAGATGCTGTTGAAGGAAACCTGCTGCTCTTCCTGGCCGTCACGGTTAATCACGGTTTCGGTTTGCAGGTTATCCATCATCGCTTTAGATACACGATCGTTCGCCGCAGCCCAGATATCGATAACTTTGTTATAGCGTTCGCCAGCGGTTACCAGACCAGACTGGAACTGCTCCTGGATCTCAGCAACTTCAGCTTCCGCCTCAGAGATGATCTCGTGTTTTTTCTCCGGGATGACCATGTCATCAATACCAACGGACGCACCTGAACGCGCTGCATAAGCAAAGCCGGTGTACATCGTCTGGTCCGCAAAAATAACGGTCGGTTTCAGGCCCAGAATACGGTAGCAAGTGTTCAGCATTTTGGAGATCGCTTTCTTGCCCAGCGCCTGGTTGACGATGGAGAAAGGCAGACCTTTCGGTACGATCATCCACAGAATGGCGCGACCAACGGTCGTGTCTTTCAGGCTGGTGTGCGCAACGAATTCGCCGTTTTCATCTTTTTCATATTCAGTGATACGCACTTTAACGCGCGCATGCAGAGAGGCCAGACCTGCGCGATAGATACGCTCAGCTTCTTTCGGGCCAGTCAGCACCATGCCTTCGCCTTTGGCGTTAA
>OKEE01000366.1_pt1 | contig 22821 bp, 22 predicted proteins | sample 1611071 | NCBI WGS metagenome assembly OKEE01 (sample SAMN04436708, study PRJEB24849) | human gut metagenome | biome: human gut; feature: NICU; material: stool | host: Homo sapiens | place: USA: Saint Louis, MO | collected 2010-09-07 | reverse complement strand
ACGCCAACGGCATTCCGGTACCGATGACGGTGGATGAATCCATCGCCAGCATGAAAGCGTCTCTACTGAAAAATATTAAGCGTTCGGCATACGTTTACCGCGTGGACTGCGGCGGCTGTAACGGCTGTGAAATAGAAATCTTTGCGACGCTGTCGCCGCTGTTTGATGCCGAGCGTTTCGGCATCAAAGTGGTACCGTCGCCGCGTCATGCCGATATTCTGCTGTTTACCGGCGCGGTGACCCGCGCCATGCGCTCTCCGGCGCTGCGCGCCTGGCAGTCGGCGCCGGACCCGAAAATCTGTATCTCTTACGGCGCCTGTGGCAACAGCGGCGGCATCTTCCACGATCTGTACTGCGTGTGGGGCGGTACCGACAAAATCGTCCCGGTGGATGTGTACATTCCAGGCTGCCCGCCAACGCCTGCGGCGACGCTGTATGGCTTTGCGATGGCGCTTGGCCTGCTGGAGCAGAAAATCCACGCCCGCGCGCCGGGTGAGCTGGACGATCAGCCCGCAGAGATCCTGCATCCAGATATGGTGCAGCCGCTGCGCGTGAAGGTGGATCGCGCGGCGCGCCGGCTGGCGGGTTATCGCTATGGTCGTCAGATCGCCGATGATTACCTGACACAGTTGGGGCAGGGCGAGCAGCAAGTGGCGCGCTGGCTGGAAGCGGAAAACGATCCGCGTTTAACCGAAATTGTCACCCATCTCAATCATGTTGTTGAAGAGGCGCGTATCCGATGAGCGAACAGGTGGTGTTCAGTCAACTGAGCCGTAAGTTTATTGATGAGAACGATGCGACGCCTGCCGAGGCGCAGCAGGTTGTCTATTACAGCCTGGCGATTGGTCACCACCTGGGGGTCATCGATTGTCTGGAGGCCGCGCTCACCTGCCCATGGGATGAGTATCTGGCGTGGATCGCCACCCTGGAAGCCGGTAGCGATGCCCGGCGTAAAATGGAAGGCGTGCCGAAGTATGGCGAGATCGTCATCGATTTCAACCATGTGCAAATGCTGGCGCGCGCGTTTGATGAGGCGCGCGCCACGCAGACCCCGCAGCAGCAAGAATGGAGCAAACTGATGCTCAGTATGCTGCATGACATTCATCAGGAAAGCGCCATCTACCTGATGGTGAGGAGGCTTCGTGACTGACGTTTTACTCTGTGTCGGCAACAGCATGATGGGCGACGACGGCGCAGGCCCGTTACTGGCGGAAATGTGCGCGGCGCAGCCGAAGGGCAACTGGGTTGTCATCGACGGCGGCAGCGCGCCGGAAAACGACATTGTGGCGATTCGCGAACTGCGCCCGCACCGTCTGTTGATTGTCGACGCCACCGATATGGGACTTAATCCGGGCGAGATCCGCATTATCGATCCGGATGATATCGCCGAAATGTTTATGATGACCACCCACAATATGCCGCTGAACTACCTGGTCGATCAGCTGAAAGAGGATGTCGGCGAGGTGATTTTTCTTGGTATCCAGCCGGATATCGTCGGGTTTTATTATCCGATGACTCAACCGATTAAGGACGCGGTAAATATCGTCTATCAGCGCCTGGACGGCTGGCAGGGAAACGGCGGATTTGCCGCGCTGGAAGCGCCGGAGGCGTAAAATGCGCACATATTTAGGGAGAATTTGTGTTACCCGGCAAAGGTTGTAAGAAGGACGTGAAGATTATCGTATGGTGCGGATTGCTATTTTTCTGCATCGCCGCGCGCGCACTGGCCACCGATTTTGTCGGTTACCTGCCGATGAGCGACGGTGAATATGCGCAAAAGCGTGCGCTGAAGCCGCTGTTGACCCTGCCTTATTCTGTATCGCCCGACCAGACCTGGCATTTTCGCCAGGTCGGAGTCAGTGGCGTGACGCTACTGCCGGAGCCGAAAAAAGATAACGAATGGCGGATTAGCGGAAAAGACAGCGTCGGTAATTCGTGGGTTGTCCCGGTGGGAGTGCTGATTAATTTGGCGGGTAATGCGCAATTTTATCGCGCTGACCTCGATCGTAACGGCATTCAGGATCTGGTTATCTGGTTGGGCAATCCTGGGTTGGGCCTGGCGCCGAGCGCGCAATACATCATTTTCACCTTTCTCAATAATGGCCGCCCCTGCGTCTTTGAACCGTGGGGGTTTTATACCGCGACCGATACTGGCGTCGATGATTTGCTTGATTTACAGGGCAATGGGCGCACGCAACTGTTGGATATGCAGTTTGACTCAGGCTACTGGATAACCAATTTATATCAGGTGAAGGACGCCCGCTGGCAGCGCGTACATGGCTGGTTTGGCCGGTTGAGTTATCCGGCGCTGACCCGTTTTAATCACTATCCTGGCCGTAAATTAATTATCAAACCTATTGCCGGAAGGAATCCGCAAACGGACGATCTTTCCCTTACGCAGCGCTGTTTAATACGCGGTAACGTATTGCCAGGCGTTAATCAGGATTGATGCCAGTTGCGGTGCAGAGTTGGCTGGCTATCACTGCAAATCTTGACCACCACTGGCGACATTACGTGTCATCGACACTTGTGACGATGACACGTAAATGCTCACGAAAATAGAAATAATATTCTTAAATAACAATGAAATAAAAATTGGCACGATTCGTGTATATATCGGCACATCATCTGTTATTGCTGGAGAATTTGATGAACCGTTTCATCATTGCAGACGCGAGTAAGTGCATTGGTTGCCGTACCTGTGAAGTGGCTTGCGTCGTATCCCATCAGGAAAATCAGGATTGCGCATCGCTGACCCCTGAAACCTTTTTACCTCGTATCCATGTCATCAAAGGCGTGAACGTTTCCACGGCAACGCTGTGTCGCCAGTGTGAAGACGCGCCGTGCGCCAACGTTTGCCCGAATGGCGCCATCAGCCGTGACAAAGGCTTTGTTCATGTGATGCAGGAACGCTGCATTGGCTGTAAAACTTGCGTAGTGGCATGTCCTTACGGCGCCATGGAAGTGGTGGTACGTCCGGTGGTTCGCAATAGCGGCGCGGGGCTGAACGTGCGTGCCGAAAAAGCCGAAGCCAACAAGTGCGATCTGTGTCACCATCGTGAAACCGGTCCGGCCTGTATGGCCGCTTGCCCAACGCACGCCCTCATCTGCGTGGACCGCAATAAGCTCGAACAGCTGAGCGCGGAAAAACGCCGTCGTGCGGCGCTGGATTCAACGGCATCGCTGCTTTTCTGATTTCTGCGATTGCGCGTAGAATACGCCACAAAGCATTGCCGGATGGCGGCATCAATGCCTTATCCGGTCTACGGTCCGTGCGGTTGTAGGCCTGATAAGCGTCGCGCCATCAGGCATCCGGGTTCGATGATGGCGGGAAAATAAGATGGCGATAGACACACCTTCCGGCGTACAGCTACGCATTCGGGGCAAAGTACAGGGCGTCGGTTTTCGTCCTTTTGTCTGGCAGCTGGCGCAGCAGTTGCGATTACACGGCGACGTGTGTAATGACGGCGACGGCGTCGTCGTTCGGCTGCTGGAAGAGCCGTCGCAATTTATTGCCGCGCTCTATCAGGATTGCCCGCCGCTGGCGCGCATTGACAGCGTTGAACACGCGTCGTTGATATGGGAGCGCGCACCGACGGATTTCGCCATTCGTCAGAGCGCAGGCGGTGCGATGAACACGCAAATAGTGCCGGATGCGGCGACCTGCCCGGCATGTCTTGCCGAAATGAATACCCCAGGCGAGCGGCGCTACCGTTATCCTTTCATCAATTGCACCCACTGTGGACCACGCTTCACCATTATTCGCGCTATGCCCTATGACCGGCCATTTACGGTGATGGCGGCGTTTCCCCTGTGTCCGGAATGCGACAGCGAATACCGCGATCCGTACGATCGCCGTTTTCATGCCCAGCCCGTTGCCTGTCCGTCATGCGGGCCGCATCTTGAGTGGCGGAGCCAACATGAACGAGCGGAAAAAGAGGCGGCTTTGCAGGCGGCAGTCGCCCAACTGAACGCCGGAGGCATTATTGCCGTTAAAGGGCTGGGTGGTTTTCATCTGGCCTGCGATGCGCGAAACGATAACGCAGTGGCGATGCTGCGGGCGCGTAAACATCGCCCGGCGAAACCATTGGCGGTGATGTTGCCCACGGCGCAAACGCTGCCGAGCGCGGCGCGTTCGCTGCTGACCACGCCAGCGGCCCCGATTGTGCTGGTGGATAAGCAGTATGTACCTTCGCTGGGTGAAGGCATCGCGCCAGGGCTTACGGAGGTGGGCGTGATGCTGCCAGCCAACCCATTGCAACATCTCTTGTTGCAGGCGCTCAATTACCCGCTGGTGATGACATCCGGCAACCTGAGCGGCAAACCGCCCGCCATCACCAACGAACAGGCGCTGGACGATTTACACGATATTGCCGATGGTTTTCTGTTGCACAATCGCGACATTGTACAGCGCATGGACGACTCTGTCGTGCGCGACAGCGGCGAAATGCTGCGTCGTTCGCGGGGATACGTGCCGGACGCGATTGCGTTGCCGCCCGGATTTCGCGATGTGCCGCCGATACTTTGTCTGGGCGCGGATCTGAAAAACACGTTCTGTCTGGTACGCGGCGAACAGGCGGTTGTCAGCCAGCATTTGGGCGATCTCAGCGATGACGGTATCCAGGCGCAGTGGCGCGAGGCATTGCGTCTGATCCAGTCAATCTACGATTTTACGCCAGAGCGTATCGTCTGTGATGCGCATCCGGGCTATGTTTCCAGTCAGTGGGCCAGTGAGATGCGTCTACCGACAGAGACGGTGTTACACCATCATGCCCATGCGGCGGCTTGCCTGGCCGAGCATGGTTGGCCGCTGGACGGCGGAGAGGTGATTGCCCTGACGGTAGACGGTATCGGCATGGGTGAGAATGGCGCGCTATGGGGCGGAGAATGTTTGCGGGTCAATTATCGCGAATGCGAACATTTAGGTGGTTTACCCGCCGTGGCGCTGCCGGGAGGCGATCTGGCTGCCAAACAGCCGTGGCGTAATCTGTTAGCGCAGTGCCTGCGCTTTGTGCCGGACTGGCAGGATTACCCGGAGACAGCGGGGCTGCAACAGCAAAACTGGAGTGTCCTGGCGCGCGCCATTGAGCGCGGCGTCAATTCCCCGTTGGCCTCTTCCTGCGGGAGGTTGTTTGACGCGGTGGCTGCCGCGCTTCGCTGCGCGCCAGCATCGCTTAGCTATGAGGGCGAGGCCGCCTGCGCGCTGGAGGCGCTGGCCTCTCAATGTGCTAACGTTGAGCATCCGGTAACGATGCCGCTTAACGGCGCTCAACTGGACGTCGCTGTTTTCTGGCGGCAATGGTTGAACTGGCAGGCCACGCCCGCGCAACGCGCCTGGGCTTTTCATGATGCGCTGGCGTGCGGGTTTGCCACGCTAATGCGCCAGCAGGCTACGGCGCGGGGGATAACCACTCTGGTCTTCAGCGGCGGGGTGATACACAACCGCTTACTGCGCGCGCGTCTTGCCTTTTATCTTTCTGATTTTAAATTGTTATTTCCGCAGCGGTTACCAGCGGGCGACGGCGGGCTGTCGTTTGGACAGGGTGTGATTGCCGCAGCGCGAGCATTAAGTGAAGTGTAGGGCACCGGATGGCGGCTGCGCCTTATCCGGCCTGTAAATAGATGCCCACTCGTGGGCCGGATAAGACGCGAAGCGGCGCCATCCGGCATCACAGGCTTATACGGACAACGTTTTCAGCAGTGCAAAGGCCTCTTTCATGCGGTCTTCACTCACCACAAAGGCGCGTAGTTGGCCTTCTCCGCTCATGCCTTTGGCAATCATACCGTCAGATTCTGCGGTAATCTGCCAGCTCAAATCGCGGCGCTGAGTTTCACCCGCCAGATGCAGCGGCAGTTCCGGCGTTTTGACTTTGACCAGCATCGCCGGTAGCTTCAGCGGCGCGTTGCCGCCAAGTAGATTTTTCGCCAGGTACATCGCGCTTAACTGGATCGGTTGCAGGAAGGGCAGCACCTGACCGTTGATCTCTGCGCAATCGCCGATCGCATAAATATCCGGGTGACTGGTCTGTAGATAGCTATCCACGCAGACGCCGCGGTTGACGGCTACCCCGGCGCGGCGCGCCAGAGCGGTTTCCGGGCGTAAGCCGGTGGCGGCAATCACCGCATCGACCTCAATACTATGCTGGCTTACCAGCGTAGCGCGGATACCGGCTTCGGTTTTCTCCAGTTTTTGCAACTGCGATTTCAGCAGCAGATGCACCCCCATATCGGTCAGGTGATGCTGTAAGCGACTGCTCACTTCTGGTGGCATCAGTGAGGCGAGAAGGCTGGCGGCGTTATCCATCAGCGTTACCGTTTTCCCGGCGCGGCAGAAATCCATCGCTAATTCACTGCCAATGAGACCGCCGCCGACAATCAGCACTCGCTGCGCGTCGCGCAGTTGTGTCTCACAGGCGCGGTACTCCTGCTGGCTATTCAAAGTAAGCATTAACTCACGTCCTGCAATCGGCGGCACAAAGGCTGTCGCTCCGGTCGCCAGTACCAGCTTGTCGTACTGCCACTGCTTATCCTGACTTTTCACCACATGGGCATCGGCATCAATGTCAGCAACCCAGGTATGCGGGAACAGTCGCAGATTAAACTGTTCAGCAAATTCCCCCGCTAACTGGCGGGTGAGATCATCGGCGCGCTGCGACTGGCTGATAACGTGGCTGAGATCGGGCTTGTTGTACTCATCCATGCTGTCCGCCGCAATCAGAGTTAACGGCACATGCGCATCTTGTTTACGGATATTTTTGACGAGCTGGCGGGCGGCGAAGCCCGACCCAATAATGATGATCCCCCGACTCATTTTGCCTCCGTCGCCAGTACGTCGAACACGTCTTTACCTAATGAACATTCCGGGCACAGGAAGTTATCCGGCACGTCGCTCCACGGCGTACCCGGCGCGACATCCTGCAACGGCTCGCCCAGCGCAGGGTCGTAAATCCACTGGCATACGCTGCATTGCATTTTGGGGCCGAGGTCTGCGGCGGCGCAGGTTGTGGTTTCTTCGACTGGCGCGGTTTTCTGTGTGGTTTCCGGCAGCGGAGCAAGCGCCCACTGACGGGCGATGTCGCGACCATGCTGACGGCACAACTCCAGCGCATCCAGATCCGGACGCCATTTCGCTTTCAGACTCAGGGACATTTCAAAACCGGCATCCTGTAAGCGCGTGGACAGTCGATCCACCGCGCCGCCGCTCCAGCCATGAGAACCGAAGGCGCTGGCGCGTTTGTTGCGAAAGCGCAGGCCGGTCATCTCTTCCACCAGACCAGCGATTTTCGGCATCATCACGTTGTTCATGGTAGAAGTGCCGACCAGCACGCCTTTCGAACGGAAGACGTTGGTCAATATTTCATTTTTATCGCTGCGGGCGACGTTAAAGATTTTGACCGCCACGTTGGGGTCCACTTCGTTGATACCCTGCGCGATGGCATCTGCCATCATGCGAGTATTGTTCGACATGGTGTCGTAGAAAATAGTGATACGATCTTCCTGATAATCTGCCGCCCATTTCAGATACAGTTCCACGATTTGCGTTGGGTTGTCGCGCCATACCACGCCGTGTGAGGTGGCAATCATATCCACCGGCAGGTTGAAGCCGAGGATTTCGGTAATTTTTGGCGTTACCAGACGGCTGAACGGCGTCAGGATATTGGCGTAGTAGCGCTGGCATTGTTCAAACAGTTCAGTTTGGTCCACTTCATCATTGAACAGGCGCTCGTCGCAGTAGTGCTGACCAAAGGCGTCGTTGCTGAATAACACCGCGTCGCCGGTCATATAGGTCATCATGCTGTCCGGCCAGTGCAGCATCGGCGTTTCCACGAAGATCAACTGCTTGCCGTTGCCGATATCCAGCGTATCGCCGGTTTTCACCACCTTAAAATTCCATTCCGGGTGATGGTGATGGCCGTTGATAGAGTCAATGGCGTTGGCGGTACAGTAGATAGGCGTGTCCGGGATCTGCGCCATCAGTTCGGTCAGCGCGCCTGCATGGTCTTCTTCGGCATGGTTAATGATGATGTAGTCGATGTCCGCGAGGTCGATTTCACTGCGCAGATTTTGCACAAACTCACGGCTAAACTTATGATCGACGGTATCGATCAGCACATTCTTTTCTTCACGAATGAGATAGCTGTTATAGCTGCTGCCACGCAGCGTTTTGTATTCAGTGCCGTGAAAATCACGTACTTCCCAGTCGCGTTGGCCAACCCAATGAATATTATTTTTAACCAGAATAGACATAACCACCTCAATTCATTCAACGTTTGCAAAAAGTTGTTTTGCTTATTGCAGGTAGTGTGCCAACTTTACATCTTATTGATTTATATGAAATTATAATAATTTTGTATTTTTGGTATAGTCAAAAAGACTATAAATGATGCTGTCAATATGACACTATAGATTGTCAAAATGACAATGAGGTAACCATGAGTTTTTCCGTGGAGGTATTGGCGGGCATCGCCATTGAGTTACAACGCGGCATTGGGCATCAGGATCGTTTTCAGCGGCTGATTACTACGCTGCGTCAGGTGCTGGCGTGCGACGCCTCGGCGCTGCTGCGTTATGAATCACGACAATTTATTCCACTGGCGATTGATGGCCTGGCGCAGGACGTCCTCGGCAGACGTTTTACCCTGGAAGGGCATCCGCGCCTGGAAGCCATCGCCCGCGCGGGGGACGTGGTGCGTTTTCCGGCTGATAGCGATTTGCCCGATCCGTATGACGGGTTAATTCCCGGACAGGAAAGCCTGAAAGTCCACGCCTGTGTTGGTCTGCCGCTGTTTGCCGGACAGAACCTCATCGGTGCGCTGACCCTTGATGCTATGACGCCGGAGCAGTTCGAGGTATTTAGCGATGAAGAACTACGGCTTGTCGCCGCGCTGGCCGCCGGGGCATTGAGTAATGCGCTGTTAATTGAACAACTGGAAAGCCAGAACATGTTGCCGGGGTCGTCAGGCGTGTTTGAACCGATAAAAGAGACGCACATGATCGGCCTGTCGCCGGCGATGACGCAGTTGAAAAAAGAGATCGAGATTGTGGCGGGCTCCGATCTTAACGTGCTGATCGGCGGTGAAACGGGGACGGGTAAAGAGCTGGTGGCGAAAGCTATTCACCAGGGCTCCCCCAGAGCGGTTAATCCGCTGGTCTATCTCAACTGCGCCGCGCTGCCGGAAAGCGTGGCGGAGAGCGAGTTGTTTGGTCATGTAAAAGGGGCTTTTACCGGGGCTATCAGTAATCGTAGCGGTAAGTTCGAAATGGCGGATAACGGTACGCTGTTTCTGGATGAGATTGGCGAACTATCGCTGGCGCTACAGGCCAAGCTACTTCGCGTGTTGCAGTATGGCGATATTCAGCGCGTCGGCGACGATCGTAGCCTGCGCGTGGATGTGCGCGTGTTGGCGGCGACCAACCGTGACCTGCGTGAAGAGGTGCTGGCAGGGCGTTTTCGCGCCGATCTGTTCCATCGCCTGAGCGTTTTCCCGCTCTTTGTGCCGCCGCTGCGCGAGCGCGGCGATGATGTGGTGCTGCTGGCGGGCTATTTTTGCGAGCAGTGCCGACTGCGGCTGGGGCTGTCCCGCGTGGTGCTGAGTCCCGACGCGCGCCGCCATTTGCTCAACTATGGCTGGCCGGGCAACGTCCGGGAGCTGGAACATGCCATTCACCGTGCGGTTGTACTGGCGAGAGCGACACGGGCAGGGGATGAGGTGATACTGGAGGCGCAGCATTTTGCCTTGTCAGAGGACGTTTTACCCGCGCCGCCTGCGGAAAGCTTTCTGGCGCTGCCGACTTGCCGCAATTTGCGCGAATCGACGGAGAACTTCCAGCGAGAGATGATTCGCCAGGCGCTGGCGCAAAATAATCATAACTGGGCGGCCAGCGCGCGGGCGCTGGAAACCGACGTCGCCAACCTGCACCGGCTGGCGAAACGTCTGGGACTGAAGGATTAGATAATCCCCGCCTGGTAGAAATCCTGTAGGTTAATGGCACCGGTGAGTTTGCCGTTTTCATCGACCACCGGCGCGGCGGTAATTTTGCGTTTCATCAGGAGCTCTTTGGCGTCAATGGCGCGGCTTTGCGCCTGGAGCGTAATACCGTTGGGCGTCATGGCTTCGCTTACCGGCGTGGTGAGCGCGCCGCCGCCCACCAGCCAGCGACGCAGGTCGCCGTCGGTAAAGACACCTTTCACAACATGTTGCTCATCGCAAACCGCCACCAGCCCCAGCCCGGTACGGCTAAGTTCCAGCATGGCATCCATCACGCTGGTGGCGAGCATCACCTGCGGTATTGCATCGCCCTGGCGCATCAGGTGATGCACATTATTGAGCAAACGCGCGCCCAGTGCGCCAGCCGGATGCGAACGGGCGAAATCTTCTTCGTTAAAACCGCGCGCCTGCATGACGGCCATCGCCAGCGCATCGCCCATCATCAGCGTATTGACGGTACTGGATGTCGGCGCCAGATGCATCGGACAGGCTTCACGCTTGACGAAAATATCCAGAACGGCTTTTGCCGCTCGCCCCAGCGGAGAGTGAGGTTTACCGGTCATCGCCAGCAGCGCGACGGATTTATCTTCCAGACGCGGGATGATGAGGTCGAGTTCTTTTGCGCCGCCGGAATAGGAGATAAATAACATCACGTCGCGGCTTTCAATCATCCCCAGATCGCCATGCAGTGCTTCCGCCGGATGAACAAAAAAAGCGGGAGTACCGGTACTGGCAAGCGTCGCGGCGATTTTTTTACCAATATGACCTGACTTGCCAATGCCGGAAACGATCACTTTGCCTTCACAGTGAATAATGATATTGGCGGCGCGGACAAAATCATCGCCCAGACGTTCCGGCAGACGGCTGGCTTCCTGTAGCTCCAGCATTAAGGTCTGACGGCCCGCGTTTAGTAGTGCATCACTCATTGCTTTCTCCGGTTATGATTACTTCAATCCCTTTTGCTTCCAGCGCCTGACGAAATGCCGGATCGATCCCCGCGTCCGTGATCAGTTTGTCGACGGTTTCCAGACTGCACACCACATTGGGGCTTTTACGACCAAATTTTGAGGAGTCCGCCATCAGAATCACCTCGCGTGCTGCATTGCACATTGCGTTACTGACGGTGTAAACCTCATTGAACGTGGTCACACCGACATTCAGGTCAATACCGTCAGTTCCCATGAATAGTTTATCAAAGCTGAATTGCTCAAAGGCGTTTTCCGCCAGTTGACCGTGAAACGACGCCGATTTTTTACGGAAGGTGCCGCCGGGCATCAGGATAGTTTGTTCGTTGTCCAGTTCCGATAGCGCGTTAACAATATGGAGGCTGTTGGTCATCACCGTGATGTTGCTAAAACGCGAAAGCAACGGCACCATCTGTAACACGGTACTTCCGGCGTCCAGAATAATGGAATCGCCATCATGGATATATTTCACAGCGGCTGCGGCTATCAGCGCTTTTTTGTGGGTGTTGATAAGCGTTTTGTGATCAATAGGCGGATCGGACTCTTCTTTATTCAACACCACGCCGCCATAGGTGCGGATGACGGTTCCGGCATTTTCCAGAATGACCAGATCTTTACGGATAGTGGTGCCTGTCGTGTCAAAGTACTGGGCCAGTTCTTCAACCGAGCATTTTCCCTGTTTTTGCAGGTGCTCCAGAATCGCGGCCTGACGCTGACGAGGTTTCATAGGCGTGATTACCCTGACTTATGTATTTACCCGTCATACTTCACGCTGCATGTGCGTTGGCTTTCCTCGCTCACCCCGGTCACGTACTGATGTACGCTCTTGGGATTCGCTGCGTCGCCGCCTTCCTGCAACTCGAATTATTTAGGGTATTGGTTGCAAAATGATAATTTCGCAAGCTATACGCATTCACAACGAAATTACCCATGTTTCAGTTTAAGCGCCAATGATAGTGCATTCTGCGCGAGCGAATCATGGGGAAAGATCACATCAGGCTGTAATTCATGCAAATGTTTTCCTTGCATTGCGGCAATTTTAACCGGTCTGGCGAATACCGTAAGGCCTTTCATCAATAAAGTGTCCGTCACCCGCTGCTGTTCGTCCAGCGCCACGGCAACCACCACCCGGGGCTTAAAACGCCCGCCGGAGCGCCCGACGCCGACCCGCCCCTGTTGGCTAAGTTTATCGAAAGCTCGATTAAAGCGGGAAATCTGCCAGCCGCCCAGCGCCAGTTGCGCACACCAGGCGATAACGGCGACGGTAATCAGAGTGGAAACCATAATGTGCTCCTGTTGTTTTGCCTGATGGCGGCGTAACCGTCTTATCCGGCCTACGGCGCCATCCGGCAATTCACGGTCAGAACATCACTTGACCGCCGGTTACGTTGATCGACTGCCCGGTGCAATAAGACGCTTTCGGGCTGGCATAAAATAACAGCATGTTCAGCACATCCTGATAATCACACCCGCGTTTGAGTGGTACCTTATCAATGTAATACTGTTCCACCTCGTCGGGCTTAATGCCCAGTTTAGTGGCGTATTGCGGCAGCAGTGACTGGAACATTGGCGATTTCAACAGGTTGCCGAGCATCAACGAGTGTACGGTAATGCCGTATTCCGCCAGATCCAGCGCCAGAGACTGGGTTAACCCCACGCCGCCGAATTTCGCCGCGCTGTAGCCGGAGTTGTGTTTACTGCCCACTTTGCCGGATTTAGAGTTAATCTGAATAATGCGCCCCTGAATGCCGTCGCGGATCATCAGGCGGGAAAACTCACGGGCGCAGAGGAAATAGCCCACCAGGTTCACCTGTAGCGAGCGGTCAAAATCGCCCAACTGGAAATCGCTGATAAACGCTGCTTTGGCGATACCTGCGCTGTAAACCAGCAGATCGACGCGCCCGAAAATCTCGTCTACGCCGCGGGACAGCGCCAGCACGCTCTGCTCGCTGGTGGCGTCGGCGCCAAAACCGTACGCCATACCTTCGCCAAAATCGGCGTTAATTTCCTGGGCGACATTCGCGGCTTTATCGCTTTGAATATCAACGACCGCCACACGGTATCCTTCTTCTGCAAGCCCACGGCAAAGGAATGCCCCCAGGGTCTGGCCTCCGCCAATGACAACGGCAACTTGATTCATGTTTTTTCTCCTTAAGCGACAAACGTCAAAATACAGCCCGGCGCGATATCGTCCGGTACAGGCCCCGCAACGTGTACGGTGCCGGGAAATTCTGCTTCGCGCAGACCATCGAAGCGCAAAGTGATATGCCCCAGTTCACGCAGGTTTTGCTCGGCTACGCTGCCGACCGCCGTGACCGGATAGCAATGTTGGCCCAATTCACACCGCGCGCCAGGCTGCAGCGCGCCGGTCAGTTCGCCATGACAATGGATGAAGCAAAATTCTTCGATATCCGCCGGCGCGCCTTCCCGAAACGTAATCAGCATCTGTTCGCCGAGCGCCTCCATCGCGCTCTGGCCGATACGGGTGATAGTGGTTTGATAAATCACGCTCATGTCTGAACCTCTTATTGATAGATAAAGCCGGAAACAAACCAGGCGATAAGTACCGTGGGCGCGCCAGTCAGGAAGCGTCCGACCAGCACGGAAGGTACGCCGACGCGAACGGTGTCTTGCTTCGCTTCCGCCAGCGACAGGCCGACCGGGATAAAGTCGCAGGCCGCCTGCGCGTTAATCGCGAACAGGGCGGGAAGCGCCAGATGCGGGGGGATATTGCCCAGGCCTATCTGAACGCCGATCAGGACGCCAATGACCTGAGCGATAACCGCGCCAGGGCCGAGAAAGGGCGACAGCAGCGGGAAAGAGCAGATCAATGCCAGCGTCACCAGCCCCAGTGGATGGCTGGCTAATGGCGCCAGGCCGTGGGCGATCCAGTCGCCAAGACCTGAGACCATAATGATGCCGATCAGCGCTGAAACGAACGCCATAAACGGCAGAATTGTTTTCAGGACCGTATCAATGGTGTCGCGACCGGACTGGAACAGTACCGCCACGGCAGAACCCATTCCCATACCGACTTTTGCCAGCAGCCCATCGCTCTGCTCGGTGATTTTTTTGCTGGTGTCGTAGTCACGTCCTAATGTCGTTTTGGCAGGCTGAGGACTGGCAGGCGTTTCGCCGACAAGAGTAATGTTTTCTTCTTTTACGCCGGAGACATAAATATCCTCAACAATATACTGCGCCAGTGGGCCGGACTTACCCGTCGAGTGAATATTAATGGTTGGAATCCGGCGTTTCGGATAGATACCGCAGCGCAGCGTACCGCCACAGTCGATAATGGCCGCGCCGATCTCCGCTTCCGGCGGTTCGCCTTCTTTAAAGCCGTCCACCGCTTGCCAGCCTGTTAGTTGCGCCAGTTTGTCGACGATCGCCGGGCGCGTACCGGCTGTGATATAGACGATCTTTTTGCCTGGCGTAACGTCCAGCTCAAGCGGGCCACCCCAGCCGCCGGCGCCTTTCTCAATACGAACCCGTGTCATGATACCGCTCCTGTCAGATGTACTTTCTGCTCAAGTTGAATCCCCATTTTTTTCTCAAAAATAGCGGTGGTGAGATCGGTGACCCAACCGCGGAAGAAGTTCGTCACCAGACCTACCAGCAGATAGCTCACCGCGAGCGGGCCGAGAGGAAGCCCTAACGTGGTGAGTCCGCTGGCGATACCCAGATAAACAAACAGTTCGCCGGGATTGATATGCGGAAACAGACCGTTCATGGAGTGACAGCTATAGGAGGCCGCCGCGTAATAGCTCGGCTTGTACTTCTCCGGCATAAAGCGTCCCAGACTCAGGGTCATCGGATTACAAAAAACAAATGTCCCGATACACGGTAAAAGCAGGTAACGAGATAGCGGATTTCCGGCGCAACGTTGGGCAAAACGCTCAATACGCTGCTGGCCGATAAAATTGATGAGCGCATTCATGATAACCAGCAGGCTTATCAGTAGCGGAAGAATACCGGTCACCATACCGGTAAACACCTCTCCGCCTTTCTGGAATAACCCGATGAACCACTCCGCACCATGTGTAATGGTTTCGATCATTGTTCTCTCCTGTAGGGTTTTTAGTTTTCTTGCTAATTTCCTGTTCATTTTAATCATGTTGAAAGATTAAAAAGTGTTATTGTGATAGCAAAATAAAAGAAAAATATTTTAAGTTGAAAGTTTGTGGGGTGGGGGAGCAGATACAAACTGAAAAGAGGAGAAAGGTGATTTATTCTCTTGTGCCGCTTCCTTGTGCGGCGGGGGATGCTTTACCATACTTCTCCCTGGCTGAATTTGTTTAATGGATGTCTCATGTTCAAGCGTCGTTATGTAGCGTTACTTCCACTTTGCGTATTGCTTGCTGCCTGTAGCAGCACGCCAAAATCTTCCGAGACTCAAGCGACGACGGGTACGCCTTCCGGCGGCTTCCTGCTTGAGCCGCAGCATAACGTCATGCAAATGGGCGGCGACTTCGCCAACAACCCTAATGCGCAGCAGTTCATTGATAAAATGGTCAGTAAACACGGTTTTGACCGTCAGCAACTGCAGGAGATCCTCTCGCAGTCTAAAAGACTGGATTACGTTCTGCGTCTGATGGACAGACAAGCGCCGACCACTCAGCCGCCCGCTGGACCAAATGGCGCCTGGCTGCGCTACCGCAAACAATTTATTACGCCGGATAACGTGCAAAACGGCGTCGCGTTCTGGAATCAGTATGAAGACGCGCTGAACCGCGCCTGGCAGGTATACGGCGTACCGCCGGAAATCATCGTGGGGATTATCGGCGTGGAAACCCGCTGGGGACGTATCATGGGGAAAACGCGGATTCTGGACGCGCTGGCGACGCTGTCATTTAACTATCCGCGCCGGGCGGAATATTTCTCCGGCGAGCTGGAAACCTTCCTGCTCATGGCGCGCGATGAGCAAGACGATCCGCTCAATCTGAAAGGTTCCTTTGCGGGCGCGATGGGCTACGGCCAGTTTATGCCATCTTCCTATAAAGAATATGCGGTCGATTTCAATGGTGATGGGCACATTAACTTGTGGGATCCGGTAGATGCCATCGGCAGTGTGGCGAACTACTTCAAGGCGCATGGTTGGGTGAAAGGCGATACGGTTGCGGTGCCGGCGAATGGTCAGGCGCCTGGGCTGGCGAATGGTTTCAAAACAAAATATAGCCTCTCTCAGCTTGCCGCCGCAGGCTTAACGCCGCAGCAATCGTTGGGCAATCATCAGGAAGCCAGCCTGCTGCGTCTGGATATCGGTACGGGCTACCAGTACTGGTACGGCCTGCCGAACTTCTACACCATTACCCGATATAACCACAGCACGCATTATGCGATGGCGGTTTGGCAACTGGGCCAGGCGGTAGCGCTGGCGCGGGTGCGCTAATTTACGCTTAGGGAGGGGAGCACCCCCTCCGCTATTATTATGGCTTTTTGGGCTGATTCTCTGCCTGCAAGTGGGATATCTTCTTTGATAGTGCCAGACTATATCCCAGACATCCCAGGCCTAAGATAATTTGACCGCCATCATACGGTTCAAAATAGCCTGACGACAATATATTCAGTACTCCCATTCCTAATGAACATACTCCACCCACAATTAACCACAGCCGTAGTTGACAGGTTTGTTTCAGTTTGTGCTGTGTGCTTTCCGTTTTTTTGAGTGACATCCTTGCTTTCTCTCCGTGCGTGTAAATTTAGCAACATGGTACTGCTATTTAGTCATGTGCTACCTCTTTCATTCTGCATAAATAACCTGCTGGCATTTTTTCGGAATCCGACTCGTAAAATCGACTGCTCGTCCCCATCTCTGGTGAGAAAGTGCTATCTTGTGCGGCAGGATTTCTAACTGACAGAGGTCATGATGACTGACAGTGAACTGATGCGGCTTAGCGAGCAGGTCGGGCTGGCGTTAAAAGCGCGCAGGGCGACCGTAACGACGGCAGAGTCCTGTACCGGCGGCTGGCTGGCGAAAGCCATTACCGACATCGCCGGAAGCTCCGCCTGGTTTGAACGCGGCTTTGTCACCTATAGTAATGAAGCCAAAGCGCAGATGATTGGCGTGCGTGAAGAGACTCTGGCGCAGCATGGCGCGGTCAGCGAACCCGTAGTGGTCGAAATGGCGATCGGGGCGTTGAAGGCCGCTCGCGCCGATTTTGCTGTCGCTATTAGCGGAATTGCCGGGCCGGATGGCGGCAGTGAAGAAAAGCCGGTTGGTACGGTGTGGTTTGCTTTCGCCAGCGTCAGTGGAGAAGGGATTACGCGTCGGGAATGCTTCAGCGGCGACCGTGAATCGGTGCGTCGACAGGCGACGACGTACGCGCTACAAACCCTGTGGCAACAATTTCTACAAAACACTTGATACTGTATGAGCATACAGTATAATTGCTTCAACAGTACGAATTCACTATCCGGTTCAATACCAAGTTGCATGACAGGAGTAATAATGGCTATCGACGAAAACAAACAGAAAGCGTTGGCGGCAGCACTGGGCCAAATTGAAAAGCAATTTGGTAAAGGCTCCATCATGCGTCTGGGTGAAGACCGTTCTATGGATGTGGAAACTATCTCCACCGGTTCGCTTTCACTGGATATCGCACTCGGTGCGGGCGGTCTGCCGATGGGGCGTATCGTCGAAATTTACGGGCCGGAATCTTCCGGTAAAACGACCCTGACGCTACAGGTGATTGCCGCTGCGCAGCGTGAAGGTAAAACCTGTGCGTTTATCGATGCGGAGCACGCGCTTGACCCTGTTTACGCACGCAAGCTGGGCGTCGATATCGATAACCTGCTCTGTTCTCAGCCGGATACCGGCGAGCAGGCGCTGGAAATCTGTGACGCGCTGGCGCGTTCAGGCGCGGTGGACGTTATTGTGGTCGACTCCGTAGCGGCGCTAACGCCGAAAGCGGAAATCGAAGGCGAAATCGGCGACTCTCACATGGGCCTAGCGGCGCGTATGATGAGCCAGGCGATGCGTAAGCTGGCGGGGAACCTGAAACAGTCCAACACGCTGTTGATTTTCATTAATCAGATCCGTATGAAGATTGGCGTGATGTTCGGTAACCCGGAAACCACCACCGGCGGTAACGCGCTGAAATTCTACGCCTCTGTTCGTCTTGATATCCGTCGTATTGGCGCGGTGAAAGAGGGCGATAATGTCGTGGGTAGCGAAACGCGTGTGAAAGTGGTGAAAAACAAAATCGCCGCGCCGTTTAAGCAGGCCGAGTTCCAGATCCTCTACGGTGAAGGCATCAACTTCTATGGCGAACTGGTTGACCTGGGCGTGAAAGAGAAGCTGATCGAGAAAGCGGGCGCATGGTACAGCTACAACGGCGAGAAGATTGGCCAGGGTAAAGCGAACGCGACTACCTGGCTGAAAGAGAACCCGGCGACAGCGAAAGAGATCGAGAAAAGGGTACGTGAATTACTGTTGAGTAATCAGAATACCACGCCTGATTTCGCCGTTGACGATAGCGAAGGCGTTGCAGAAACCAACGAAGATTTTTAATCATCAGGTGATGGTGGGTCGGACAAAACGAAGCCGCCATTCAGCAAAACGTTAAATTACCATCAAGGGCTGCATTTATGCGGCCCTTTTGGCATTTCTCCCTGTTAAGGTTTTTTATGAGTGAACCCACATCGCGCCGTCCCGCTTATGCTCGTCTCCTTGATCGTGCGGTACGTATTCTTGCTGTCCGCGATCACAGCGAGCAGGAATTACGGCGTAAACTCTCCGCGCCGGTGATGGGCAAAAATGGGCCGGAAGAGATTGATGCGACGGCAGACGATTATGAACGCGTGATCGCCTGGTGCCACGAACATCACTATCTTGATGACGAGCGCTTCGTGATGCGCTTTATCGCCAGTCGTAGCCGCAAAGGCTATGGCCCGGCGCGTATTCGCCAGGAGTTGAATCAGAAAGGCATTTCCCGTGAATCGACTGAAAAAGCAATGCGAGAATGTGAAATTGACTGGAGTGAAATGGCACGTGAACAGGCCATTCGCAAATATGGCGAGCCGCTCCCTTCAAACTTTTCAGAAAAGGTTAAGGTACAGCGCTTTTTGCTCTATCGCGGGTATCTGATGGACGATATCCAGCAAATATGGCGAAATTTTGCAGATTGAGCGCATACGGGATTTTACTTCCCGGTAAAGAAAACTTATCTTATTCCCACTTTTTCCGTCTGGACGCGGGTTGCTTAACGGCGAACAGCGTCTGCGACGAATATTCCTTAAATACACAAAATCATTCAAGCCGCATCAAAGCGGCAAGTGAGCCTCGGGAACGCGTGACCGGGAAACTCGCAGCCCACGCAGAGGCGGCCTGAAGGATGAAGTGTAGCTTGATTTCAGGATAATTATGAGCAAGAGCACCGCTGAGATCCGTCAGGCGTTTCTCGACTTTTTCCATAGTAAAGGGCATCAGGTAGTTGCCAGCAGTTCCCTGGTGCCTAACAATGACCCCACTCTGTTGTTTACCAATGCCGGGATGAACCAGTTCAAGGATGTTTTCCTTGGGCTCGATAAACGTAATTATTCCCGTGCAACCACTTCCCAGCGTTGCGTACGCGCGGGGGGTAAACACAACGATCTGGAAAACGTCGGATACACTGCACGTCACCATACTTTCTTCGAAATGCTGGGCAACTTCAGCTTCGGCGATTACTTCAAACACGACGCCATTCAGTTCGCATGGGAATTACTGACCGGTGAAAACTGGTTTGCTCTGCCAAAAGAGCGTTTATGGGTCACCGTCTATGAAACCGACGACGAAGCCTATGAGATCTGGGAAAAAGAAGTCGGCATCCCGCGCGAGCGTATCATTCGTATCGGCGACAATAAAGGCGCGCCATACGCATCGGATAACTTCTGGCAGATGGGCGACACCGGTCCCTGCGGTCCGTGCACCGAAATCTTCTACGATCATGGCGACCACATCTGGGGCGGCCCTCCGGGAAGTCCGGAAGAAGACGGCGATCGCTATATTGAGATCTGGAACATCGTCTTTATGCAGTTCAACCGTCAGGCTGACGGGACTATGGAACCATTGCCGAAACCGTCTGTAGATACCGGTATGGGGCTGGAGCGTATTGCCGCGGTACTGCAACACGTTAACTCTAACTATGATATCGACCTGTTCCGCACGTTGATTGAAGCGGTAGCGAAAGTCACCGGCGCCACCGATCTGGGTAATAAATCGCTGCGCGTTATCGCCGACCACATCCGTTCCTGCGCATTCCTGGTTGCCGATGGCGTGCTGCCGTCGAATGAAAACCGTGGCTATGTGCTGCGTCGCATTATTCGTCGCGCGGTTCGTCACGGCAACATGCTGGGCGCGAAAGAGACCTTCTTCTACAAGCTGGTTGGGCCGCTGATTGAGGTAATGGGCTCCGCAGGCGAAGAGTTGAAACGTCAGCAGGCGCAGGTCGAGCAGGTTCTGAAAACGGAAGAAGAGCAGTTCGCCCGTACGCTGGAGCGCGGTCTGGCGCTGCTGGATGAAGAACTGGCGAAATTGCAGGGCGACACCCTGGACGGCGAAACCGCTTTCCGTCTGTATGATACTTATGGTTTCCCGGTCGATCTAACGGCGGACGTCTGCCGTGAGCGCAACATCAAAGTCGATGAAGCCGGTTTTGAAGCCGCTATGGAAGAGCAACGCCGTCGCGCGCGCGAAGCTAGCGGTTTTGGCGCGGACTACAACGCGATGATCCGCGTTGACAGCGCTTCTGAATTTAAAGGTTATGACCATCTGGAACTGAACGGCAAAGTGACTGCGCTGTTTGTCGATGGTAAAGCGGTTGAAGTGATTAACGCGGGACAGGAAGCAGTTGTCGTGCTGGATCAGACCCCATTCTATGCGGAATCAGGCGGTCAGGTTGGCGATAAAGGCGAGCTGAAAGGCGCTGGATTTACTTTCGCTGTGGACGACACGCAAAAATATGGTCAGGCGATTGGTCACCTCGGCAAATTGTCTGCGGGCGCTCTGAAAGTGGGCGATGCGGTACAGGCTGACGTAGATGAAGCGCGCCGCGCACGTATCCGTCTGAACCACTCTGCCACGCACCTGATGCACGCGGCGTTGCGCCAGGTGCTTGGGACACACGTTGCGCAGAAAGGTTCGCTGGTTAGCGATAAAGTGCTGCGCTTCGACTTCTCGCACAATGAAGCGATGAAGCCGTCGGAGATTCGTGAGGTTGAAGATTTGGTGAATGCGCAAATCCGTCGCAACCTGCCGATTGAAACGAACATCATGGATCTCGAAGCGGCGAAGGCGAAAGGCGCCATGGCGCTGTTTGGCGAGAAATATGACGAACGTGTACGCGTTCTGAGCATGGGCGATTTCTCTACCGAACTGTGCGGCGGTACTCACGCCAGTCGTACCGGTGATATTGGTCTGTTCCGTATTATCTCTGAGTCCGGCACCGCAGCGGGCATTCGTCGTATTGAGGCGGTAACCGGTGAAGGCGCTATGGCCACCGTTCACGCGCAAAGCGATCGCTTAAACGATATTGCGCATCTGCTGAAGGGCGACAGCCAGAATCTGGGCGACAAAGTGCGCGCCGTGCTGGAACGTACACGTCAGCTGGAAAAAGAGTTGCAGCAGTTGAAGGACCAGGCCGCAGCGCAGGAGAGTGCAAATCTTTCCAGCAAAGCGGTCGATCTCAACGGCGTGAAGCTCCTGGTCAGCGAGCTTGCTGGTATTGAGCCGAAAATGCTGCGAACCATGGTTGATGATCTGAAAAATCAACTGGGGTCTACCGTTATCGTACTGGCAACGGTTGTTGAAGGTAAGGTTTCTCTGATTGCGGGCGTGTCGAAGGATGTGACCGACCGGGTTAAAGCAGGGGAATTGATTGGTATGGTCGCTCAGCAGGTGGGCGGTAAGGGTGGCGGTCGTCCGGACATGGCGCAAGCCGGTGGTACGGATGCGGCAGCTCTGCCTGCAGCGTTAGCCAGTGTACAAGGCTGGGTCAGCGCAAAATTGCAATAATTATAAGTGTTCGTTGGCGCCGCAGCCCGTGCTGCGGCGTTTACGTCAACGCTATCGACAACGATAAAGTCAGGTTGAAGTTTTGTATATCGGCTAAACTTAGGTTTAACAGAATGTAATGCCATGACTGCTTACACCTAAGGTGTTTGTCATCGCTTACTTTTTGGCGTTATATGATGGATAATGCCGGGATACAGAGAGACCCGACTCTTTTAATCTTTCAAGGAGCAAAGAATGCTGATTCTGACTCGTCGAGTTGGTGAGACCCTCATGATTGGCGATGAGGTCACCGTGACAGTTTTAGGGGTGAAGGGCAACCAGGTGCGTATTGGCGTGAACGCCCCGAAAGAAGTTTCTGTCCATCGTGAAGAGATCTACCAGCGTATCCAGGCTGAAAAATCCCAGCAGTCCAGTTACTAAGGTTTTCGCGTCTCACTTTTCGGGTGAGACGCAGCCTCTCTTCTCGCTCGCCCGCGTTGTCCCTTCATGACTTTTTTCAACCTCACTGTTGATATGGTGCGCTTTTGGCGGCCAGCGTGTCATCAAATTATCTGTTGATAAAACACTCTTTTTGGCTTTTTTACAGACTAATTGAGCGTGAAGTGTGCAAACGATAAAAGCTCTGGAAAAATTGTTTGACTTATAAGTCCCAGAAAGTAATATGTGCGCCACGCAGCGACGATGAGCAGAACAAGTTCTTCGAAGCACTCGTAAGAGGCGTGTGGTGAGGTGGCCGAGAGGCTGAAGGCGCTCCCCTGCTAAGGGAGTATGCGGTCAAAAGCTGCATCCGGGGTTCGAATCCCCGCCTCACCGCCATTTTGCATCCGTAGCTCAGCTGGATAGAGTACTCGGCTACGAACCGAGCGGTCGGAGG
>OKEE01000358.1_pt1 | contig 23100 bp, 23 predicted proteins | sample 1611071 | NCBI WGS metagenome assembly OKEE01 (sample SAMN04436708, study PRJEB24849) | human gut metagenome | biome: human gut; feature: NICU; material: stool | host: Homo sapiens | place: USA: Saint Louis, MO | collected 2010-09-07 | reverse complement strand
GCTCGAAATTGGCTTAATAATTCTTTTTCACTAATCACTTTCAAATCCATAATTCTTATTTTACAAAACGTATAAATTATTTTCAAAAGAATTTATTTATATTTAAAACACCAAAAAAACACCAACTAAAGCCGATGTTTCTTGTTAGAGTTTTTAACCTCTTATATTGTACCATAAAACTAAAGAGTCTATACTACTTCTTCTTAACCGTAAATGTATTTATAATTATATTCATGATTGTATTTATGGATATAGTTATTCCATGCTTTCTAATAACCTATCCAAATAATCAGAAGCCGAACGAGCCCCTGCAGCTTTAGCCAAGCGACCAAGTTTCTCTCGATTACTTGGTTTCAAGGTAAACTGGTACTGCTTTTTACGCTCAAAACTAGCTTCAGATGAAAAGACTGGCTGGACTACAGGAGGAGTTGTTGCTTCAATGATTTTAGAAATCTCTTTTTCTTTTGGTTTAAAGGCCATCGTATGTCTCCAATTCTAATAATGTTTATAATTGTGTTTGCGTTTATAAATATAATTATATTGTATCATAAATTTTAGAGAATGTCTGATCCAACTCATCAAAAAATTTTCTGTGTTTCTGATAGAGGTCAGGCTTCTCTTCCATTTCCGAGATTGACACCTTATCAATCGTTGAATGATTGAATAATTCTTTAGCTGGGATGATACCTAACAGGTCATCCGTTCCTTTTTCTTTAGCCTCCAGTTCAAGAGCTTCTAGGAGCTCTCTGGAAGATCCATAGTTAGGACGAATCATATTAGCTAGAAAATAGAGTTTAGCTGTAATATAGGACTCTCTTGTCCGATAGTCAATGACATCCTTTCGGAAAGCTTCTAAACGGCTTGAAAGATTAAACTTAGCATTGTATCCAAATTCAGAAGGAGTAAGCGGACTGATAATCGCATGACTGACTGCAACTGCATTCTTGGTAGCTGTAGCAAAATCAGGGCGGCAATCAATTAGTATATAATCAAACTGTTCCAGCTGTTTCTTCTCGTAATTGTCTTCCATCCACAAATACAGTAACATTTTCTTTTTATCGTTGTTCTCCAGTGTTCGTTCAATGGCATCCAGCTGAACAGAACCAGGTATCAGACTGATATTGTCCTTGACGGACTTTATCTCAACTTCTCCACCTGTAAAGGCATTTGCGATGGTTTTCTCGCTCTGATAAATATTATAGGTTTGCGTTAAGTTGCACTGGTGGTCCAAATCAAGAAAGAGCACCTTATGCCCTTTCTTGGCCAACCACTCACCAAAGTTAAATGCCAAAGTTGTTTTTCCTACGCCACCTTTAATAGCTGCAAAAGTAATAATTTTCATTTTAGGGTACCTCATTTCTATTAACCAAAATATTTAACAATCATTTCAAAATTGTCTTCATCCAGAACAACGTACTGTTTATTCATGTTCTGGTATTTCTCAATGGTTTGATCCCAATTTTCCCATTCGTACAAAGGGTAAATTTGAAAATCAAAACCTTTACAACCCATACAGTTAGCAAGTTGATCCTCAACGATGGCAAAGTATCTTTGGTTATATACTACAGAATATTGTTTCATGTCATTCTCCTTGTTCTATAAGCTGAATAGCTTTTCCTGTTTTCCAATCATAGCCTTTCTTAGCTAGCATTCTTCTCGCTGCCTGCACAGATTGATTATCTGGATGGCCTTGTGCCACCTTCAGCGATTTCTGAATTTGTGTTGGCGGTTTTATTTTTCCAGCGATCACTAGACTATCGTATTTTTTGATAGCTTTACTTCTACGGTCATGGTAACAATCAATATGTGTCCTTGCTTCTTTCGTAAACTTCTCCCTCTGGTTTCCGCTGGAAAAGTTTCTATTCCCTCGTAGCTTATCGTCTAAATAGCCACTAATTGGAGAACTTAGCCCATGAAGTCCAAGAAATTCATCTCGAGATAGTATTTGTACTTTTACGTCTACCATATTTTTATCTCCTTTTCTATACTTCTATTATATCATTATAATTATATTTGTCAATATATCTATAATTATATTTATGAATATATTTGATTTTACAATACTTTCTCTTCGTTAGCTTTTCTACTCTGTATCTCCCTTGTATGAATAGCCTCTTTCACATCTCGGTAGTTTGTATAGTGTTCCAAAGTATCTTCAAAGAACTCTTGCAGGGCCTCTCTTTCAATTTGATATTGTTGAATACGCTGTTGGATATCTGTTAACTCTGTCTCTGTTGGAATATTTAATTCCTGAAGTACTTGAATAGCGGTGAAACTATTTTCTGGTGCCACCTCTGAGGTTATCAAAGCTCCTTCAATTTTATGTAACCTAGCGAGACGATTATCTAATTGTTTCAATTCCTTATCCGTTTCTTTAATCTTCTCATTAAAACGATTTTCTAATTCTTGAAATTGAGTGCCACTTGTTACGCCATGCTCCACCAAGAAATTATATTCCTTAATGAGTTCTCGCATAGAGGAGATGAACGGATTTTTTGTGACGAGCAGCTCCCCATTTTGCTTCGCTAATTGTCTCGCAACGGTCGTTCCCATCATGTAACGGTTCTTTTGAGATTGATCTGGATTGAGAAAATAAAAGTAATCTTTTTCTTTGATGTAGATGGTATAATTGCCATCTTCCGTTTTATCCACTTTGTGAGCTGGAACTAAAATGGTGCCACTGTTTAAGGCACCATAATCCATTTGAAGATAGATGCCTTGTTTACTTTCTTGTTCAACCTGCCAACTAGCCACCTCTAATTTCAATTCAAAATCGTTATCGATTTCAGACTTTGTTTCTTGGTAGCGTTCTTTGATTTCAGAAACATCATAAACCAATTGATTTTTCTCAACCTGTTCTTTGATTTGTTCGAGTGAGTAGCGCCCTTTCTTTGATAAGGTGTCATCTCTAACCCGTCTCTTTTGAGGTTGATCCGTCAATTGATACTTGACAAATTTCCCAGAAAAATCAATTTGAAGATCAAGAGGTGTTGCTTTCTGCTTGAAATCTTCTAAAGAAGTTGAATGCTTAAGCAGAAAATCTAAGCGCTGTTTAATCTCAAAACGATAATTGTTTTGTCTGCGCCAAGCAGAATATTTGGTGTAAGAATTTTTCATGCTCGGCTCAATAATCTTGGCTCCATATTTGGCTGCATGTTTATCAGAAATAACTCTCAAATTCTTGAGTGTATTCTTCTGCCAACGCATTTTTTTCAGCGTAGACGTATTGGTGGTAGACAAAATGATATGGTTGTGCAGATGATGTTTATCAACGTGTGTTGCAATAACAAACTCATAATCCCCACCCGTAAATTCCATCATGGTCTGTCGTCCAATCTCATGGACTTGTTCAGGAGTCAAGTTATCTTCTGGAGAAAAAGACTGGATAAGATGATGCGCTAAGACTTGTTTCCCTGAGTTTAATTCTTTTAGGTCATCATCTCCTTTTTTAAAAGCAGCTGCTATTTTTGTCATTACCATTTCTTCATCTGCCACACTGACATCTTCAATACCATAACCCGATACTAACTTCAGCTGCATTTCTCCATTATGATAAATCAGTGGGAAATCTGTGTCGGTTTCTTTGACATCTTCGACTAATGTTTTAGCTTCATTTAAAATATAGCGCATAGCAATTTTTAAATTAGATGGCGTTTTAATTTGTTTAGGTGGTTTTATAGCTACCATTCATCATATGTCCTTATTTCTTTATTTTTTCTTTCCTGCAAACTTTTCTTCTCTGCACTAGATAGCTTAGTTGCGACTATATCTCTAATCTCCGATAAATAAGCTAAAACTTGTTCCAGCTCTTTGGGTGAGATTGTTTGATTTTCATTTGCATGTTTGGCTATCTGGTTAATATTACTACCAATCCGATTAACAGCAACCCGTAAATTTTTCAGCTCTGAAAAATCAATTTGGACCAGCTTACCTTGTACCAATTGGTTTTTGGCATAATATTGAAAAGAAGGAGCATTCATCTGATTCATAGCATATTTGACTTGATTGTATTCTTGTGGAGTAAAATAAATTTCTTTGCGAATATTCCGTTTCCGCCTATCCATATTTTGAGGCATATCCTCATCTCCTTTCCTTGTGGCAAGCGTAGCATTTGCCCGGGCAAATGCGAATTTAAAAAAGGTCAAAGAAGGTCAACTTTGCAGTTTTCCTTCTTGCCTTTTTCAGTTTTGGGGAAATCCCCAATCCCCTTGTCCCTCTCACTTTAGGAGCGATTATTTTTTAATTGAACGTTTATTTCTGGCGAAAGCCCTTAAAAAAATTCTTTAAAATGGACTGAGATTGAGCTTCAAATCCTACTGCTTTTTCATCTGTTCCTTGAAGGTCTTTCCGATGAATAGAGAATTTTTCTGCAAGTTTATCTAGCTGTGTAGGAGTGAGCGGCTCAAAGAGTGAATGTCCTATTTGAACTTCCGTTATCATAATTCTTTCAGCAAGAGCTGATTGAAATTCTTGATCAGAAATCGTTTCTAGCAGGCTGATATTTTTCTCATACCATTCTAAAAGCGATGGTTCCATTTCTGAAAAATTTTCTAATTCTTCGTTCAAATTCTCTATCAGTTTTTGACGAGTCAATTCGTTTGCTTCAGGAGAAATTCCTTTGATAATATCTCCATCCATAATAGGAACGTAGTCGGATAGAAGAAGAATGAATTGATTTTCTTGTAGTGCATTCATGTGCGTTGACCTCCTTGGTTCTGATTTGTTTTTAATTTAAGGTTAAGATGTTCTTGGGTATCCCGATTGGTCATTTCGAGATACCCCTTTCTTTTTTTGACTGAACTTCTGCTCTTTGTTCTTCTTGGTGAGCTTTGACCTCTTGAGATGATTTTTCCTTAAATTTTTGAAGCTTGTTTTCAAATTGGTGCTTAGTTTGCTTTTGTTGGCTTAACTGCAAGCGTTCTAGTTCCTGATCCATTCGAACCATTAAACTCTTGGCCTCTTGTTGGATAATATCCAGTTGTGCTTCCAAGTCAGCTAAGGTCTCTTTATCCTTTGACCAACCCGCTAGGTAGTCAAAGGAATAATCAGACGTATCAATACCGTAGTAAGAAGCAACGACATAAGCGACACTTTCGGCTTGCAGTTCAGCGTTGCTTCTGGTCAATTGTTCTCTTTGTGGATTATTAGAATGATGTAATTCTGAATGAGCTGTTTCATGGATGAAAGTCTTAATAAGTTGTGACTTATTCATATCATGACTGCGTAAGACAATTTGATGTTCTGCTGGGCTGTAATAACCTTTTGTTTCTCCTGTCATCTCTTCAAACCGCACAGACACATCATTAGTTTTAGCAATACTCATAAGAGCACGATAGAGATTGGCATAATCTAAATCCGTTAACTGTTCTTTCACTTCAGCAGCCTTTGGCATCTCTTTTCCTTCTGTTTGAGAAACATCAAAGGTTGTTGGTTTTAGGCGGAAAGTCATTCCTGTTTCAGGTTTGCCATTCTTATCTAAGATGGGTTGTCCCTGTTGATCTTTCTTCACATAGGTTACTGGAATAATGACACTCAATGCCTTTTCCCCTCGTTTGACATGACGTTCAAATTTTCTCCACGTATTATAAGGAGCAAGGTAAGAGGCATCTGGTTTCTGTGCTAAAATCAAGCGTAAGTTTCGACTGGAATATTGATTAAACTGACTCATCTTGGTGAGAAATTCTTTATAATGATCCGAATTTAGATAAGCTTTAATCCCTTCCTTGAGGTGTTGATTAAGGCCTGCGATATCTTTATTCTTGATGAAGTCTGCGACGGCAACACTCCCAGCAGCAAGTTGCATTTCTTCAGGTTCAAGCTCATTTTCTTTTGCTGGTTTAGAGGTGGGCGTTGATCTAAAATCATAAGGATTCGTTCCTTGTTTTAGTTCCTCCTCATCTGAAATACCATCACCATCTGAATCCCGTTTAAAAGAAAGTTGCTCCGTTTCCTCTTTGTAAAGGTCTTCCTGATAACGACTAAACTCATCGTTTTTTAGAATGTCTTCAAACCTTTTCCCTCCATCTTTCACATATTCTTCATTGATAGACATTTGGTCAAGTTTTCCATCACGCTGACGATAAACTGCAAGAACAATGTTTTCTTTCCCCTTGAGACTTTCGGATAATTTTTCCTTCATTCGTATCACTGAAGCAGGGATACCGACTCCATCAACATCTCTAATGGCAAGTAATAAATCCTCATCATTTGTTTTAATAGCCTGAGATAAATCAATCCGATTGAATTTTTCAACTTCCGATAAATCATTAAACACAAAGGATTGAGACGATAGGATGTCTGGTAATAGCGGAAGAACCATTGATTTATCCTTAATAGCATGGGAAACTTGGATATTGCCATAGTCACCAACTCCCTGTGCAAAATCATAAACCACTTGTCTCATCTCAATACCTTTTGGCGAGATACCAGTTAAATGCGCAAAGTTCTCATCAGAAAACTGGACACTCAATTTACCTAACGTCTCTCCGTCTTGATACAAATACGAAATAGTACTTCCTGACAACTCTTTTAAATACCATTGAGCAGTTGCTTGTAAGCCTGGCGCAAATTTATTCAACCTATTCAATTCTCCATTGGTAATGACATGATAACTCGGCTTTATGGTTGACATTCTCTCCCCTTTAGTGGTAAAATTTAAGTGAGCAATGACAGGAAAATCAGGTTGTGGTTCGTCCACAACGGGCTTCGATGCTGCCCATGGAGACAAGTCTCCTAAAGAATCGGGATTGCGATGTGAATCGCCCGCATTGCTAGATGGCTCTTGACTTCGGTCAGGAGCTTTTTGTTTGTCTCGAAAATCAGATAATTCAGCCTCCTTTTCTTCTGACGAAACTCCAACTCTTTTCAGATAAGTTGCGGTAATCGCTTGACCTTCTTGATATACTTCTGTCTTTAATGAACTGCTTTGAAGTATTTCTCTCTGGATAGTGGTTAGCGCTTGACCTTCTAAGAGTAAAGCCGTCTGGGTTTCTGGTACGAGACGAACGGCTCCTATACCATTATGAACCAAATTCCAGAAATCCTTTGGCTGGTCATTCAAAATATCTAACTCTGGTCGCCCCATTACATCAAAGTAGTTCCGAATCGCTCTATGGTCATCTCCTCTCATTCCATAGTCCCAAGAACTAACGAGGCGACCATCTGGAAAGAGGTACTCTGCTGTTTCAATATCTTCTGTATAATGTTGAGCGACTTCTTCAATATATTTATCTAATATTTCTGTATTAAAAAAAGGAGCTTGAAACTCCCTATGATTATTTTCTTCTGCCATTTGTTTTTCGATTGCTTTTGACTTCTGTAAATACTCATTCCAGTCCATCTTATCTTGACCATTTCCTTTAGGTGGTCTTGCATCGATAATTGGAATGTTTTTTTCTTTTAAGTTGGCTAAAAAATCTGTTCCTGCCTTGTCATAATCCACCGCAAGGGTAATTAAGTCATCATACTTGTGATCGTGAAAGAGGGTAGAGGTTTTTGCCGCATTTGCTAAAAATTGAGAAGTTTTGGTCAAATCGCTGGCTTTAGTATAATCTCTATGGATGTCACCAAGGATACCTCGTTCTTGCAGAGCTTCCATCGCATAGCGAGATAGCACTCCTTCTTTGAGCCCTTCCATGGCAACCAGTCTCACATTGTTTAATTCACTCTTATGAAGCTCATAATAGCTCATGAGGTCAATTGGTGCCTCTGCCACAATTAAACGCTCAGGAGAGCCAATAGAGATATTTAGTCCTGCAATCCCTTCTGACTGGTACATGATTTGTTTGAGATAGCCTTTTCCTTCATAACGCTCTGGGTATGATACTAGCCCCTGAAGGCTAGCACCAACAATGTTCTGATTTTTATCCAGATATTTAAAAACCAACACATCTTCTGTGAATCCCTCACGATCGCGTCGTCTAGCTTGAGCAATCACTCCTTTATCCAGGAAAAAGTTGATGGTCTCATCGGACAACCCTCTGGTTTCTTTGAGATAAGTTCTTGCTTCTTTAAAAGGTTGTTCATAGGCTGCTAATGTATATCTAAAGGGTTGACGTACTTCTTCCATCGGTTTAGCTTCAGGAAACTGGCCTGTCTCTAAAAATTTCATGGCAGTTGAATAGCTGACATTGCGCATTTCCTGAACCAGGCTAATCGTATCACCGTAAGTTCCTCTAGCGTACCAATGCCAAGTGTTTTTGAGCGTATCAATTTTAAAGGAATCATGTTCCGCCCAATAGTATTCTCTATGAGATTTGCGTTTCATCTCCATTCCGAGACTTCTTGCGACATCCAAAATCGCTAGAGACTTTGCTTGCGCTTTTGTAAAGACCATTTCTTATCCTCCTTGTTCTACTAAGTGTTTAAAATACTGATAACCTTCTTGACTGGACTCTAAGGGTTCCGCAAGAAAAGGTTCTTGTGTGCTTTTTGTTGTAAATAGATGAGGAGCTAGTTGAAGAAACAGTGTTTCATCTGCTTCTTGGAATAGCTGCCAGATGGTATGATGCTCCATAACGGGGTTTTCTGTTTTCAATGCTAAAACCTGGCAAATACTTTCTAAGTAGCCAAGTCGTATAGTTGATTGTTTCATGTTTTTTCCTTTCTATATAGTTAAGAGGCAAAAAGTTCTTCTAAACGAAGTGTGAAATCATTGGCATGTAGTAATAAACCATCAATGTTCGTTCCTAAACGTTGGTAATCATACCAGTTCTCATCTTCAGGAGAGCTGGCTATTTCTATATGCTTAGGATGATCATAGACACTAGCTTTCTTATCCTTGAAAACATTTTGTTTAGAAATAAATACCAACCCTTCATCCACACCAATTCGTGCTACTTCATCGGGTGTTAAGAGAGGGCGGCCTTGAATTTGCTTATTCTCACCAGAAGAACCGTTCCGATAGCTATGAGTTTTTGAGGTAGATCGGGTTCGGATGGTTTGTTTTCCTGATCGAGTTGAATAATATTCCATTGTATCTTTATCGTTCGTTCCTAAGAATAAATGGGTCGCACAGTTATTGAAGATTGTTTTCCAATCACTCTTGTAAAGAGATTCTAACTGGTTCACCGCTTGAATGATAATCTTGATCGACATCTCACGACTCCGGATAGAAGATAAAACCTGGGCAAAGTTTGGAATACGGCCTATCTGGGCAAACTCATCTAGAATAAATTGAATGTGACGCAAATTCTTTCGACTATACCCTGGTACTTTGCCTTGCAAAATATCATCTGCCTTGTGTGTCAAAACTTCAAAGCCAATCGCAAAAAGGATAGAAGATAAGAAGTTGAAGGCATTATTGGTTTCAGGAATGGCAATAAAGACTGCTGTCTTTTTCGTATTCCAAGTATCCATTTCCATCGTATCCTCACTAATGAGTCTTCTCACATCTTCATGATCAAAAATGGAATAGCGAGAAGATAGAATTGCAACAACACTGTTTCGAGTCTCTCCTTTGAAATTCTGAAAAAGTTTCCACTGCTTATAAGCATAGTTATTGGGTTGATGTTCTTCTAGCTCCTCAAACATTTGTTCTACTGGGCTAGGAAGTTCAGGATCCTCACGGGAGATGTTTCTTAAGAGATCAGCCACATGACCTAAATTTGGCATGTAAAGCTGCGCTCCCGTTTCAGGATCCCTAGAGTCGAAATAAAGATAACCGATGAGAGCACGCTGCAACATCAATTCTGCTTGTACCCAGAAGTCCTCTCCCATGTGCTCACTTTTCTTTGTTCCTTCAGTAATAGCTTCAGAAATACGGTCAATGTCCAATTCTGACTTCATGTAATGAAAAGGATTAAAGCGATCAGAATTTTTCAGTCGAATGAGATCGAAGATTTTCACGGCATAGCCATTTCTCTCCAACATCTTTCCAGTCTCATGAACAAGATTCCCTTTCGGATCCGTGACTACAAAATTAGAATTCAGCTGCATCAGATTCGGCAATACAAAGGTAAATGTTTTTCCATCCCCTGGTAGCCCAACCACAATCACATTCTTATTGAGCTGAACATTATAAGCAAGCCGAAAGTTAAACAGCCCCATTTTGACTTGCTTCGTAAAGATCATATTTTTCTCTACTTCTTTATCTTCAAACCGTTTCATCTCTTTTAAGGTCGCAAAACGAGCGCTCCCCTGTTCTTCTCCTTGGCGATAAATATTCTTATCTCCTGAAGCATAAACCAGCAGAGGCAACCCAAATCCAATAACACCTGCATATAAAGAACCTTGATCAAATGCAAGATGCCATGAAAACTGTTCCCAGTGATGAAACAACCATTCCCATCGCAACAAACCCATAAAGGGAACAGCTGCTGCTGATAGTTGATAATAATGATAAAACGATTGACAAAGGATAAAAGAAAAAAGCCCCACTACTAAGTAGGGCCAGATATATTTTCTGGTCATCGTGCTTTCTCCTTCCCAAGATCTTTCGTTACGACTGGTTTTAGACCTCGATAAGTTGTGTGAGTCTTGTAATAGGCTATTTTTTCTTCTGGGGTCTTTTCATGTGGTTTCTTTAAGACCTTTTTCGAGAATTTTTCAAGTTTTTCAGGACTTTTCGTGATGTCTGAGAGCATCTGTTGAATTGATTTTTCAGCTAAGAGTCGATTTTTAGTTTCAAAAAATAGCAGGGTTTCTTCTCCCTTCTGATAATAGGTAAACCCTACCTTATGTTCTTCCAAGTATTGCTTCAGCTTAGCAAGATGGATTTCACTGTTTAATAATCGCTCCATGTCCTTCTGACTTTTAGTTGCCATAAAATCATTAAATCGAGTCTCTCCTTCAAAGATTCTGTGTTCCATCTTATATTGATGTTTAGCCTGCAATTCTTTCGCTAAAACATAGAGAGCTTGCAGAATCCTCTCTGTCGTTATTTTCCCTTTCAAAGCTAAGGAATGACTGGTTTTTTCTTGATCCATCATAAGTCCTTTCTATTTTGGATAATTACTGATTTTAGGAGTTTGGATGACTTGATAGCCATAAGGAGCTGCCTTTTCTTTTTGAACAACCAAGCTCAACCGTTTTTGACTTCTGGTCTCTCCTTCTTTAATCGCTAAAACATAAGTTAGTTGATAGGTATCCTTTTTCATTTGTGAGACGTATTCCAAAATAACCGATTGAAGCTGGCCTGATTGATGATTCAATGTAAGACGAGAAGAACTAAAATCAGCCAGTTGTCCCTTCTCCGAATAGTAGGAGGGTAAGAAATAACGCCCAAACGTATCTAGTTTACCTGTTTGTTCTTGAAATTGGGTCAAACGAGTAACCTGGTGCTGAAGCGTTCGAACTTGTCGTTGACTAGCTAAGAATAATTGAGTCGTAATCAGCGAAAAGACAAAGCTGATGATAAGAAGAAAGAGTCCCACTACCTGCATGATTCTTTTTATCCAATTAGATGACGAGGAAACCTCTTTCTCTTTTATTTGAGGTGTCGAGAGAGCCTTTCTAGGCTCTTGTTTGGCTTTTGAGCTGGGTTCTTGGTCGTTCTCGCCTCTAGAGCCCTTCAGGAAAGAGAACCGCTTTTCCTTTTTCGTGGTTTCAGGAGTTGCGTTTGTACGAGCCTTTAGAAAAAGGCTATCTGCTATACCATCAAAGGGAAGATAGATATCTTCCTGGTAAATTACTACGCCTTTTTTATCCAATTCTTCCGCCAGCAACACTCCTTCTGCTTCCTGATGTTTCACCTTGGCATTTTCTCGATCAAGAGCCTGATAGACTAAATCTTTATTCTTGTAGGTTGTCGTCGTGTCCAGTGTCAGATTGGTTAAACGGTACATGGTGTTTTTCTCCTTTCAGTTTACCTTCAGCAATTTGTCGCTCCACATCTGCCCAAGTGAGGTGATGTTTCGCTAAATAGTCAGAGCGTTCTTCGTGTTTCGCTAAAATAATTTGTGTATCCAAAGCCTTGATTTTTTCTTCTTCCTTTTTTGCTTTAGCGAGGTAATCATCTTTTCTTTCTACTGCTTTGATGCGTTGTTTTTCAAGAGTTTCTAATTTTGTCATTTGTTTGTTTCTCCTTCTTCTGTTGTTTTCGGTTGGTTTAGAGTTGGTAAGCTCGCTTCTTGACTAGCTGTCAAGGTATCGACAATGAGAATTGGTTCCAGTTGACTGACCAAGTATTTCCCTTCCTGTTTGATATAGCGAATCCGCAGCGTCGTTTTTGATAGAACATTTGTTTGGGCATTGGCATAGTTATTCTTTTTCTGAAGCTGGGTTTGAGTATAATTGACTTGAACAATCGCCATCTTATTTTCCTGATCAATATAAATGGTCGCAGACTTAAGCTTCGTATCTACAACATATCCCTTATAAGCCTGTGTTGCAGGTTCTTTTTCTGTGTTGACTTCCTGCTGGTAAGCAGCTTCAGTCATAAAAGGCAAATAGCGGTTTCGATTTTCACCTAAGTCTTTCTTCGTAAAATAAGCTGTTAGAAACTGCTTTACATAAGCCTGTGTGAGCTCACCGCCTTCTGTTTTTTTCGCCTGATGGGTTGATACCTGCTTAGTTTTTAAGTTCGAGTGGGAGCTTGTCGCCACACTGAACCAGAATACCAAGCCTAAGACCAGAACAGCTCCTAGTCCAAGACCTACTAGTTTTAACAGTTTCAATTTTTCAGTATCAAGCATTTTCATAGTTGAAGTTACTCCTTTCCTTGTCTAAACAATCATAAATGAGTTGAGTCAGTCTACTAACACTTTCTGAAGAATAATCCTTATAACATAGGAACTGTAAATAACCATCCAAGGCTTTTGTCTTTACGATAGTCTCCATCAATTGATTCAGTTCTTCCTTTTTATTTAAAATCTCCTTGGGTGCTCCTGGGTCTATGAGATTAGGATTATCATCAAGCCCTAGTAAGTAAGGGACGGAGACACCGAAGTAGTCGGCAAGGATTTTGGCATTCTCTTTCTTTGGTGTTCTAGTACCCTGATTATAATTACCTAATGTTGAGTAACTAATGCCTGTTTCGTGACTTATTTCAGTCAAGCTTTTCTTACTTTCTTTTACAAGAAATTGAAAATTTGTCATTTGCGTATTCTCCTTTTTGTTTTCTTAGTTCTTTGAGTCGTATAGTCATATCTAGCGCCTTTCTTCTATTAATTTGGCGTCGCAAATGTATAATAAGGTGCAGGTTGGCAGACCCTAAAATGTATCGCATCTTGTCTACCTGCATAATTGCATTCAGATACTAGGAATGAGCCATCCGCATTGACCGCTTCCACAATCCCGACATGACCATATAAAGCAAAGGTTCCATCGAATCCGCCTGCTGTAGAAACAACTGCTCCCTTGATAGGAGTAGCACTATAGCGCCAGCCTTTTGCGACAAGATTTCTCACCCAATCCTGACCATTTCCCAGATAGCCATAGCTACCAGATAGGTCTTTGATAGAGCCTAACTCAACCAAGCGATTATAGGCGTACCAGGTGCATTGACCAACAGGATAACCTGAGCCACTTTGTGTCGTCATGGCAGCTTGTGTCGGTGGATTTGGAACTTTGGAGCGATAGTCTTCAGGAAAGTTCCAAGAAGAAGCGAGCGTTCCTCCGCCAATTATCTGTTGGCTTAGAAAAGCCTGAATTTGTTTCGCATTATTTTGCCTTTCTAAGAGTTTATCGCCTGCATTCCCTTCCCAGTTATTTAGAAAGCGTTTGGTGAGTGTCGTCACATTCTCATTACTAGTCAAAATCTCTTTTGCGATCGTTCTGTAATAAGGACTGTCACCTTCTAATATAAAATCTAGCTGCAATTCTAGATCATACCATTTCTTATTCTTTAACTTGGCATAGTTGCGTAACAGTGTATGTCTAGTGGAACCATCTGCCGTATCCGTCCACTGTCCTAACCCCAACCCTCGATGTAGGATATTGGGATAACCGCCATTGTAAATGGAGGGACCACCCATGGAGAGCCAAGCCTCATCATCCCAAGAACTACTGCTGGCCCCTACAGGAGGATTGAGATAATCGCCTTCTGCTCGCTTAGAATTGATACTACTCTCTGTCGCAAAATTTCCTAACATGGCAGCTAGTCCCTGGTTGGTAAGATTAGGAAGTTTTTGCTTCAGATAATCTCGAATAGCTCTCGACTTTGTGCCCAGATCTCCATTTAAAGTTGTGAGAACAGAAGTCGTTTGGTTATAGGTCACTGCTTGAAAGTAAAATCCAGGATTGACCGAAGTCCACTTTTCCTTAGTTTTCTTGGTGGCTTTTTCCTCTAGCTTTTGGTATTGAATGGTTTGATAGCCGTTGGTGTTGACCTTCCCTATCTCTTCACCCGCTTTCACTTCTGACCCATCTTTCACTCGGATACTGCCAACTTTTTCATAAGAAAAGATCGCTTCCTTTGTTTTGATTGAGAGCGTGTCTCCTTGAATGGAGACGGTACCTGATAATGTCGCTCTTAAGCTTTGACCAGTAGTGGCTTTTAATTGGGTTTTCTCGTAAATATCCTTGATTGAGGTATAGCCAAATCGCTTCAGGATAGTGAGAGGATTGGAATAGGAGGGATTGTCTTCACTGTAGAAAGGATTATCCAATTCCTGATAGGCAGGGTAACGCCCGACTTCTTTGGTTAGTTCCACCAGTTCCTGATAATCTTTCTGCTCATCCTTGTTTAACTTCGCCCACTTCAGGGAAGAAGCTGAGCCATACAAATCCGTCATTGTCTTGAGATTTTGAGGATCTCCGTTCAGATGATTCCAAAGGTCATTTAAGGCATCTGAATAATGATTAAACCCTAAATGACCAGCTAGTTCCCCACCTGTTCCATCCTTCCAACTGCTTTCTGGATTCCACTCGCTTCCATATCGGAAATTCATAAAAAATAGAATATCATCAATATTAGTCCAATAATCCACTTTATCATTGGACTTTTCCCGATCTCGCTTGGAAATCTGAAGCCACGACCGATTGAGGTCAAATTCATTTTGTTGGACAGGCCCACTTCCTGCAAATATACCCATAAACAGGGCTAGAACCCCAAAGATGAGAAACATGAGGAAATAGGACTTAATAGCTAAAGGATTCCTTAAAATGGAACGTAGAGGCTTTGTGGTAACTTTTACAACCTTTCCTGTCCCTTTGGTTAGTTTCCCTACTTTTGATTGTGCTAACCGCTGCTTTGCCTGGCGCATCTTCTTCGTCAGTTTCCCTTCCCAAGAGAATTCTTTCGGAGTTCTGGTAAAACCACGACCACGAGTAAAGTTATAGGCTCGATTGACTTGACTATAGCTGTGTTTAATGGTGTATTTAGCCAACTTCCCACCCGCTTTTAAAGCCCGTTTTGAGGCTTCTTTTTGATAACGAAGCTGACGAATATCTTGTCTTGCTTTTACCCAATCGCCTAGAATTTCATTATCTCGCATCGTTCTTTCAACGTCCTGTCTGACTTTCATCTTGCTTCCTTGTTTAGCTCGATACTTGATTCGATTAGGGATATAGGTGCTATCTGCTTGTTTAGCCTTTTGATAGACTTTCTTTGCGACTTGTTTATCTAGCTTTGCTCGATCTAACTCCTTTTTGAAAAAGAGTTCCTTAGCTGTAAGATGTGGTTTCTTGTTTAAGGTATAGGCTTTTTGAGCCAAACGGTAGTCCTTCTTAGCCGTTTTGTAGGTGGCTTGAGAGTCTAGCCGAGCTGCTTTAGCAATGGTGGATTGATTGTCTTTGATGCCTTCTTTGATCCGAGCTTTTCGTTCTTGTTTGAGTTGTTTTGGATCACTCTCGTACAAGATTCATCCTCCTCCTTTCTAACCATCTGTAGCAACTAATTGATAGAGTTTCGTGTCTTTTGGAATCGGATTTTCAAAAGGAACAATGGTGTCCCCTGCCACAATGAGTCCTGTTCCTTTGGCTTTTGGCCGTAAGACAAAGCGCTCTAAAGAAGGTGTGAGAGGTGTGACTTGAGAAAGAGCTTCTAAGTCAGTACGTTTCAACTTCAGGAGAACCAAAAACTCACAATTGGCCACGAGTTTACGTCCTTCTTCTGTAGATAAAACAGTCTCTGGGTTCTGGGTAATCCCTGTTGGAATAGCCCCGTACTTACGAATACGTGAGTATAGCTCTGTAAAGAAGGTTGCTTGCAGTTTATTTTTGAAGTATAGCTGCAATTCGTCAAAATAGAGCCAGGTAGTAGTTTTCCCTTGGAAGTTGACTACTTGGTTCCATATATAGTCCTGAATAACGAGCAAGGCAAATGGTTTGAGCTTCCCGCTTAGCTGCTTCAGGTTAAAGATAATAAAGCGGTTCTCCATATTGACATTGGTTGGATGCGCAAAAATATCATTTGAACCCATTGTATAAGGCTCTGCTTTTAAAGCTAATGCTTTTGCGATATCTTCAGGTTGTTCTTCTAGGACACGCTGCCAGTCCTTAAATGTCGGCTTATCTACTGCTTCATAGGTCTTTCTAGTCACTCGGTCTATCATCGCAAATTCATCATCTGATACTTCAGAGAAGATATTTTCAAATAGGGTGGAGAGAAGATTAGCCTTTTGACCAATCGGATCACTATCTTCTGCCTGAAGCTTATCTTTATCAGGTAAGTCAAGTAGGTTAAAATGATGAGGAGAGCCTGGAGCGATGGTAATCACTTCTGCGTTAAACTCACGACCAATATCCGTGTACTCGGCTTCTGGGTCTACAATGATAATTTGATCTTCTGTATGACGTAAGAGCGTTGGAATAATTTCTCCGCCTTTCGCCAAAACAGATTTACCTGAACCTGAAATCCCAAAGATCGCTCCAGAACCTGTGTTGAGGTCTTTTTTTCGATCAAGGGTAATAGGATTTTTCGACAATTGATTTTGACCATAATAAACAGCACGAGGGCTACTAGAGCGTAAGTCAACATTCGTAAAAGGAACTTGGGTTGCGAGGTTGCTCGTTGTCATATCTCGCATAAAACGACGTTTCACGTTGATAAAAGGAACCCCAATCGGTAAGATCGTATTGAGGGCTTCTTCCTGATAGAGGTAGCACTTATCTAGCTCTACGGTATTCTTTCGGACAGAGCGCTGAACTTGTTCCGTATAATTGTTCAACTCTTCCAGACTATCAGCAATCAGGTAGACGGCCATGACTCCTGAAAACATCTTTTGATCATTGTCTTGCAATTCTTCCGTCCATTTTTCTGTTTCACGAGAGGTTTCAATTGCCTTTCCACCAACTGCAAGGTCACTTCCATATCCTGCTTTAGCAGCAGCCTTTTGGCTTTTAATCATTTCCCTGCGAACGCTTGATTTAACCGTTTTAATTTTCTTGAGAGCATCTGCCGTATCATAAGGCTTCGCATGTAAACTAATCGCTAATTCAATTCCTGTATCCAAAATATTTTTGATGAGCTTATCATTTAAAAAGGTTGGGTACTGTTTGACATAGAGAATGCGTGCATAGGCATCATCTATCCTAAGATGGTCTTTCTCGAATTTCAGGTAATTGGGTGCAATAAAATCCCTGGTTGATAAACCAGAGATTGCAATATCCTCATAGCTAAAATCCAAAAAATTCTCTCGCCTCAGCAATTTACGAAAAATCATTAAGCGGTCTAATCCGTCCATTTCCTTAAAGGAAATTCCTAAACCACTATACTGGCTTTCAATGACATTCGCTGTATCATCCAAAATCCGTCTCGCTTGATGATCCTGATCGGCTTGTGCGGTGATTGTTAAATACTTCTCTACTTTAAAGGTATTTTGATCATGTGAGAAGCGCTCTTGAATCATGTGATTGTATTCTTTCCGATAATCGTCATAACCGTCTTGTGTAAGGTCATATCGAATAGCAGAGAGGCTGGTTGTTTCTACTCTTTGATTCAAGATTAAGAGCTGTAAGTCGTTATCGATGTCTAGCGAATTAAAGATATCCGCATTGGTTTCAATCACATCAATTCGCTCGTCATCGGTTGCGGTGATGTAACTGGTATCACCTAAGCGATAAGTCTTTGAGTAGGTATCGTTTGTGATGGTCATCAGACCATCAGGAGTAAGCCACTGATAATTGAGACTATTTTGAGTGGAAGCGGTCATGGTTCGTCTCAGTCGCTTCGCCCGATCTTTTTCTGCTTTAGAGAGTTTCGGGGTTTTCTTTTGTTTGAATAAAGGCATTCCTGGTGTATTCCTTTCTGTCGTAATCGGTTTGATAGCTACGTTCTTGCTTTGTTAAGAGAAAACGCATCTCATCTTTTATCTTTTCGTCAATATAGCATCCAAAAATCACAAAAGGCGCTAGTACAAAGAGACTAACGCCATAAAGAATGAGTTCGGGTATTTTAAACCAATAAAGGACTGAAGCTACTATAACCGTCAGTCCGATGCCAAAGAGTAGAACCAGCTGCCTAAAGGTGATATAGCCAATCACTGGCCGCTCGTAACTATCCAAGGCTTTTAAAAATTCACTGCCTAAGCGGGTCATAGGTCTCCTTTCTCATGTTTACTATTAAAATTTTTAAAAAAACACCTAATTGGTGCTTTTATAACTATTATAATCTTGGACCAGAAGGAGATTCAGGATAATCCAAACTCCTTCTTTGATATTGTGATGTTTCTTGTCTTTGTCTCAATTCCCTATCAAATCGCTCATTCTCCTGTTGAAGCTGAAATTTTTCTTGTTCCAATTGAGCAATTTTGTTTTCTAATTGATGTACTTTTTCCTGTAATTGTTGGTATTGTCTCTCCGCAAGGTGTCTATTTTGTTGGGTTTCATCAATAAATCGTTGAAAATACTCTGTTGCGAGTTGAGCGTTTTTTTCAGAGCCATTTAAAGATTCCAATCTTCTATTAGATTCCTCAATGTTGCTTTTGATAAAATCAATTCGTACATCTAAGATTCCTAATGAATGATTTGCCTGTTCTTGCTTAGAAATCATGATTTTATGATCGTCTGCTAACTCTTCTTTTAGACGTTGAGATTGTGTTTTTATGTCTTTTTGACCTGAAGATAACGAGCGATTATCCAAAAGAATTTTAATAATAATCCCTAAATTTGTGACAAGACCACCAAATAATGTCCAATTCAAAATAGTTTCCTCCAACTTTTATTCCCTCCATTTTATCATATTTTGTTTCTTTTTCCTAATTCACCTGCATAATGTTCTTGGCCATGCGTTGACTGCCAAAGAGCATGATGATATAGATAATTCCTTTCGCAATCGCCATCAGAGCACTCGTCCAAGCTCCCGTTTTTGCGACCGTTAATAAATCATTGGTCACAATGGCTGGATAAAGCAGAATCACAATCACTAAAATCAGTCCCTGAAGCACCGCTGCGATGTAGAGCTTGAAGAAGCCAAAACAAATAGGACGTAGGCTCTCCATCATGTAACAAGCCACGACAATCTTGGCAATGCCTTTGTAAGTATAGAGCGTAAAAGAGCGCAAGAGAATCAGAAGTTTGGTGGAAATTTGACCGATAAAGTCAACAACCCAATAAGTAACTTGTAATATTCCTTTAGCAGCCCAATTTAGATTTTTAAAACTAAATTCTATATCTGTACTAACTTTCTTAATACCACCTTTTGCAATCAATTTGATAATAGCGTTAAAGATCCAAGAAAGCGCATCAAACATTTCATCTACATAGAGGATGAGAAAGAGGGCTATAGCATATTTGAGGATTTCTTCAATCCAAAGCTGCAGGGTCAACTCTCCACCGTTGCTTTTGAGTTGCTGGTTCCAATTGAGAAGGTTGAGTCCCATAAATAAGAGAAGCAGTAAAACTGCTACCTTCTCCATTGAACCAGAAACAGTTTCCATCAGTTTATAAGCCGTCGGATTATAATCCTTGAGGCTCATCGTTAACTGATTGAGTGTGGATTGGTCCATTGTTCCCCCTCCTTCTCTTACCCGATAGAGGACAGTCCTGCAGCAAGGGCTGAAAAGAGTGTTTTCAGAACGGCTCCAAGAAGAGCACCTAGAATTACACTTTGGATACCTTTGTCCTTCTTATCGTCCAATTCCCGACGAATCCCAATAGCTAGATCCCAAGCGCCCCAGGCGGCCCAACCAAGACCGATCAGTCCGCCTATATTTCCGATTTGATTGACAAAGTTAATTACTGCTTGCATATATTTTTCTCACTTTCTTTTTTAAAAACAAAAAAAAGACACCAAGTCTTTACTTAGTGTCTGTGTGTTATGGATAAGGTTAGAATAAACTAGTCCTCACTTGGACGGATGGTTAAAGAGAGGGCGGTAATGATGGCAAGGACAACGATAATGGTCGTTTCCCACCAATAATAGATTGGAACGCCATGAGGAAATACAAAATCAGTCATAAAAGTATTAAACCATTGTGGCGCTGGAATATCTTTCTGACTTAATAAGGCATATCCTTGAATTCCAAAACCTAAAATAAAGAAAGATACTATCTTAAACACGAACCATCCAATGGCTGTTCCCAATAAGCTCTTTATGAAATTAACCACAAAGAGCAGGATCATGAGAGGCGTTGTAACCATGAGGGTCGCTGCTCTCAGGACAAGGCTGGGAAGGTTTTTAATCCCTGCTAGAAGCACCTGTCCAATCCAGATAAGTCCCTTCTTCCATTTGTTTTCTAGAGAAGGTTGAACTGTGTTGGTTTGGCTGTTTTGTGGTGTATAGTATTTATAGCCATTTTTTGTCACATGTACGTTCATATTCTTATCCTTTTCCATCATTTCCCCTCCCATTAGTTGGTCTCATTATACCATAAATCCAAGGGGAAAACTAGCCTTTCCTTTTATTTTGAATGAAACTTGCGAGCTAAACGTTTCATAACATAAACAGCCGCAAGTAAGGTCATTCCCATCGCTACTAAGAGCGTTGCTTCTTTCTCACCCGTATGAGGGAGTGTTTTCTTTTCTCCTGTAGCGGTGGAAACGGTGACGGTTTTATCTGCATTAACTGTAGCCCCTACAACTTCAGGTTCCACCACAGAAGTTGTTCCATCGCCATTTGCGATCACGGGATGACTATCTTGTACTCCTACAATCGTATAGCCGTTTTCTGTATAAACAGGCTTATTAGGAGCTACATCCTGAACCACTTGTCCTGTTGAAGTGGAAGTGGTACCAACTTGACTTTTACCTGCTTGATTTGCCTCATCTGTTGTTTTTGGTTGTTCTTCTGTAGGTTTGGGAGTCGGTTGAGGTTCTTTCTTTTTATCATCTTCAGAAGGTTCTGCTGGAGTTGTCCCTGGAGTTGGTTGCTTTGGTTCCGTCGATGGATTCGTTGAAGGTGTCGTTGGATCAGAAGGAACAGAAGGTTCTGCTGGAGTTGTCCCTGGGTTTTCTGGTTTTGTCTCAGATGGATTAGTAGACGGTGTTGTCGGATCTACTGGTGTTTCTGGTGCTGGCTGATTTGGCTCTGATGGCGTAGGGGTAGAGGGAGCTGGCGCCACCACTCCAGGAGTAGAAGAATCCACCACAGGAGGAGTCACTTCCGCTAAAACAGCTCCACCATTTGCCAAAACGAGGGTAGAAACAGCTAGTGCTGCAAGAAATTGTTTTTTAGTCATATGGAATACCTCTTTCTTTGTTCTTCAAACATCACCCAGTCATAAAACAACCTTATGACTGGATGACAGATTGTGCTTCTTTAATTTTCTTTCTGTTTTTTCAAACCAAACAGACCAAAGCCTGCAAGGAGCATTCCCAAAACAGACAATCCAATACCAGAAGTCGTACCCGTTTGTGGTAAAGCTGGGGCTAGTGTCTTTGGTGCAGGGGTTGGTTTCTTAGGTTGTGGTGTTTCTGGCTCTGGAGTGCTGGTCTTAACCGTATTTGAAACAAGCTCATGACCATTCACCACATTCTTATAAGTATTTTCAAATGTTCCAGCTGAAATTCGTTTCATTTGAATCGCAGCATCCACATCAAATTCAGACGCATTATCTACTTTATCCAAGAAATCTTGCTTCATTGAAATTTCAACAACACCTTTAGCCTTATCATATTTCAACTCTGCATATTGTGATAAATCTGTACCAGCCTTGATAACTGAACCATCTTTCAATTTGATGTCAACAGCAGCCATTGCCTTATATTCACCTGTGAATTCGTCACCCTTTTCGTCAAAATCATCATAGAAACGATATTCTTTAAGGGCTTCTCCACGGTCAGCTGGCAACTTAGCTCCATCTAAAAAGTAATAGAACTTATCACCAAGCTTGATGAGCTTACCATCTAAGTTTTGACCATCACCAAGTTTGTTATAAACTCGTTTTTGGACTTTCAGCTCTGGTACATGATTGACTACTACATTTGAATAGTAGCCGTTACCAAATTGCACTTGGAAGGTTTGATTCGTGTATTTACCTATAAAGCCTTTTTTGTTTTGCATTGGAGTATGGAAGAATAAGTCCATACCTGTTTGAACGTAGGCTTTGTAAAACTCTTCTGGTTTTTCCGCAACCCACATATAAAATGCTCCTTTTGGAGAAATACCTGAACGATCAATCATATCATTTAAAGCTTTAGAGAGAGTCTTACGATCTAAAACATGATACATCTTCAATCCATTCACAGCTTTACCTTCAGCATCTTTCACTTGGAAGCGACTTTCAAGCCCAGTGACTTTTGTTTCATCGTAATCTTCAATATAGGCAAAACCACGTTTTACAACATCTTTCGACGATTGATTGCCTTTATTTTGCCAATTTGACCATTTAGACACATAATAGTTAATACCTTCTGGAAGCATTTCCTTGTCATCAATCAACTCACCTTTTGCATTATAATTGTGTTTCTCAACTTTAAATTGAGCTTTCAATTGATAACGGTGATAATGCACTGTTGGAACAACAGGCGGTGTTGGCATCTTTTCATTTGGTTTATAAGTTGGAGCTGGAACACCATTCACTGTTACCAAATTCAATTTAGCTTTTGGAGTTGGAACTGTTTTTTCCTTTTCTGGAGTAAAGTTCTTTGGAGTTTCCAATTTAGGAGTTGGAACTTCTTTCAATTTTTCTGGTATGAAGTTCTTAGGTTCTTTTGTCTTTCGATAACGTGGAGGTGTTGGAACACCAGTCGCCGCAAGCTCACTTGTAACTGTGAACCAAATAGATGGTGTAAAACGACCTTCACCCTTACGATCACCTAATTTATCCCAAGATGTAACTG
>OKEE01000351.1_pt1 | contig 23635 bp, 24 predicted proteins | sample 1611071 | NCBI WGS metagenome assembly OKEE01 (sample SAMN04436708, study PRJEB24849) | human gut metagenome | biome: human gut; feature: NICU; material: stool | host: Homo sapiens | place: USA: Saint Louis, MO | collected 2010-09-07 | reverse complement strand
TTGCGGCAGAGTTCACGGGCGGGTACCCCAGCTTCGGCTTCGCGGAGAATACTGATGATCTGTTCGTCGGAAAAACGCTTCTTCATGGGGATGTCCTCATGTGGCTTATGAAGACATTACTAACATCGGGGTGTACTAATCAACGGGGAGCAGGTCAGTATGACTATTGCTGAATTGCTCAACTATGTCCTCTACGGTGGAAAGCCTTCATTAATGTGGGAAAGGCTCTATCTGGCAGGCAAAGACGAGGAGTACAAATTCCAGCATTACGGTATTAACTCTATTGCTGAAGTGGTCGGTTGGGCAAGGCCAGAAGATACGCCTCCCAGAAATGGCAGAACCAATAAAGCCTTGCGTGCATTAGGCTATCCAGTTCGCGTGAATATTTAGCGCCCCTCATTGTAAGAACCTACATCGCCGCCTGTTTATACAGAAACAGGCGGCGAAAACTCATGCAGGCAAATACGTCTTCTTAAGCGGAACCAACAGCTTAGTTTCAATATCCACTTGCTCATAGTTTTCCACTAACGCACGAACCAGATCGTCAAGCGTCCATAGCGTCAACGGGATTGTAGAACGATCGGCTTCATAGCGCGCATCCTTGCTGAATCCGCCTGTACTGACATACAGCCCGCGATCGTCTTTATGACGGCCCCCGATAAAGCTACGAATTTGCTGGCTACTCATCTGTTCCCGCCGATGCTTTACCTCAACAATAATGCGTGGATTTTCGAACCCAAAGCCGTCAGGTGAAGCAATGATATCTTTCCCACGGTCAGCACCAGCAGGCGATACCTGAGTTTTATATCCCATGCTGCGTAACACGCCAGCGACCAGATTTTGCATCTCATCCCAGTCGAGACGGTTGATACGATCTTTGATACCTTCAAAAGCGATCATTTCCATGTCGCGCAGAGGATTAGAAACAACCTCATCCTCTTCACCTAAAACAGTTACTTCCGGCACGACATCTGAAAAAGGCTTTTTGCCCTGCATTAATTCATTCACGGCAAACTCAGGCACCTGAAAAACCGTTAGCGTAGAGCCAAGGGTGTTTCTGGTTGCATCACTCAGACTATCGCGCTTAATCTCTTCTGCGTTCCACTTCACTTTACGGGCAATGCCCATGCCATCTTCAAGCCACTCGGCATGAAACTCAAAATCTGAGGCGATTTTCCCTATCAAATAAGTCCGATTAGAAGGTGAATAAGTGATAGCCCAGTCACCTTTCTGCATCTCATTCACAAAGCGCCAGACCTGGGAAGCACCGGAACGAACTGTGCCTGGCTTAGTCTGTGGCTCAAGCTCCTGATACCGGGTAAACAACTGCTCTCTTGAGCATCCCGGTTTCACATAGGGAGCGAGCTGCGACCAGCCGATTGCAACAACCTGTTTGTCCCTGAAGTCATCGTACAATTTTCCGCCATCACCGCGGATCATCCACATTTTCCATGTCATAGTTTGCCCTTTTGAATCAGCTTCTGGCCGCTACTTTAGCATGATGAGAAGCACTTTACCGGGAGTTAATCATTTATACGTTATATCTGCTTGTTCACTTCTGCGAAGCTATTCTGCATAAGCTTACCCCTAAGCTAGCATTAATTTCGTTCGTTCACGAAGCCGCAATACGTACCTTCTAATATAGCTCTTCCAACTAACCAGCCTCGCAGCGCTTTAGTTGCACCTCAGGTTGGGTTCAGTTAATTTTTTGCTCCACCAAGAGTAGTCTGGCTCTACACAAACATTGCAGAAGAGAGTAATCTTAACAGCCTAAATAGAAATTGTAGAAATAAAAGGGCTAAGATGGCCAGAACATCTCAACAACATGATATATTACGAGCATGGCAACGTATTGAATTTTTTCACCCTTACACTCTTGAGCATAAAGAGAGTTTCCTGAGAATTTCTCTTGAGAAACTCATCAAATATGGTGATATTTTACTTCCGTGGCATTCAGAGGAATTATGTCAACAACAACAAATCCCGCTTAAATCTAACTTTACTCTACATATTGGTATCTTTGACAAAAGCATTGCGAACGAAATTAGCCGAGAAATATTAGGTGACAACCATGATGAAGAGTGCGAGCAGCGACTGAATCAGGAAGGAATGACATGTTTTGCCAAAGTACAGTTAAATAATGAAGGCGTACCAGCCCTAGATAAGTTATCAGTTAGCTCACTCCCCTGGGCTCTTGGGCATTTAAAAAATGAGCGATTCCAGAAGCTTGAATCAAAGATATTTGCCACGGACTGCAGGCAACTTGCCGATACGCTCAGTATGTTCAGGAATACACTAAAACCAGCACAAAAAGAGGGTCCTGGTGTATTACGCTCTAGTGACATCATTACGCTACTGCTAACACATTTAGTTGAGTGGGCTGATTTTAGGCCTGAATGGCAATATGCAATACAAATTGAATGGTTTGAGAGTAATGCAACCAGAGAAAAATCTCAACAGGATGAATTAGATGAGGATGAAGCAGAAAAAATATTTTCACTCCCCATCCTAAATAGTTTCTATTTCGAAGACCTGGAAAGCACTATTGAGGAACTACGGCATAACAAGGGGAAAGCTCTTAATAGTTATCTTTCTCAAGGGATAAATAGAAAGCCAGACCTATACTCAAAAGGGGGCCTTGCTTCAATTATTGATAAATTGCATCCAAGCAGAATGCCGCAAGGACGATGGCCTTCAGAGCCAAATCATACCATGTCGCTAATGCAACAATTTACGATAAATACAGCTGTAGAAGAACTTGTAGATGGAGGCCTTTTATCTGTCAATGGACCTCCAGGCACAGGAAAAACGACTCTTCTCCGAGATCTTGTAGCACATAATGTAGTTGAGCGTGCGAAAGTACTTGCAAAATATGACAACGCTGAAGATACATTAGATCAGCAGGGCTTTATCATCCCGGAATTAACCGGGTACGAAATGATCATTGCGTCTTCCAATAATTCGGCAGTAGAAAACATTTCAAAGGAGTTACCGCAAAAAAATTCCCTGGCGAAAAATTTTCAAAACTTTGAATATATTTGTGCTACAGCTAACCAAGTTGCAGCCGAATACTTACCAAAAAGCAAACGAAAAAAATACAAATCATTAAGCGGCAATGAAAAAGAATTTAATATTTTTCGACCACTTGATGATGATAAACTGTGTTGGGGCTTAGTATCAGCGGCGTTAGGGAAAAAGCATAATAGGGAAAACTTTTCTCAAAGACTATTATTTGATGAACATTTCTTACGCAATACTTTATCTGAATCGCAGCGCTCAGATAAAGATAATTTCCTGAGCCTGTGGCGATGGAAAGCGTGTCAACATAAGCTTTCATTCGCTGATTCTAAAAAGCATTTTGTCAATGCCCTTCGTAAAGTCGAAGAAGAGCAAAGACTGTTAGAAACCTACTGCAAGCTCTTGGATGAAAAACCAGACAATACTTATACTGAGCTTTCTTTTGAGTTGGAAAAAAAAACAATCCAACGCGAAAATGACCTCAATAAAATCAATGAATTGGAACTGGAAAGAGATATCATTTCCAAAAAAATCGATCATACAAATCGTCAGTTAAAACTCATAAAAAGCGAAGCACCTGGATTTCTGTCGCGTCTATTTAATAGAAAAAAAACAAATTCCTATAAAGATCTAACAAATAAAACAAAACAGCAATTAGTTGAGTTGACAAAACATTTGATTGAGAAAATGCAGCACGTTGCGGACAGTAATATTGAGCTGATAAAAAACCAAACGGCAATCCGAGATATAGAGTTTAGATTGAATGAAATAAAAAAACAAAAAGCAACAAGCGAGCAAAAATTAAAAGATTTACAAAATAGATTCCATAATATCGCTATCCCTAACCATAATTTATCCATTGATGATGCAAATCTGCAACGTACTGCATTCTGGCAAAATGAGGAGATAAATCGTCTGCGTTCAGAACTTTTTCTGACAGCGATGAGCTTACATGAAGCATGGCTATATGAAGCAATGGAGATAAAGCGTTTCAAGAGTTTCATTTTTACACTAAACAAATTTCTCAGCGCTCCTCAACATCACCCTACCCCATTACGATGCTGGCAAACGCTATGTATGTTCGTTCCTGTACTGTCTACTACTTTTGCCTCTATCGGCCGAATGTTGACGGGAGTGAAAAGTGAAGAAATTGGATGGTTAATGATTGATGAGGCAGGTCAGGCATCTCCGCAACAGGCTGTTGGGGCCATTTTTCGAGCAAAACGTGTATTAGTCGTAGGAGATCCATTACAGATCGAGCCGGTATTTACTGCCTCGCCAAGTTTGGTTAAACGTCTCTGCGAAGATGTTTTACAAGAACGAGCGGATGACTGGAATCCTGCAAAACTATCAGTTCAGCAGCTGGCAGATCGCATTAACCATTGGGGTTGTGAATTAGAAGTAATGAATAAAAATATATGGATTGGTATCCCATTATGGGTGCATCGGCGTTGTATCGAGCCTATGTTTAGCATAGCCAACAAGCTCGCTTATAATAATCGAATGATCCATGGTCTCGATGCTGCAAAAATTCGTAGTCAATTTGTAAATGGAAATCTTGATAATCACTGGCTCGTTGCGAATGGCGGCCAGGGCGAACGACAGTATCGGGACAGCCACGGGCAAAGCCTACTTATATTACTTGATCGTCTTTTATATGAAAATGTCCCTCTGGAGTCAATTTTTGTAATTACCCCTTTTAAAGCGGTGAAATCGGAAGTATCTAAACTTATAGCACAACGCCCCTTGCAAATCTGGCAACAATCCTCACCATTGATTAAGGCAAAAAGTATTAAGCAATGGCAAAAAAATTGTATTGGGACAGTGCATACATTTCAGGGAAAAGAAAATGATATTGTAATTTTCATCCTTGGATGTGACGAAGAAAATAATGGCGGTGCTAAGTGGGCCTCAAGCAAACCGAATCTGTTAAATGTTGCTGTAACGCGCGCCAAAAAGAATATATTTTTCATTGGTGATCCGAATGTTTGGAGCGCTTTACCTGGATTTAATAGTGTTACATATACTCTAAAAGAGCTTCAGCCTAATGACATTGCAATGCTCAGCGACCGTGAACATTTTTTAGAGCTTTAAGGCTGGCAAAGCTGAAGTAGCAGGTGGACAGAACCGTTACCACCAAATTCCATAGCAGAAACATCAAAGCCATGCTGGACCAGAAGCAATCTACTGCTCCAGCAACTTCTTTAGGCTCTCCGCTAGTTTGCTTGGAATAGTTATCGATTAAATTGCAGTACTTCTGTATGAATCAGACGACTGTGTTGTACGGAACAAGAACGCGTGCCTTGGCTAGCCGGAATGCAAATGGAGTTTTTACACAATATACGTAAAAGGAAGTCGTTTGCCAGCATGCACGTTAAAATCCCTGCATAGAGGTATGTCAAAAAATCTCTTCACACATTGATTTTAAAGAAATAAAAACTTTCTCGGATGGTCTTGGAAGTACTAATGGTGCCGAAGGCCGGACTCGAACATCGCAACTATCCTTATGATCTTAAGGGATTAAAATTTACCACATTGGACATAATACCATCATTGATACCATCAGTCCCGATTGATGATAATCGAACAGTATTATGAGCACCACTAATCAACTTTGCAATTGCATGTAAAGCGAGATACATAGCATTAAAAACAATATCTTTTCTCAGTTAACCTACTGAATTATTTATGTTTTAATTGATTATCACTACCTTCAAAAACGCTTGAATTACAGATTGGATCTTCAAAACACATTACCCATATGCTATGTTAGTTACACTCTTCACAACCATATGAATTAACATGCAGATTTCTAAGAAGATTTACTTTTCAGATTACAAATGTTCCTCGGCTAACAAGACTGGGATTACGATTGCTTTCTCTGAAAGTGAATATAATTTATACAACAATATCAAACATTTAAGTTCAGCCACCCTGAGGGATATGATTAACATACAATCATATGAAAAACTAGAAACAATCGCAAATGAAAAGAATGTAGGCAAGTCAACATTTATAAAAGATATTTTGGCAAAAAAATTTGTGAATCAGAAAAATGAAAAATCATTTATGCGTTTGCAATCAACCTTTAGCGGTGGCAAAGGTAGTCCAATGCATGATTGGTACCCATATTTAGAGGGTTATTCTCCCGAATTTGTGAAATGCTTGATTTCACGATTTGCTCCTAAAGCCAAAACAATTTTAGATCCATTTTGTGGCTCTGGAACAACAGCCATTGTTTCCGTTTTAGAGGGTTTAAATAATTACTATTGCGAAGTAAACCCTTTATGCCAATATATTATTGAAACTAAACTAATAGCTTTAATATTAAGCGAAGAAGAAAAAACAAAATTAGTAAATGAACTTTATTCTATTTCTAATGAAATAACTAATGTACTCAAACCTTCTGCAACCGAGACAGATCTAGAGAAATCATTTAAATCCGTTTTTGGTAATACGAAATTTTTTGAGGATCACATATTTAAAGATATACTTAGTTATCAATGTTACATTAGCTCTATCGAAGATGAAAATCTTAAGAGACTTCTGACAATAGCAGGGATTAGATCGTTAATCCCTTCCTCGTTATTGGTAAGACGAGGTGATTTACGATTCAAGACACAAAAAGAATTAGAGAAAGGCAACCAGGGCTTTCGCTTTCATGTACAAAAAAGCTTAGAATTAATTGCCAGTGATTTATTAGACATTACGGAAGGTAGTGGTTTAGCTACCTTCTTATGTGATGATGCCAAAGAAATATCTGGGAATAACCTGATTGATGCTGTAATAACAAGCCCGCCATATTTAAATGGCACAAATTATTTTAGAAATACTAAAATTGAACTTTGGTTTATAGGGAAATTAAAGACCAAATCAGATCTAAGACATTATAGGGATTTAGCTATTACCAGTGGTATTAACGATGTAACTAAAGGTAAAAGCTTATCTTCAAATAATACTATTATCTCAGAAATACCATTATTATCTGAATGTATTAAAGAACTAAGCATAAAAGAGTATGATAGTCGTATTTCAATGATGGTTGAAAACTACTTTTGGGACATGTTCAAATTCTTATCAAAACTCCCAAAATTACTAACTAATGATGCGACTATCTGTATAGATTTAGGTGATTCTGTTTATTGTAACGTCTACATCCCTACACAAGATATTTTGAAAGAAATGATGTCAAAGTTAGGTTTTGAAGAGAACGAAAGGGTCATTCTTCGTGAACGAAAATCCCGCAATGGAACAAAGTTAGTCCAGACTGTTCAGGTTTTTAAATGAAAAATAAATATTTTAGTAAAAAATGGGAGCAATTCAAGAAAGAATTACCCCATCAATCAGGTGAAATGGTAAAGAGAAATTGGGGCCATAACTGGCACTCTATGTGTTCATACCAAGGGAAACTTAAACCATCAATAGCTAGATCTTTAATTGATACATTCATGCCATCAAGTAAGGGACGTATATTAGATGTCTTCTCAGGTGTTGGCACCATTCCTTTCGAAGCAAGATTACTTGGTCATACTGCATATGGATTTGATATTAGTCCAGCAGCAGTTAATATTTCACGCGCAAAACTAGAAGTTATAAGTAAAAATGAAATCCAAGAGGTAATTAATAAATTATCTGATTTTATTGAGCAAAACAAAAATTCAATAGATTATAACGAACATAATTTAATAAGGTTTAATGGTTCAATTGAATCCTATTTTCATCCTGAAACTTTTAAGGAAATACTGTGTGCTCGTAAATTCTTTTTAATAAAAGGTGAATTAAATGCATCTGAATCGTTAGTACAGTCATGTTTATTACATATTTTACATGGTAATCGTCCGTATGCATTGAGTAGAAAGTCCCATCCTATTACACCTTTCGCGCCTACTGGAGATTTTATATACAGTAATTTAGTTATAAAGTTAATCAAAAAAGTTGAAAGAGTCTTGCAAAATTCTGATGGTATCCCAGATACTGGCAGCAAAGTATTTTATCAGGACTCTACAAAAAGTTGGCCTGAAGAAGTAAATAATTTAGATGCAATTATAACATCACCTCCATTTTATGATAGTACCCGTTTCTATTCAGCAAATTGGATGCGATTATGGTTTTCTGGTTGGGAAAAAGATGACTTCCAAACGAAGCCAAAAGATTTTGTGGACGAAACTCAGAAAAAAAGCTTTGAAATATATGATAATATATTCAAACAATCTCAACAATGCTTAAAAAAAGATGGCGTTTTTTTAATGCACGTTGGCAAAAGTAAAAAAAGTGATATGGCAGGACAAATTGCTAAAATTGGTAGTAATTATCTTAGCCTTATAGATATATTTGACGAAAGTGTTGAACATTGCGAAAGTCACGGAATTAAAGACAAAGGCACGACAACCCATCATCAGTACCTTGTCTTTACGAAAGATTAGATAAGTTTATCGGCTTCGATAACCCAATTGGCAGAAATTTTCAAATTAGGGTTATCGAAGAAATCGAACCCTGTAACTCTCTTAATTCGATTGCGTAAATTATATACCTCATTCGGATATCTGGAAAACTTATCGACTAAACCTTCAACGAATTTAGGATTTTTTAAAATATCAATTGCTTCTGGATTAAATATTGGTGCCCCAGCCAAAACACGAGCTTCAACCCCGGTCAATCTTGAGAGTGATGCCAATTCTTGCCTTGAATAAAACTCGCCAGGCCATTTCTCTGCTTTTTCTCCATTATGTACTTTACAGAGCAATGTGGCATTATTAGTAGTCAAAGGCCATAAGTAATATACAGGCAATGTATGATCCAAATTACCCATTTTTTTCTCAGAGTTGGCTACTAAATCAGCACTTAAATCCAAACCACATTTGAAACATTTATTATCAAATCTTCTATATATCTCGTTAACATCAATTTTATTTTTAGAATCGAATTGCACATATAGTCTTCTTTTTTGAGACGCTTCTCTATGCTGCTCAGTCAATCTCGTTTGATTTTTTATAGAATTATATACATGCTTGCATAATCTACATTCGCCCTGCCTACCGGTTTTTCGTCTTGAGTGTATATCAAAAGATTGCAAAGGCTTTAATAAACCGCAAATAATGCAATATTTATACTCTAATGCTTCAGCTATATAATCATCATGCAATATTGAAAACTCTCCATTTTCAATAACACGGTTTTCTGTATTATTAATTAAATTATATTCATAAATGTTAATCACCTCACCTGCTTTATGTTGAAAACCGCATTCTTCGCATTCAAACTCAAAATCAGGTGGTAAATCCTCAGTTTGAATCTGTATCATGTTACGACATTGTGGATTCAAGCATTCAAATACGCGATATCCTACATCACCTTTACCTTTAACATGTTCAGGTAAATTGAAGTTGATCCTTTCAACCCTCGTGTATGCTTGCCTTCTGCTCATCTTTAGAACCTATCAATCTATGACCAGTAGATATCATCTCTCAATGTAATTCAAATATCTAGTCTGATTACTTCTCACAGACAATCTTGATGATATCACACGATGTTATCTAATTGATTTATATGATATTTTATTGTTTGATATCAATGTTTTGTTGCCCTAGAATAGCCATATGAGAATAAGGAGAGAAAAAATGAGTGGATCTTCATTAATGATTACGTCTGTTTTTGGCTTAAAAAATATATACGGAAAAGATCCCATATATATAGTTTTTAGAACAGGTAGGCATGAAATTTTAAATGCATTTCTATCATTTGACGATGCTCAAAATTTCTGTAATTTTCATTTAGACAAATCCCCTACAAAAACATTCCCAAAAGCAGTGCCTACTAAATCCAAATTTATACCAATAAAACTCTCCATAAAAAGCATTATCGCTATTGAGTATACCGGTAAACGGGTATATCTGAGCAAAGTTGAAATTAACTTTATAGATAATAAAATTGAGGATATTGGGATTGTGTCACATTCTAATATCGATGAAAAAAACTTACTACTTTTAAAAAATTATCTACCACTTAGAATAGAACGCGATATACTCTCTAAAAGTATAGAAAAGCCTAATATTATTAAAAAGTTATCCGTGTAGATTCTGTGCTCTGGTGATTTCTTTAATCACCTTAGTGCATCCCTCCTTTTCTTCATACCAAAAACAAACATCTTCTCCTACTCCAATATCGGTTATATATGCATATAAATTTTTTCCATAAGAAAAACTTATCATATTTCCATTTAAGCTTCTGATTTTTAATTCTGATTTAATGCTAATAACTTTACCCATTGAAAAAAAATAATCATCTGAATTTAAATTAACTTTATCCATTTTGTTTCCTTATATATTTTAACCATATAGATATACATATACACTAAATTATGGATTGTCAATTCGATATACTTATAAAAGCAAGAGCTAACTCAGCGAAGCTGAGTAGTCTTGCTTTACTTGCTCTTCGATTAGTAAAGGAAAGCAAAATATCAAATTCTTATTGGTCGCTTCGAATTCGTCAGCATTAGCTCATTTGTGATTATTGAATTGAAGTAGCCCTGATCAAGGAAATATAATAGTTGCTTCACTTCTCTTTTAGAGTTTGGCATAGTGATTTTATTATCACCATTCACATTAGTTATACCTAATTGATATCCAATCTTCTGAGCACACTCAATTAGATTTTCAATAGGCTGATCGTTTAGAATTCCAGAACTTATTATCAAAGATACTTTCTTTTTAATTGCAGAATCTGCAAACGTCATAAAATCTTCAGCATTTTCTACATGAAATATATCATTACCGATAAAGTTATCTAAATCCTCTCTAGTAGCTTCATTAAAATACTCTTCCATGTTAAAAAATCGCCGGAGCATAAAGAAACTCTTGAACAATAATTTATCACCCACAAGGATAGCAGTTAATCGATCACTAAGCGAAAAACCAGGACGAGTGGACACTGAGAATCTATTTCCAGGCTGTGTTACTACTTGGAAAAAGGATTTTTCATTATTAATTATTTGTCGTCTGTCGAAACATTGAAGCCAAACCTGAGTAGGATTACCATTCGAAGCTGGCTCACCCGTAAATAACGCTTTGAAATAATGAACTGACACATCATCGGGGTCCCAAACCGGAACAGCATCAGGCCGTTCGATTGCATTAATAATGCCTATTTCGTCATCAAATGGATTGATGGAAAATATCTCACCATCCTGAACATTATAAGATGCACAAAATTCTATTTCTTCGATATCTTCATTTATAAACTCACTCCTCTGAGTTCTAAATAGATTTTCTACTACCGTTTGTGCGGGAGCATCTATGTCAATTTTAATTATTCTAGTCGGTATTTCGCTGTCTGTAATCGCAAAAAGTTCCATATAATATCCTTATACAATCATATAGGTATGTTCAGTAAGCTTCTTTACCCTCAAACCTTTGATCTTCGCATTGGTAAGAGGTTTTGTTGACAAAAGAACAAAACTCACCCCAGTGTCATCTTCGGCTTCATAGAACTTGAATCCAAATATGATAGACAAAATTGGATTGAAACTATACGAAGACGAGTGCTTTATGTAGAAGAAAAGACTTAAATAAAAAAACAGAGCTAATCGCCAATCCATAAAAGTGGTCGGCCCAGATATAAGTGGAAACAAGTAAGTCAAGAAATAGTTGGTTATTTCCTTATCTGCCGGAGATGCCGATTCTAAGTTTTTCAATGTGACCGGATTATATTTTTGTGCTTGTTTGATTATAAAGACACAAAAAACCACACTTATGACAGCCAAAAGAATTGAGGAAACAAGAATCTTATAATTATCATTGATATAAGCTAAGAATGCCAATGTCAGGCAAACTGGGGCAACCGAACTAGCAGTCAAAGCATAGCGAGCAAATCCATTAAGCATACACCACCCACCATAACTGTATAAAAAACCAGTATACATGAAGTCCGTGGTCATAGCGATCAGCCTTAGTGCTAAATTTCATCGAACTCAATACATATTATAAAGTTCAGATTGACAAACACAATTCATTTGGTAGATGTATTTTATCATCATAATCAATATGTTAACTCGATTCACCATTTTTTTGCATAAGGAAATGCTATGGAAAAATCTAATCATGACGATCAGCATCGTGATCGATTTAGGAAAGATAAAAATCTAAGGTTATTACGCCATTTTTGTATCAGTGTGCGTTTGAATCAGGCAGAGCTTGAGCTTTTAAACAACAGAAGGGGCAAGCATAAAAAAGGGGAGTGGTTAAGATTAACCTTTTTAAATCATACCCCAACCAACATCCCGTTACTAAATGTTGAAGCTTGGAAAATGTTGTCAGACATATCGCAAAAGCTAAATCGAATTGCGAACCATATCGATGGTAAGAGCAAAGACAGCAAGCTTACTCATACAGAGCTTTTCGCAGTGAAGCGACTACTCGTAGAGCTTCGTAATAACCTTCTAAGAACTGATTTTGGGAGTATCTATCGTGAAGGGTATGCAGAAGATCAAGAGGGGTAAGAGCTTCGCTGGTGTTGTTCGTTATGCATTGCAGCCAAGAGCACATCATAAAAGCGATCCAGTCGTAATCGGGGGCAATATGCTGGGTGACTCCGCTCTTGAACTGATTGCTGAATTTGATGGCACCAAACAGCTTCGGCCAGATGCCCAGAAACCGGTATGGCACAACTCGCTTCGCTTACCAGCAGGTGAATCACTAACGTCTGAAAAATGGTCCAGTTTCGCAGATGACTATATGAAACTAATGGGATTCAGTGATACTCACCTCCGTTGCTATGTCCTACATGACGATTCTGCCGGTCAGCACATACACATTATCGCAAGCAGGATCGACCTCAATGGAGGGAAACTCTACTTGGGTAGGAACGAAAACCTCATCAGCACCCGGATCATCGGTGAACTCGAAATCGCTCATGGTCTGACAGTGACAAAAACAGCCCCTTCCATTGCACCAAAGCAACCGAAGCGGAAAAGAATCTCTCGCAACGAACAGATGCTTTCACAACGGACTGGCCTTCCCTCCTCAAAAGAAGCTCTCCAACAGATACTTGATAAAAGTTTGGCAGATACACCTGACCTTTTAACTTTCACAAAACGACTGGAAGAAGCGGAAGTAACTTGGACAGCGAATATCGCAAGCACAGGTAAAATGAACGGGTTCTCATTCTCCTACCGCGATATCGCTTTCAAGGCATCTAAACTTGGAAAGGCATACTCTTGGGTAAATCTTCAAAAGCAGCTTAACTACAACCATGACCACTTAGAAGCTATACGAACCAACACACCAACAAAAGACCACCCTGCTGTTCCTGCTCCCATGCCAATACCTGTTCCTGTTCCTGCTAAAGATGTTCCTGTTCCTGTTCCTGTTCCTGTTCCTGCTAAAGATGTTGCAGCAACCGATATACCAAGGGAAAGCATAAGTGAAAAAATTGCCGAACTGGAACTACGGCTCAGAGAAGACAAACGACACGAAATCGTACAAAAGATTCTTCAGAAGAATGCAGTACAACAGCGAAAGCATCTCAGGCTTTGTAGCTGGCTTCCCTTTTTACAACGGCTCATAGAGCTTCTCGGAAGCTACGGTAAGAGCATTCTTCACAACAACCCTGCGAGATTCTCAAAAGTCTATGCAACCCGACTTCTACATAAAGAAAGGAAAATTCATTTATAGACAACAGCTTACCGCTCACCCCTGACAACAATATAATTTTCAGAGTAGCAAATTTAGGATAAGTCAATAATAAATTGATCGTTATTACAGATCGATAAATTAGTTATGATAGTTAGCACCTATCAAGAGGCGATCATCGATCGGTACAAGCAATTTTACTAAAGCGAGTCGGTCATCGAGAATCTCTGTAAACGCACCATTTAATCTGCAACCCTGGGGTTGATATGAAAAACGAAACAATAAAGTGCCCATTTTGTTTTAAAGAGAGCCAGTTTGGTGTCCGTGTCTGCACTGGCTGTCATTCAACCATCAAATATGGCGCCGTTTCATCTTGGTTAGCTTTACTAATAGGAATTGTGCTGTTGGCGATAGCTTTCTTCATATTCGCTGTCAGTCAAAGTTTTATATTTGCTGTCGTTATCTATTTTGCATCAGCAATTTCTTTAAGATTCTATTTACGTAAGAAATTTGCACACAGAGCCGTTTTCACACATAAAAGCTAACCCTAATCAAATATAATAAGGAAGATAAAATGAATAAATTTATTGTAACCTTCTTTTTCATTGCAATATTTTTAATTTCTGGCTGTTCAACATCAGGGAACCAGAACCTTAAAAAGGAAACACCACAAAGTCTCCAGTCAAAAATCATTAAAAACAAAACAACTAAGACAGAATTACTCACTATGTTAGGTGAACCTGATACAAGAACTACACTCGACAGTGGCAATGAGCAATGGAGATACTTTATGTATAACAATCAGTTCAATGCCTCAACTTTCATTCCGGTCGTTGGGCTTCTAACTGGCGGTTCACAGACTCAGTCTAAAACTCTTGAAATAGATTTTAAAGGCGAAATTGTCAGTAAATGGACATTCTCTACTGATAATAATAATACAAAATCTGGCATTCTTCAGTAACATACTTGATCAGGATTAAATCTAATGAAAATATCTTCGGTCCTTGCTGTTATTATTTCCGTATTTCTTCTTACTGCATGTAGTAGTGAGCCTTCCCAAGATGATATTTTTAAAGCTATGCGAAAATGGACTGGAAGCTATCTGACCTCAGTAAAAAAAGTAGATTGCACAAAAGAATCTGATAAAAGCTATAAGTGCAATGTAGTGATGGATATTAATGGTTCGAAGCAAGCTGGAACAGTTAAATTAATAAAATCAGATGATGGCTGGCAAGTAGGAAGTTATTAATAAAGTAAATTAGTAAAATGAAGCTCCCTTTCGGGAGCTTTTATAATCTAACATTCCTTACTCTAACAACCTCATGGGTTAACTCTTTCTCGATAACCTTCACTTCATACTGTGTTTTTACAACAGCATAAATTTCTTCTGCTTTTCCTTGATTGTTATCAATATAGTTAACGAGAGAATTTAGCTCCCTAAGAACTGCCTCTTTATTGTTTAACTTCTGCAAAAGATTACTTGTCAGACATTTGTATACAGAACTGAACATCGTCATAATGTTATCTATGTTTCGGCTGGACTGGGTATATACATTTCTTGGGTAGAAATATTTCAAATGGTATCCCACAAAAATTAAGTAAAGCTGGTATGAGAAATTTTTATCGGCTGGCTGGTATCTTTTTGAGATATACTTATCGACAATAATGATAAGTTGCTCTTCCAGAGTAAACTCTGGATTGATGATGTTTTTGTCCATAAAATGCATCCTTGCATAATTGAAATAGTCTTCCTGACCATATGTTTATATTTATCGTATTTATTTAACTTGTCAATAGGTGTAACCTATCAACTATTATTTTTTATTAAATGGTCTATTCAATTGTTCCATAGTGAGACCATGTCTGTAAGCATTATACTGCCAATAGCTAAACTGCTCTTTGTATCTATTGTTCTGTTTTTTCAACATTTCATTTTCGGCTTTAAGATTTATTATTTGTTGTGCCGCAATAGTTAAGTTAGCTGGTTTCTTAAGACCAGATTTTTTCAAATTGGATAAATTTTTCTTTGTTCTATATGCTTCAACAACTTCATCATGAGCACTTAAAGATTGCCTTGTGATAGTTCTGTTTAGATTCTTATAAACTGATTCACATAAATCACTCCATGTGATTTTACCGTCCCAAGTCAGTATAATGTTTTTAATTGCCTTTATTTCACTCCTGTTCAAGTGTTTTGCCATCAGTATCTCCTGTTTTAATTATTCAAAAGCTTATTAATTCTTTCCAAATTTTTTTCATGGTGTTGCAACCATTTGTCTGCACCATAATCACCATTTTCATAAGCGATCTTAGTTATTCTCTTTAATTGCATTATTTTCTCTCGGACAGATTGCAGTCTAATTCTATCTACTGATTTCATGTCCAGTGTTTCATTATCATATTCTATAAATTCATTGATTTTAGTACAAGGACGAACTAAATAGTTATGCACACAGTAGCCAAATTCTGTTAAGTGAATTGCTCCTTGATTCAGGTTATCAAAATCAACTGTCAATTCATTTGAGGGAATTGACTCCATTTTACAATAATTACTCTTGTTCAATTTAATAGCTCTAATTTTATCTAACATATCTTCTTCCGACACATGGTTATAAACTCTGTTCTGATTCACATTGATACGACCAGACCATTTAGCTATATCAAGCTCAGACATTTCACCATAATGGGCTATTGTATTTAATAGGTGCCGTGGTTGGTGTGAGCGAATAAGTAGTGGTTTACCCTCATCATCATAATATCCGTATCGGGCGAAAATATTTTTAAATCCAGACTCATGACTTGTTTTATCTTGTATGTCTCTAAAAAAGAATCCATTAGTAGGTTTATAAAATGAATAGATATCGCTCATTTGTGATAAAGAAAGTTGGCGAGGGGTCAATAAACATAAGGCATTGCTAAATTTTATAGATTTTTCTTCATCATACCAAGGAAAGTCTCTGCTAAAACCTGAGCTAATCATTTCCCATAGGTCACTCAATGAATAGTTATAATCATTGGAGTTTAAGAAACTTTTCCCACCATCCAAACTCGTTCTTTTAATTTTTAGAACGCATGATTTACGATCATGTAGAGGGTAGCCAAGTGCATGACAAACCTGTACAACAGTCAACTTTAATTTTTCATCAACTTTTGGGCAAAGTTCATGTCGGTAAAATTTATCAGGGTATTTTTCGCACCATTGAGCTAATTCCCTTGCATTTTGTGATAAGGAAAGCAGTCTCCTAATCGCTTTCTTCGCAACTGGTATCATAACCTGTGGAATCCACTTGATATTAGGGCCATACCCTTTTACCGAATAAAATCTCAAACCATATCTTTCGATACCCTTGCCATCTATTTGTGTAATCTCACAATCAGCAGGTAAGGCTAAAATTTCAGAAATTCTGCTCGGACAACAAAGTAGAAGTGCAAATACTGAACTGGTGAACTTATCCCTTGGACTCAGTAACTCATCATTTTGAGAAAAAATATCAGCAATAGCGAGCAATGCTTCTTCATCTGGTAACTTATCGCTTCGGTGATAATCCTCAATCTCAGGAAGATAATTGTTTTTGACTTTCTGTTTTACATGGTTTTTCCATGAGATATATCCTGACTTCACAAGATTATGTTCACACAGAAACTTTGATATTTTTTCAAGCTGTATTCCACATTTAGCCAAAACGTTACCTTCAAAATATTTACTCCCGATCTGCATTGCCTCATCGAAAACAACGGCTGTAACATTATAAATGAGACCAGTGTTCTGAACCTGCAAAAGGGCCTGTTCGAGACATCGCAAGGCCATCATAATAACCCCATAATTTTTTAATGGTTTCAATGTGTGTTGATATCTGATATATGCTTTCGCAAAATTGATATAATCTTCGTGCATTGCATCAATGGAATCAAAGATTTTATTTCCAATCCCTATTTTTCTAAATGTGACATATCCTTTCCAGGCATACTGCTCCCAATCCTGAGTTTGGGTTAGTCCGGACAGTTGATAGCGACAAAATTTTATGAACTCATTATAATTTTCTTCTACAAGAATATGTTTTTTTGATTTGAACAAAATAATATTATTCATAGTTGATTCACCTCACTGCGATCAATCGGAATAAAAAATATACATTGATTGCAAGGGAATCCTGAATTCTGACTCTGGCATCTACTTGAAGAAAAAAATTTGAAATGACAACTCTTTTTCGATTTGATTCCGTTCATAAAAATATCAGCGACAAATGACAATTGTTCTGAAACAGCGGAATCAATCCTTTCAACACTGTCAGCATGATTTTTAATATAAATACCCGCACTTGAAGTAGAGGAATGATCCAATAACTCAGCTATAGTATTAACATTATGCCCATTCTTAGCCAGCATAGTTGCTATTGTATAACGAAGCCTACGAGGCGTAATATTTAGTATCGAACCGGTACGGTTGGATATTATATTCCCATTATTAACAATACCTTTCAATGCTACATTAGCAATTATAGGCTTCGCATATAATTTATTATATTCCAGAAGAATTGAACCTGTTATGGATAAATCTGAGAGTTTTTCCTCATTTAAGAAAATAGGAACTTCTCGTTTAGAATAATCATCAAGAGTTTTTCCAAGAGCTTGCTCAACGAGTTTCACTGATTGATTAGCTTGCAATTGAACAATTGATGCAACCTCTGATATTATTGCAAGTTCTCGATATCGTAGTTCTTTACCCCGTTGTTTAACTCGTGGCACTGAAATTACATATTCTACTTTGCCATTATCTAAGTTCTTTTGAAGAAGGTCTTTATATTTCAACATAACTAACTGCTGAGGTCTTCTACCTGTAAGGCTGATCAATAGTGATATTGCGTAATGTGGCAGTGACAGTTCACCTTTTCTATATGCATGATTCATAGCCTTAATCAAAGAAGTATGTTCTTCTTTAGTTAGTGGTCCCCCTGTTGGATCATCTTGAAGCACAGACTGACCAGATTTTTTTATCTTTAGGTCCAAATGCTTTAACAGTTCTACCGCACTTTCATCTATTCCTGGATATCCTAACTCAAACCATTTAATCAAAAATGGTCGTAAAACGCGAAGTGATGCTGGGGCTTTTGATAATTTCTTATTTTGATATTCAATTAGAACCTTATCATCAATATGAGTAGGAGATAGTTTACGGATAAGACTCTCCATATTTCTAACAATATTTTTCACATACAAATAGCTGTTGCTATTAAAATAATATTGTACTGTATATACAAACCCACAAACCAAATTTTCGTTCATAGCAAATATTAAGTTTGTAAGATTGATTCCGTTATTTTCAATCGAACTGACGATTTTATGTTCATGCAAAGACATTTTATCCGAGTTGTATTTAATTAAATTATTCATCAAATTCTCCTTTGAATAGTTGCTCTTGTTGCTCAAGTGCAGTTTTTTTCGATAGCTCAAAAATATGCCTGCGATTATAAATTATTGAAGTTTCTGAACCCGGTCGCCATCCCATGAGATAAGAACGGATTTGTTGCTCTTTTTCATCGGATATGTCCTGATTCTTGTCTATTGCTTTCGAAAACTCATAATTCCATGTATGTCTGAGTTTGTGGCCTGTCAATCCCCCTAGAAGTGAGGAGGATTGACGAACAACACTCACCACTTTGTGATATGAAGAAAATGAAATAGGTTGCCCTTGAGTTTTTCCTTCCTTATAAGTAATAAACAGGAAATCATGTTTGTTAGAATTTTTTATGTTTCTTCGATCATTCAGAATATAATCTGAAATTTCAAACATGAGCTTTTTATCAGCAATTAATTTCCTCTCACAAGTTTTAACTAAAGGCTGATACACTCGCGGATCTGTTTTATCATTTGCTCTTCTTCTTATTGCAATTGTCGATTCTGCAAAATCTATATCACCAATTCGCAGATTCAAAAGTTCACCTGCTCTCAGGCCAAAGCAGTGTAATAGCAGGAATATTAGATTGTTTCTTTTTTGCACTTTTTCTGAAAAAGGATTTAATTTGCTACCCGGTGCAAGAATGCTAAACAAAGAATCCAATTGTTCATTATTTAAACTTTTTTCTATATCCATATTATATTTATCATTATTTCTCGGTTTCTTTCGTTTTATGTTGTTTATGAAATCTAAAATATATTTGAGAGTATCCTTCTGTCCTGTATGAGAAAGATGTATTTTGCACAGCCATTCCAGATAGTTAGCTATGGTTGTTATCCGAAAGTACTTAGTTGGTTTTTTGACATTTGAACTTCTAAAATTATCATTCTCGCCATCTCGAAAATTGAATGAAGTGAATTCGATCAAATCTTCAATTTCATGAGGAGCCAGAAATATCCTTTTCTGAATTCTTTCATCAATATTGATATTTTTTCTCATAAAGAATCGATATAACAATGAAATGCTCCCAGCGATAACCTTCATTGTTGATATAGACTCTGACCGATTCCTGACTTGTGTTGTTATATACAAGTTTGGATAATACAATGGCTCACCAGTATCTTTATTTACAACATGACAATATCTCTCACCATTTTCGAACATAAAAGAATCCACACAAATACTGCACATATTTTCCTCCTAAACTTTACAAAAAGTATAATTCCAATATATTAATAATAAGCATTTCGTAGATTTACAAATTTATTTGGATCGATTAAGATATTTATTTAAATTAAAACAGTGAGATAGACGATTATTCTTGTCAAATTATCATCTGGTAGATCTAGTTAATATTATGTACACCTAATACATCGAAAACTATCTCACTGCCTTGCTAATAAACGATCATAAAAATAATGTAAGTTATTCTGTAAAGTTTTAAGCAAAAATATGCAGCCAAACTTTACATTTTCTAAATATTTCTTAATCCAAGAGATATAGGATTATCCGCTTCGCCAAGAGTTTCATTTCATCAGGGCATTTAATTAGCGAGAACCATGTCTCGTAAACATATATCTGTTTGGAAGCATTAAGCTCAGAGATCGAGTCTAAAGGTTCTCTCAAATTTCCTACAAGGTACTGACTGAGCCAGTAAATTATTTCTTTATTAAACTCGTTGTTGGGTAAGTCATAAATCACTTCTGGGTCAAAGATCTTGTAAAAGAGATCTCCGCATAAATTGCACATATGGTTATCTTCACTCACAAATTCTTCGATATTCATAAAAATCTCTCCCAGGTTTAATTAAGCAACTTTAATTCTGCTTGTTTCGATAACTGATTGAATCCACTCGTCAACTTCACTCTCGACAAAAGCAACGGCACGAACTCCGATCTTCACTGGTGCCGGAAACCGACCTTCACTAATCAGACGATAGATCCAGGCCTTGCCGAAACCAGTTCGTTTCAAGACTTCTGGTAAACGAATTAAGCTTTGATTGGTTGTATTCATTTGGCTGTCTCCTCCGCTTCCGTTAAGGAGATATTAGCCACACAGATTTGTATCTATGAAGGGAATGCTGATAACTGAAAAGTTAGATGAGGGAAGAATGAAGAGAGACTCCGGGGAAGAAAAATATTTTCGCCCTCCCCTTGACAATTAACACGATGATTTACAACTAGAAAGTTCCGAATTCTGAAATCGGTATGTTGAGGAGATGGCTGTTTTTGCTGATAAAATATTCCAGACTACGGGTTGTTTCTCCATTTAATGACTTCTCTGCTACGGGCCTGTCTGTATCTTTAATGTGATCTTCGCCCCTAATCTCCTGAGTGAAATCAGGATACAAGACACGAGACAAGACCATATTTGAGATTTTTACTTTTTTGAATTTTGACCAAATCAATAGGTCCATCATTGGAATGATATTGTAATCGACAAGTTTTCTTATTTTTGCCAGTCCAATTTTTTCTGTTTTTACTGGGTCAATTTCATATTCCTTCCTAAGATCTGGTAGCATCGTTTGTAAGGCTGTTATAATTTCTTCATCGCTGGACATTCCTAAATCAAATGAAACATACATCTTGCTGCTATTTTGGTTTAGAAAAAAGTCTCTCATAGTTTTTGTTATTGGTTTCTTTTTCAACTCTTTTTTGAAATCGCCATTTTCTTCAAAAAATTCCATGCTAAACATTATTAACTTGTTCTCTAATTTTTTTATATCACCAAAGCTAACCTGCGCAACATGTCTTTGACCCTTGCCAAAATGACCATGATTATTATCTTGTCTGCTTAAAATAGGATTACCTTCAAGGATAGACCTTAAATTTTGATTATCATCTTCCCATCCAAAATTTACACTGTCGAAAATCGCTTCTCTAAAGGCAAGCTCAGTATGCAGTTCTTTGATTGTAAGTGATTTTAACTGCTCATAGTTTTCGAGACTAAACCAGCTTTTTAATTCTTCATAAGGGCTTACTACTTTCATTAATCCCTCCACTGTATTCAAAGCTTGAATAAGTTAACACTGCTTATTTCAATTAATTCTCCCTTAACAATATTGATAAGGGAGAACGATTAATTAACTACTTATTCATAGTTAAGTCTTTTTAAAATCAAATGGTGAAACTTGTCGTATTCTAAGGATGTCAAGGTAATCGGCCCACCACTGCAACATAAGCTTTCTCTCATCAAGGTGCTCTGCTTTATGTATGTAGGCAGCACGAACTGAGTTCCGCTCCTGATGGCTCATTTGCCGTTCAACAGCATCTTTCGACCACAAACCGGATTCAATCAAGGCACTACAAGCCATAGCCCTGAATCCATGTCCACAGACCTCCACGGTTGTGTCATAGCCCATAGACCTCAAAGCCTTGTTTACCGTATTTTCACTCATAGGCTTTCTGAAATCATGGTCGCCAATGAACACGAGTTCATGATCACCGCTGATCTCTTTAATTTCCGTCAACACAGCCAATGCCTGACAACTCAAAGGAACTAGGTGTGGAGTTCGCATTTTAGAACCACGGTGCGAATGCTTCACTCCTGGTAATGGTTCTCGTTCAGAGGGAATAGTCCACATAGCATTCTCGAAATCGATTTCCGACCATCTTGCAAATCTGAGTTCACTGGAACGAATGAAAATGAGCAATGTTAGCTTTACGGCTAACTTCGTGAGTTTCCTACCTTTGAAGTTATCAATTCGTTCTAAGAGTTCTGAGAATCGTTCGAATGGCAAAGCTGGCCTGTGGGTTCTTTTGGCTACGGCAATAGCTCCTGCCATCTCCTGAGCAGGGTTGTAATCTATCAGTCCATTCTGGACCGCATATCGCATTACTGCTGTTGTTCTTTGCTGTAGGCGGGAAGCAACTTCCAATCGCCCGGAAGCTTCAACAGCCTTGATAGGTGCAAGAAGATCTCTGGTATTAAGCTCGGATATTTTTCTTTTACCGATTGCAGTAAAGAGACCATCTTCCATGCTTTTTAGAACTCTCTCGCTGTGGGAATCTGACCATTTTCTTTTACAAGCCTTATGCCAGTCCCTGGCAACAGATTCAAAAGTAAGAGCTTCGCTCTGCTCGATTTTGTCGGCTTTTTTCTTCTCAGAAGGGTCGATACCATCAGATACCAACTTTTTGGCTTCATCTCGCTTCCTGCGGGCCTCACCAAGAGAGACCATTGGATAAACACCCAATGCTAAAACTTTCTGTTTGCCGTCGAAACGGTACTGTAATCGCCAGTACTTCGAGCCGTTAGGATTGATCAGCAGGTGCATACCCTGCCCATCTGTGAGTTTGAAGGGTTTGTCGGAGGGCTTGGTAGTCCTAACTTTGATATCGGTGAGAGCCATCAGTTAATACCTCCAGTGTTGGTACCAAAATCAATCGAACCGGGAATACCATCAGTTATACCATCATCAGTTGGTATATGTTCAAGGAATTGAGTAGACGTGTACAGACTAAGAAAAGCCAGAAACCTGCTTAACTTACTGTTTTTATGGACTAAAGTAGACGTTAGTAGACTTGAAAAAAGCTTTGTATGGTGCCGAAGGCCGGACTCGAACCGGCACGTATTTCTACGGTTGATTTTGAAT
>OKEE01000338.1_pt1 | contig 24251 bp, 25 predicted proteins | sample 1611071 | NCBI WGS metagenome assembly OKEE01 (sample SAMN04436708, study PRJEB24849) | human gut metagenome | biome: human gut; feature: NICU; material: stool | host: Homo sapiens | place: USA: Saint Louis, MO | collected 2010-09-07 | reverse complement strand
TTCATCAGGCGTTTTACAGACAAAAAACTGTCAACCTATATCAGGACTAGTCAATTTTCTAAAATCTGGCGGAACCTGCCCTGAGCGAATGTATAATCCAACATTATCAAAAGTGATCATGGTTGACTTACAAAAAATACATTTCGCGCCAAACGGGTTTTGCTCAGTAACATCGAATGTCGATGTTCTGTATTGTGAACCATGGCAACATGGACACCGGAAGTGAATTTTATTAGTAATATCAGTTGCCTTAAAGCGCCACAACGTTGACCGCTGATGGACCTTTTGGTCCCTGCTCTACTGAAAACTCCACTTCCTGATTTTCATTCAGAGTGCGGAATTCATTACTTTGAATGGCGGAAAAATGCACAAACACATCTTTGCTGCCATCTTTAGGCGTAATGAAACCAAAGCCCTTTTCAGGGTTAAACCATTTTACTAAACCAGTGATTTTCGTCGTCATAATATTGTTACCTTTTGAATGAGCCCTTGGGCGAAATGGCCTGAAGAAAATTATCAGAGAGAAAAAAACCTAAAGGAGATCTCAAGAGGAACAAATGATGAGAAATATTACAATCACTACTTCAGATAAGTTTGTATCAAACCGCACAACCATTAACGCATGGTTAACTGAACATAGCAAGCTTTAGTTTTGTTAAAAAAATATTAATTGTTTTTTAGCATTATCACGCTGATTGCCATACTCTTTTTATCCATGCCTGTCGCTACGGCTGAAACCTGGCGTAAATAAGTGACGTCTCACAACGCCTGCCGGGCAATAAACGCGCCACATTTTCTGATGTCGTAAACCAGGATACATGCGCCTCATCGTGAGAGGTTCCTGTGATCTTGTGCGACCAAAACCGGTTAGAGAACGGGGATGATTTGGCAACCATCTCAGGCATTGATCGCACAAGTTACTTAACACGCAGTAGATCAGAGTATCTTGTGGTGTACCGAGGCGAAAGCATTTCTCGCTTCATAGCCCACTGTTGCGACATCCCCTGCCCGGCGAAGTACAGCGTCCCCTTCCCGTCTTTTGCGTTAAGATGGTCCAGTACTTCCATCAACTTCGCACTACCGGCGCGCGGCGCGTTATCGTCGAAAAGGTTGAGTTGCGCTACGCCCTGACTGAAGAAGTCACCCAGCATCACCCCCGCTTTCTGGTAGCGATGGCCGTCGCGCCAGATTTTATCCAGGCACTTCACAGCCGCATTGATAATGTCGCGTGAATCCTGCGTGGGGGTGAGAAGCGTCACCGCGGCGCTGTTACCGTAGTAGGGCTCGTTCAGGGCAAAGGGGGATGTTTTGACGAATGTTGAGATGAAACGGCAGTACTGGTGCTCGCCGCGGAGTTTTTCTGCCGCGCGCGCAGCGTAGCTGTAAATAGCCTGGCGCATTTCCTCATAGTCTGTGACCCGCTCGCCGAAAGAGCGGCTACAAACGATTTCCTGCTTTGCCGGCGCAAACTCTTCAAGCTCCAGACATGGCTCTCCGCGAAGCTCTCTCACGGTACGCTCCAGCACGACATTGAAGTGTTTCCTGATGATCCAGGTACTTTGTTCAGAGAGATCGAGAGCAGTCTTGATGCCCAGGGCATTGAGCTTCTTACTGATGCGCCTGCCGACACCCCAGACATCCTCTACGGGTATCAGGGCCAGCAGCCGACGCTGGCGATCGATGTTCGACAAGTCAACCACCCCGCCGGTCTGGCGCTGCCACTTTTTCGCAGCATGATTAGCCAGCTTGGCAAGGGTTTTCGTCTGGGCAATGCCTACACCGACAGTCAGGTGCGTGCGCTTCAGGACCGTCGCTCTTATCTCGCGCCCGAAATCTGTCAGATCCCGGCAGTTTCGTACCCCCGTCAGATCACAAAAAGCCTCATCAATGCTGTAAATTTCTACCCGCGGCACCATCTCCTCGAGTGTGGTCATTACCCGGTTCGACATATCAGCGTAAAGCTCGTAATTACTGCTGAAGCAAACAACACCGGATCGCCGGAAGCGTTCTTTCTGTTTGAAGTATGGCTCACCTGGTGCGATACCGAGCTGCTTCGCCTCGGCGCTACACGCGATAACGCAGCCATCATTGTTTGATAACACCACCACCGGTCGGCCACATAAATCAGGACGAAAGACCGTTTCGCAGGAGGCGTAAAAGCTATTAACATCGCAGAGCGCGAACATAATCAACTGACCGCTTTAATGATAAAGGTCACCACCCCGAATATGTCGAGCGTGTCTTCACTGCCGACAGGTATGGGTCGATAGGCGCCGTTCATGGGGATTAACTGCACTGTCGGGCGCAACTGCAACCGTTTTACGGTGAACTCTCCTTCAATTGCCGCAATTACAATGTCACCGTGGTCTGCGTTCCGTGAGCTATCCACCACCAGCAGGTCGCCGTCGCTGATGCCTGCTTCAATCATTGAATCACCCGTGGCTTTGACAAAATATGTTGAGCTGGGATGAGAAACGAGCAACTCATTAAGATCGATACGCTGCTCAATGTAGTCCGCTGCGGGGCTGGGGAATCCACACGGCACTAAGTAACTGAAAAATGGGAGAGGAATAATTTCGCGCAACTCTGTAGGTCTGAAAAATTCCATAATCCATACCTCGAATACTGTTTTTATATACAGTAGTATTATTTAAACATGCGCGCAAGATACTGGAGTCGCTGCGGCTGTTGAAATCTTCGTCGCTTCGTTTGTAAGTTTCTCTCTCAGTTCAAATTATGGGTTTTGTAAATTTTCCGGTTGTATTGTCATGTGTGCATATTTAAGCCAGCCTGGAGGCCAGATTTTCTGTACAGCGTCGACAGTCCCGCAGCGTAAGTTATCGCCACGCGCCAGCGCGTTTCCCTGACAGCAATTAATCTTTCGCCCTGCGCCCATGTCTACAGGGGAACATGTCGGGCAACAGGCCGGGTGCGACGATTACCGAGGACGACGGCGTTAAGTCGCCGCGAGTGACATCACTGTGAATCCCGATGGGGTACAGCGAGCTTCATGAATTTACTAAAAATATAACAGACACAAAAAATAGTTTTATTTTTCATTATGATTAATATCAGTTTGCATATTGGAAATAAGAATAACTGACCAGAACACCATGATAAACACTGACAACAAATTAAAAGCGTAGTATTTTTGATTTACGGCAACAAAATTAATAAGAGTCATGGCAGCTAAAAAACTCTTTTTCTTTTCCTGTACAAATAAGATAAAAATCGCTTCATCCACCACCGCAAGAATATGTATATTATCTGTTATTACTATTTCGATAACACAATATCAAATTAAATATATCTCTATTACCTATCCATTAGTGTAATTTTCTTAAACTGAAAATTTATCATTTACAGCCCAAACTCTTACGCATTTTTTCTTTTAATGGCTCGGCTACTTCTGGACGTAATTTTGAGTATAAATTTTGTACATTTTCACAGCCAGCAGGTTGGCCTGATGATAAAGGTTCTATTTTCGTCAGGATATTCCACAAAATATAAATTGCAAATGCGATTAGCATTATACTTAAAAAATAAATACGGATACCCCGAGCATTAAACAACGCAGGGACATTTGATGTTTCTTGTTTAACGGATGGCACATAATTTACGACTGGAGCAGCAACCTCAGGAATAACAAGTTGTTTTCCATACGGAACGAAGTATGCAGAAATATGCTCTGGGCTATAACGCTGTTCAACACGTTTCCACTCATCTGACGGAATGAGTAAGAACGATAATGTATCACTAAAAGTGCTGTTCTGATATACCCGCAAAGTATATCCATTATTAGCCAATATATGCTCAATGCGCACCAGCTCTGCATCAAAACCATCACTTCCCATTGGGTAGTGATGAAACACATACTGCGCATCAACCAAATTTATCGTTGCTGTTTCAATCTCACTATCATAATCGAATTTGACCGTGACAGGCTTCTCTCCCTGATTATCTGAAAGTGCCTCAAGCAGGCTAAAAGTTCCCTCTTTCCAGTCAATATTAATTCCGTAGATACTCATAAACAGCGCCTGGTAGTCCTCTAATGCAGACTCAGACAGCCACGGCTCTTTATGTTTCTCCAAAAAAAATTTACGCCTTAAAGAGGCTTGTTCATCATCATTGGCAGCAAAAAAATCAAAAAACTCATCCTATTCTGGTAATTGCATCGTGGTTCCATCCAGTATTTTATTAATCAAAAATCGATCCCAGCAGCTAATTTCCCCTGCTGTCTATGATAGAATAGAATATGTGATCTCAAAGCGTCAAGATGACAAGACCAAACGAGCACGCATCCATTCAATAAATGAATAAACCCTGTTAATACAAATAGTTTTAAAAATGATTCATCTGGACAACTGAAATTATCTTTTATACTGATAGCAGTACAGCCATTTCTGTAAGTTTAAATGACAAATAAAAAACACGGACAAATCGTTTTACGTTATTTCCAATATTTTTCAATGTCTGCCCTCTGTTTTTTTACGTAATCTCTATGTTGTCGCGACGGGAACAATAATAGCGAATTCGCGTATGACGTTTTAGGGGCATTCATAAAAGAGTTTTTTGAAAAACATGAAGGGAGATGAACGGAAAAAGGTTCGTTAAGGCTGAATGCGATCACGTTCGCTTACGGCGAACGTGACCCTTTTTACCTGGCTGCTTTTTTCTTCTTCTTTTCGTCCTCAACATGCTTATCAACAGGTGAGTCTTTTAAACGATTGTTTTGCATGATGTCATCTTCAAGCGATTTTAGATAGCTTGCATCAGTCAGAAAGACTATTGCCAGCGTTTTCGCATAAAATTGCGCGTGGCTTCGTGTCGTAGGATTTACCGCGTAGGTTCTGGCAAGCTCATGTCCGGGGTGGCAGTATCCCACTGAAAATGATTTCGCCTCTTTTCCTCCATCCTCCAGCAATCCATTTCCTTTAAGATACCCTTACAAGATCCGTGTGAAGCAACGGCAGTTAAACTGTTTTGTCACCAGAGATATGAGATGGGCGTTGCAAAAGAGTGTGAGCTTGTGAGCTAAAGAAGATAAAAGTGGATGCCCGACGCGCAGCAAAATGGTAAAAAACAGCATCAGTAGTAAGAAAAATCGAGCGAGTGAAAGAAATTTTAATGCAGGGATTTATGTATGACGAAATCAAAAACGCTTTGTCAGTGATTGATTTTGTTGAATGATTGGCGGAGAGAGGGGGATTTGAACCCCCGGTAGAGTTGCCCCTACTCCGGTTTTCGAGACCGGTCCGTTCAGCCGCTCCGGCATCTCTCCGTATATTGCAATGATGCCAGGTAATTTGGCATTTTAACAGACCCTATTCGGGTAATTTTGTTCAAGTGACGAGTTTACGAGCAAAACGATGATTAAGTGGCCCTGGAAAGCACAAGAAATAACCCAGAACGAAGACTGGCCGTGGGATGATGCGCTGGCTATACCTCTTCTGGTAAACCTCACCGCGCAAGAACAGGCTCGGCTTATTGCGCTAGCCGAACGTTTTTTGCAGCAGAAAAGACTGGTAGCGCTACAGGGATTTGAGCTCGACTCGTTAAAAAGTGCACGTATTGCGTTAATTTTTTGCTTACCGATCCTGGAGCTCGGTATTGAGTGGCTTGATGGTTTTCATGAAGTGCTCATTTATCCCGCGCCCTTTGTGGTAGATGATGAATGGGAAGATGACATAGGTCTGGTGCACAGCCAGCGTGTCGTACAGTCGGGGCAAAGCTGGCAACAAGGGCCCATCATTCTGAATTGGCTGGATATCCAGGACTCGTTCGATGCTTCGGGTTTCAACCTCATTATTCATGAAGTCGCGCACAAACTGGATATGCGTAATGGCGATCGCGCCAGTGGCATCCCTTTCATCCCGTTGCGCGATGTGGCTGGCTGGGAACACGATCTCCACGCGGCAATGAATAATATTCAGGATGAAATCGATCTTGTTGGCGAAAGCGCTGCCAGTATAGATGCCTATGCCGCCACCGACCCTGCAGAATGTTTTGCCGTGTTGTCAGAGTATTTTTTCAGCGCGCCAGAACTGTTTGCTCCACGTTTCCCGGCACTATGGCAGCGTTTTTGCCAGTTCTATCGCCAGGATCCTTCTCAGCGCTTACGGGTAAGCGCTGCCGAAGGCGACTACGGCGAGGAATCCGAACATTAATTCCTCACTTTGTGGGTTAATTAACCAATTGAATTGGCGCGTTAATTTTACTGTTGACACGTTATAGCCGGCCCAGTATTATGCGCCTCGTTGAAACAATTCCTCTGTAGTTCAGTCGGTAGAACGGCGGACTGTTAATCCGTATGTCACTGGTTCGAGTCCAGTCAGAGGAGCCAATTTAAGGAAAGCAGACGTTCACTGACGTCTGCTTTCTGCATTTATATCAACTGGTTATTCCCTTCTTCAGGTTCACTTTCGTTCACTAAAAACCACTCGAAGCCATACCCTTTTGCTGGTAAAGCTGGTTCGATTTGCGTTTTACCAGCACGCGGAGGGAACCGTCATGTCACTGACTGATACCAAAGTAAAAAATGCCAGACCAGCGGAAAAGGCCGTCAAGCTCGCTGACGGGTTTGGCCTCTATCGATTCAAAATACTGGCAGTCAGGCTATCGCTTCGATGGCAAACAGAAGGTGTTTTCTATTGGGGTTTACCTTGCTATATCGCTTGCTGATGCCAGACAACGCCGTGACGAGGCCAAAAGGCTGCTGGCTCAGGGGATTGATCCGAACGCAAAAAACAGGCTGATGAAAAAATCCTTCAGGAAAAGCGCGATAAAACCCGCTCGTCCCGTGTCGTCGCCAAAAGCTGATGCGCCATAATTCTGCCTATGATATTGACGGAAATCTTTTCGCCTACACCAGAAATTTATCTGCCATTTCCGCTACCGGCGTCAGACTGCCTGTATCAACCATTTTCACAAAATATTTCACGTCTAAAGTTCATTCTGCCCCCTGCCCTTAATCTCTACGGCGTTATGTCTCAGAATTATTTGCCAAGTGCCTGCCAGTTTTTCAGGCCTCATCAGGCGCTGGTACATAGCCATTGCGGTAAGGTCACAGCATTTGACTTGTGCAATTACAGACAAAGTTGCGCCATGCTGGGGCAAAGTAGAAATTAGATCAAAACTTCAACGCTTTGTTGTTTTTGTCAGCAAACAAACGCGCAACCTTATTTCCCCCTTTGACAAGCCGATCGCACATCGTTACTATGCGCCCCGTTCACACGATTCCTCTGTAGTTCAGTCGGTAGAACGGCGGACTGTTAATCCGTATGTCACTGGTTCGAGTCCAGTCAGAGGAGCCAGATTTTAGTTTCGGGACATCCTGGCTAGTCCGGAGACGTTTAAAAAACAAGAATTTATCTTTACCCGGTTGATCTGATAAGGTTTGCCGGGTTTTTTGACATCCATGGTTTTTGGGGCTTAATCGGGGCCTCACGGTTCGTTGAGTAAATAGAGCCCCCTCCTATGGCATTAACCGATACCGCTGGCGGCACGCAGACCGATCCGGGTACAGGAAAACCGTCAGAAAATCCACCCGCCGATCCACCGTCAGATGGTCCCGCTTCTGAAAAACCACACGACCCACCCGCCGATCCCAATAAGCCCACTCCACCGAAAGAAGAAACGCCGCCCGGCGCGCCGGAGAAATACGCGTTCACCGCCCCTGAAGGTCAGGAACTCGATACCAGCGCGCTGGCGCAGTTCGAACCAGTGGCGCGTGAACTGAACCTGACGCAAGAGCAAGCGCAGAAGCTGGTGGACGTCTATCCGAAAGTGCTGGCGGGAGTGCAACAACAGCAAGCGGAGTCATGGCAGAAGCAAACAGAAGACTGGACTGCGGCAGTTAAAGCCGATAAAGACATTGGCGGTGACAAGCTGGCGTCTAATCTCGGCGCAGCTCAGCGGGCTATCGACACGTTCGGTACCAAAGAACTGAAAGAGTATCTCGATGGTACCTGCGCCAGATCTCTGGTCAATGCTGCACCGTGACGGAAGCGATTCCACCCGGCACCCGTTACCACATCAACGCCTTTTACTTTACGGGCTGCGGCCTGTAAAGACGTCCGGCTTTGCTGCCGCGTGACCGTAAAACAACACCAGAGTCTGCGATCTTTCGCGTACTGCACTCGACCAGTGCGTCACTTTCGTCGCGCAAAGCGACAAAGTGACGCACAACCACTACACCGCGCCATGCCCCTGTTTTCGGGGTTCCGGCGTTCATTCCCGAATCTGACACGCCTTTTTGGGGCCGCTGTCAGCAAGAAAGAAGAGAAAAAGATCGATACCGAGGGGGGGCATGATGCCGCGGAGAATTCCTGCTCACGCAGGCAGCCTGTACCGCGTACAGTCTGAAACTCCCTATACCTCAACAAACTGCCACTCCGGCGTGAAGGTATCGTTCTGGCGCAGCCAAAAAGCATACGCCGGAGACTGTTTGTGTTCTCAAAATCACAGGAGAAGTGTATGGGCAAGTTAGGTGGTGAAATGAAGGCACTGGCAAAGCGCTGTGGCGGTAGCCATAAAACGGTGAACGATTGCATTCATATCGTGCAGCGTTTCGATCACCACTTACGGGCTTTGAACGTCCATATCCAGCGGGTTGCGCAGATTAAGGTGCGCCACATTGAAAGCTATATTCATGAAAGGTTGGCGCAGGGGATCGGCAAACGCACGCTGCAAAATGAAATGGCCTCGCTGCGCGCTGTTCTGCAACAGGCCGGGCGTAAACAGGTGGCAGAGCATGAGTGGCTGACTAATAAATCGCTGGGTCTGGCTGGTGCATCGCGCAGCGGGACACGACAGGCGATCACGCCGGAACATTATCATCATGTGCTGGAGACGGCCCGCATGAAAGATCCGGGACTGGCGGCGGCGCTGGAACTGGCGAGGCTGATGGGCTTACGTTCACAGGAAGCGGTGCAGAGAGTGCAATGGATCTGGGGCATGGGGACGGGCGTGGGCGGTATGTGGCGCAGGTGTATGGGCAAATTTGACAGCTGGCTAAGAGCGAGCAGCGGATGGAGCAGGTTACCACCGTTCACAGTTAGTGAAAGACTGGGCGGAGGTGGTAAATATCAGGCTGCATTACCTTCCCCCTTACAGTCCAAACCTGAATCCGATAGAACGAATGTGGAAATTAATGAACGAACATGCCCGGAATAATCGCTACTTCAGCAGTACGCGAGAGTTCAGGGACGCAATATCTGTCTTTTTTAACCAGACGCTGCCGGATATAGCGGACTCACTGACATCCCGAATTAAAGATCACTTTCAGGTGCTCACTCCCGCATCTTGAGGTTTATTGGGTATATAATCGTTAATAATCATCAGCGCGTTATTATCAAATTAAAAACAACGCGCTCGTAATACTTAAATTATTCTTACTGGTAACTGAAGAAAACTCTCTCCTGCCAGAATATGCTCCTCGCATCCTTTACATTAACTCTTTGTTTCTATAGCATGAAATAAGTTTCAGGGAGTTATTATTCATACAAGGAGAACATCTTGAAGAAAATATTCATAACAATTATAGTTTCATTATATTGCGCGAATATATGTGCAAAACAATCCCCCAGTACAGAATCCAAACCCGTTAATTTCATCGCCCAAATTGAAAATATCGATTTTAATAAAACCGCCATTAGCAGTGACCTGAAACTTTTACTCGCCGACCGTTATTATTTTAAAGATAAAACACCCTGTAATACTAATACCCTTTCTGCGCGCGCAGAATCAATGGGACTGACGACAGAAGAATATATTAATAAAATACGCAGTTTAAGACCGGCTATTCTCGATGACCGTTATTTTTACCTGACGGTCGATCAGTGCGATGCTGGCGGCACGCCCATGCTGACTGGAATCGAGCTATGTACCGAAGCGCTGTGCGGTGCCGAATACATGAAAAGATCGTCTGACTTGTGGCTGGATGATGAACTGCAACCGACGGTTAAACGTCAGGCAACAACAGTAGTCCATATGCCCCTCCCCTATGACAAAGAGAAAAAATTATGGAAAGTCACCGGCTGGTATCTGGAATCCTCAGAAGAAACAGGGGAGGTGATGCAGAGTAAACAGATAGCCTTTGAAGGCTATACCAACGCAGAAAACTTCGCTAACCGACAACGTGTTTCTGTATTTAAATCTTTCTATGAAAGCGGCAATCTCAAAAGTATTTATCATTATAATGCGCAAAATAAGCGTGACGGAAAAGCTGAAATTTACTTTGATGAAAAAGACAAAATAGCGGAAACGCTGACGTTTAAAGATGGTCAACCCGAAGGGGAATACATCGTATACCATGAAAACGGAGCCGTTGAAAGTAAACGTTACTTTGCCCAAGGTAAAATTAAAGATGGCGAATGCCCACATTTTTATGATAACGGCGTTTTAAAACAAAAACACAGCTATTTAAATCAGAAACTGGAAGGCCCGGCATTTGAATATTTCCCTGATGGGAAAATAAAGGGGAAATATTCATACAGTAAAGGCACCATTGTCGGCACCAGTACGGAATATTATTCTACCGGTAAAATTCGTGGTGTTTACCACAGAAATAACCAAGGTGAAAACGACGGAACGTTCGAACAATACAGTGAAGAGGGCAAACTCCTTTCTAAAGCGACCTATAAAAATGGCAAACAGCTTTCTGCTCAGAGCTGGTATGAAAATGGGCATCCCAAAGAAGAATCCTCTTTTGATAGTGAAGGCCGTAAACATGGTGCGGTCAAAGAATGGTTCAGCAACGGAAAGCCTGCCTCATCCAAAATGTATAAACATGATGTGTTAGACGGGGATTTCGAAAAGTGGTACGAAAATGGTCACCGCGAATCAGTCTATCCCTATAAAAACGGTATGCTAAATGGGGACGCTAAGCACTGGAATGAACAGGGCAAACTCACCTATACCACCGAATATAAAGACGATAAAAAGCAGGGAGCCGATCGCCGCTGGAGCGAACGTACCGGTAAACTTGTTGAAGAGGTTATGTTCGCTAATGATGAAAGAAACGGCCTGAAAAGAGAGTTTAACGATCGTACGGGTAAGGTCTTAAGTGCGCTGCCCTATGTCGATGGCGACAAGGAAGGTACAGAAGAAGCCTATGATGAAGACGGCATAAAATACATCCGTTGTTACCACAACGATGAAGAGCTTTCAGAGCTATATGCGCCGACTGACGTCACCAATAAGGCAAAGCAGGGTGACAGCACTGCGCAATATCATTTAGGTAAGTACGAGTTTGAATGCACAAACTACGATGCGGCGATGAAATGGTTAACTCAGTCCGCAGAGCAAAATCATCCCGGCGCGCTTCTCTTTTTGGCCTATGCGTACAACGACGGTGATGGCGTAGCGCAAGACAGCAAAAAATATCTCTCCTATTTATTCAAAGCGGCAGAGCTTGGCGAAAGTGATGCGCAGTTAGAAGTGGGATATTTAAATCTTATCGGCGAAGGAATGCCGAAAAACCTGCCGGAAGCCTATAAGTGGATTAAAAAATCCGCTGACCAGGGAAATGCTCAGGCGCACTATAACCTTGGACTCATGTACAGGAATGGTGATGGCGTTGAGAAAGACCTCAACAAAGCCAAACTTCATCTTACAGCGGCGGTAAAAGGCGGCGTCAAACCTGCACTAGCAGCCTTAAAGGAATTAACGCCTCAAACTAAGTAAATATGACTTTGCTGTAAAGAGGCTATTCAAACGGAACTGAAAGGATACACGTTGCTATGAAATTTAAATTCGCCACATTACTCACAGCCGCCACGGTTTTTTACTCTTATCAGAGCGTTGCACAAAGTCAGCAATCGCCTGATGTCTGGTCAGTTGTCGAACAGAAACTGCAAAATGCCGTCCCTTTAAATGAAAACACCACTTTTAAATCGCAGGCAGCCTGGTTTGAATTACACAGGGAACTGTTTATGTACGGCCCGATGAGCCGTGCGGATGCATTACTGAAAAAGCTGGACACACAATCGAATGATGCGAAGTTTTCGCTAAACCATGAGGCCTCGTGGATCGCTGAAAATAATAGCCCGGATGCCGCGATGGTTTTCCTGTCCAAAATTGGTCTCGATAAACCGTCGAGCATTACCGCCTACGAGAGCTACGTTGATGGCTGGGTTAATCGCAAACAGCCTGAAAAAGCCTTAGCCCTTCTTAGCAAAAATGCCGACGCGAGGAATTTTTATTTAGCCACGGTTTTAAAATCCTGGCACTCAGATCCTGATAAAACCGCCGCTATTTATAATGAAAATTACGCTGATAAAATTGTTGTTCCTTATACTCAGCTAAAAATGCTGCTTATTATTGCGAAGCAGTACCATGCCAAGGGCGACACCGCAAAGGCGTTGGTTTACGCAGATAGCGCGCTGAAAATGTTTGATACGGCTATTGCTCAACAACCGAGTGCTGAAGCCTACCGTTATCAGGAGTATCTCGACCTGATGGAGATCTATTACGCCACGGGTAATAAAGAGAAGGCGATGGCGTTGTCTGCGAGATTGCGCAAAGCAACCGGCAATAAAGGAAGCTATTTCCAGTATTCATTACCGGGATTGCTCTCTTTTTATAAGAAAAACGAGCTGACACAGAATTATCAGGAGACGCTTTCAACCTATGTGACGCAGGTCGATAAAATATTCAATTTTGCCCCTTCGCCGCGCATTGAAATGGAGCTGATTGATTTATTAAGCAAGCTTGATGATGTTGCGCTGATGAATAAGCGTATCGATTTGCTGATGAGCGCGCCGGAATATACCTGCTACGACGACAGGTATTGCTACGAGTACAAAATCAAAGCGCTGAAGAATCTCTTTCAGCATAAGCAGAATGCTGTGGCGGAAAAGCATATCGCAACCCTCTCCGCCGAGGCGCAAACCCTGACGTTCGCCGAATGGGAAGATGCAACAAATGAAATGGGTGAAGTACTCAAAGAAATTGGTCATCCTGAGGCAGCGCAAAAATTAGCCGTCAGCGCCGAGGCGATTTACCTCAGCCAAGCAAAAGCCTGGCCTGATGAAGATATGTCGCGTTCCTTTCAAAGACTTGCGGAGCTTTACAGCTATGGCAACGACACGGTGAATGCCAAACGGGTGTTACACCAGCACGTTCCCTCTCTCGAAGAGGAGGCGATGATCGACCACTACATGAATGCAAAACAGTGGAGTCAGGCAAGGGAATTGATGATTAACGCAGATAGGGTCGATAATAAAAACCTGATGCTGTTACGCCAGATTTGTTCTGAAAACACGCCCGAGTGTCAGGAACATATTACCTTTACGCTGAAAAAATTAACCACGCAGGCGTCGATTACCCGCCAGGACGACACCGGTAATCAGCAGCTTTATCAGATTGGGAATATTTTTCACAGATTGGGTATCATACCGGGAGCGGAACAGCAGGCGCTGATTCAGGCGTTGTATAACAAGGCCGCAGAGACTAAAAAAGCCACGCCTTAATCGATTTACCCGCCCGGCCACCTTTCTCACATGCGGGAAGGCGGCGGGCGGGAAAAATCAATCGCGGAAGTTTTTGAACTGGAACGGCTGGCCCAGATTGCCGCCGCGCATCAGCACCATCGCTGCCTGCAGATCGTCGCGGGATTTACCGGTCACACGCACTAACGTAAATTCGAATCCAAACCCACAGAGATTACCGCAAGATATTAATGTTGACCCAACACCGCCTGCCGGAAGACCCGCGCTGGAACGCCCTGCACGAGGACTTCAGCTTTGACGACGACGACAACCTGCTGGGCATGAACATGCCGCCCGAAGGTGGCGAGCATCAGGCGAAAGTCAAAGGCGACCGCCTGCTGCTACAGGGCAGACAACCACTATGAGTACGACGAGTTCGGCAATCCCATCGCTGACCGCTGGGGCAAGGCGCAGTGCCGGGAGCACCGATTTGAATGGAACGGCGAGCACCGGCTGGTGCGCTTTACCGACGTGCGCCACTCTGATGATGAAGGCTTTCCGCGCCACTCGTGGCGCTATGAGTTCGATAATGGCGTGACCACCCTATATCCCTGTCCGACGCGAAAATCCTCAGTATCAAGCCTTCTGATAATCCCTTTAAGCTGATCGATTCTCACGGTCGGTATCTGCTTGTTAATCCGGGCTTGTGGGTCCAGGCGCTCAAGGAGCGTGAAGTGCGGCGCAATGTTTTCGCCTTCCGGCGCGTTTCCTGACGTAGACGCGATTATCGGCGACAGGTCTCCGGCGATGGTGATGAAGCCGCGGCACAATAAGGCCTTAACGGGATACAGAACCGCCTCCCGCTAAGGCTTCATTCAGCCACTTTCCATATCACATAAATACGCCTCTTCCGCTCCTGTCCAGCAGCAGGCGACAGCTCATTTCGTTAGCGAAACGGTGGCTCATTAAACGTGCGTAATTTACGTGAGTGCAAACGATCACCTTCTGCGCGTAGTAAATCAATAGCACGAATACCAATTTGCAAATGTTCTGAAATAGCCCCCTCATAAAACCGGTTTGCCTGCCCGGGCAGTTTAATTTCACCGTGTAAAGGTTTGTCAGAAACACAAAGCAGCGTGCCGTAAGGCACGCGGAAGCGATAGCCCTGGGCTGCAATCGTCGCGCTCTCCATATCAATCGCGACCGCGCGGCTAAGGTTGAATCGCAGCGCCGATGCGGAATAACGAAGCTCCCAGTTACGATCATCCGTGGTGACGACCGTTCCCGTGCGCAGTCGCTGTTTCACCTCTTCACCGGGCATTCCGCTAACCGCTTTGGTAGCGTCGTACAGCGCACGCTGTACTTCCGCAATGCTTGGAATAGGAATATCAGGCGGCAGAACGGCATCCAGCACATGATCATCGCGTAAGTAGGCATGGGCCAGCACATAATCACCAATCGCCTGACTTTCTCGTAACCCTCCACAGTGCCCAATCATAAGCCAGACGTCAGGCCGCAACACGGCCAAATGGTCGCAAATCGTTTTAGCATTTGAAGGGCCGACACCGATATTTACCAGCGTAATCCCCTGCCCATCTGCCGTTACCAGGTGCCAGGCGGGCATCTGATGCTTCTTCCAGGCCAGATCGGAAATAGCCTCTTCCGGCGCTTCCGTTTCTGCCGTGATCCAAATTCCGCCGGCACAGGAAAGCGCGATATAGGGACTGTCAGGATCAAGAATTTGGCTGCATCCCCAGCGCACAAACTCATCGACATAGCGGGTGTAGTTGGTAAACAAAACGAAGGGCTGAAAATGTTCAACCGGCGTACCGGTATAGTGCCGTAACCGGGCCAACGAGAAGTCAACACGACGCGCGTCGAAGTGCGATAGCGGATAGAATTCGCCGGGGTGGAACAGACCGTCTGCCGTCTCATCGCCAATCTGCGCCAGTTCTGTGGTAGGAAAATGGCGCGTTAGCCCGGCGCTCATAGAACGATCCAGCGTCAGAGCCGAGCCATCGATCACATAAGGATACGGGATCTCATGGTGCGAGGCCTCTACCGCAATATGCGCGCCATAATCATGGTAAACGAGGTTAAGCTGTTCCAGAAGATAAGCGCGAAATAGCGCAGGCCGCGTAACGGTAGTGGTATAACAGCCGGGATGAGTAAAGCGTCCAAAAGCGCGTGTTTTAGGCGGGTTCGGTGTCGCGCCATCCCAGCTTACAGACAGCGAAGGATAAACAAACAGTCCGTTAAGCCTGGCGTGGGGATCGGGCAGCGTACCGTTATCAACATAGTCAGCGATGGCTTCACGGAGCGCGTTAACCGACTGCTCGTATAGCTCCTCCAGGCGATCCAGCGCCTGCTCAGGCGTTAGGTTTGTGCCTTTATTTTCCATATTATTCTCCTTAGCGTTCACAGGTGAGGCACGTCATTCGATAGTATGACAGCAAAGGAGGAAACTAAAGGGGTTAGCGTAGGGGTGGCGACAGTAAACATGAACCCTTTAAAAAGAAAAGAGAACTATCTTAGCGCCACCATCATCGCTCAAAAAGAAGGGTACTGGTACAGCCATTTGTTAAGTTCATTACAATTAGTCATATAACCATTTCCCGGCTTTTGCTGACTCGATCAGCATGCTGATAGTGAAATCTGGGACGGGTACAGGTTCCGTTTTCTTGAACGGATACCATGAAAAAGGGTGATTAGGAAAATAGGTTTCTATTCTGAAGTTACCTCGCTCGACATTGAGTTTCTCGAAGAATTTATTCATGAGATCTTCGGCTTCAAGTTCATCAATGCTCAGATCAGTATCAAGGTCAATCTCTGGTGTTAATTCCACTTGCTTAATGTTGAACAGCTATGTGCCAGCATAAGGCCGTACAAGCTCGTAAACTTGCTGTTCAATATTGTCTACCATAACTTATCATTGCCCCGAGCAATGGTATTGTAGTCGCGTATAGTGCGATATGTTATTTGTGACACATCTGCGGCAAGGATAATTTCCCCGATCAAAGGAATGAAACGTCCAACAAACGGCGCAATGTTACGAACCATAACACGTCTGGCTGTCCACGGGGTGTAACCGCCTAACCATGTCGGAAGGGATATTCCAAAGGGAAATTTTGACTTTTTAAACACTGCACGTGCAGTCCTGGACGCGTATGATGTGCCTTTAGTCGCTCCAGCGGGTTTCGCCCTTGTCCAAAGATTATTACGACCTGATGCCAAAGCAACAACAGCCCCGAAATCTGCAACACCAATCCCAAACTGGCTTGCGGTATTCTCACAAAAAATCATAACAGAAGTTCGGCAGCAGTCAGATTGGATTTTCCTGCATAGAAGTATGTTCCATTTAGTTCTTCTACTGTATCCATTAGAAACTCTATAGTTACTATTTTGGTTTACTTATTGTACACCCTTGTTTCGAATGAAAGAAATCAATCTTTTGGGAAAGAACGGATCAAGATCACGGGAAATATCTGAAATCAGATGAAAGAGACAGTCGCGATTCCCACCAGGGGCATCACCTGGCAAGCTTGTGTGATCGCTCCGTTTGAACCGAACACATCTATATGTCAGCATACTGATACGGGTTTGATCTTGCGGATAGCGGTATCGGTTAATGCCATAGGTGGGGGCTCCATTTTCTCAGCGAACCGCGAGGCCCCGATTAAGCCCCTAAAAACTATGGATGTCAAAAAACCCGGTAAACCTTCTCAGGTCAACCGGGTAAAGATAATTTATTGTTTTTTAAACGTCTCCGGACTCACCAGGATATCCCGAAACTAAAATCTGGCTCTCTGACTGGACTCGAACTTCATCTGTATCTCCTGTTATTACTGAGTTTATTTAGTTTAGCTATATTTTTACCAACATATTTACCATCATTATTATTTTCTTATCAATAAAATGTCAATTAAAAACAATTAGTTGTTGTCATAACCATCTAACTATGAACATCTTATTTCACTTTCATTATCAACATGATGTTGTCGTTATTATCGTTAAAGTAATTGATATAAAACAATTGGTTATTTTTTAGTAAAGAAATAATGTTTAGTCAAGATGAAAGCTCTTACATCCAAGATAACTTATCTGCTCTCACACCATTTTGAAAACCTGCCCCTCTTTTCCGCTTTCTCTATCATGTTGAATGGGTTAACTTTTATGAAACACAATCAATTGAACAAGAACAATGACTACGCAAAAGGAAATGGACGATATCAGGACAGCCTTATCTTGGTTTGATGTACGCCGATATGATGGCCTGAAAGATCTCACCTTAGAACAAATCTATGCTGAGCTTGAAAGACGGATGCTTGCTTACAAAACAAGGCAGCAATGGGATACAGCAGGCAAAAGTAATCAAATGCAGGCTATATACCATGAGGCAACAATCCGATGTGGTGATGTGATACTTGAATCAAAATGGATTTCAGATAATCAGAGACTCTCACATAGCTATGCTGTCAGACCAATGACCAGAGGTGCATTGTTCAATTATGGGCGGGCTATGTATCGGCTGGAGACTTCAGAGCAAACAGACCCTGTTGCCGTGAGTTCGGACTACATCTCTGAGTATCTGAAACAAGGTGGCATGAACCCTGCTAACAAGATGCTGATTGAAATTGACTTGGAAGAAGCCAGCAGTGACGATCTCGCAGAACACCTGAAAGTACTGATCGTTTTATGGCAAAAGCACCTTAAAACGGCAAAACCACCTAAACGAACTTTTCGGTTTGGTCATAAGACCTTTCAAAGAATACTTGATTACAAAGTCATCCCTTTGATGGATTTGATCTCATGGGAACAGACCTACAACGAAGGTAAGAACATACCGTTCAACATCTTAGCTGACATCCTGCATGGTACTGATGGGATCAGAAGTCGTGATCATATCAAAGATACTGATTATGATTACGCGAAAAGTTATCTCGATAAGGATGAGTACTTCAAGGTTTTAAATGATTTCTATATAAAAAACAGTCTATTAAAGGATTGGAAGATCACTGAAGTCATAAAAATTAACGATAAAGCCCCTGATAAAAGCAAAAAGTAAACACAAGGGATGTTCACAATCTGCGAACATCCCTATAAAGAGTGTCCCGCCAAAAATCTCCGCGAAGTTCACTGTTGGTGAACGTCCCTAGTTTAGAACCAGCCAAAATCCTAGAATTATCTCCATCGAACAACACAGGAGATAAACATGGTTCAAGACAAAACAGATAAACTCCCAAAACTTATTCGGTTATCCGAAGTAATAAGAAGAACGGGATTTGGTAAAACGTGGATTTATACGCTTATCAGATTAGGTAAATTCCCCAAACAAATAAAAATCGGTGAAAGAGCTGTTGCTTTCATTGAAAGTGAAGTTGATGAGTGGATTTATAAAGCTATAGCTGCATCTCGTAATACATCTAACTAATAAAAGGAAAAAAACATGAAAAATAAAAGTATAACTAGAATCTCATTTGTTATTGAGAATGATAAAACAGAAGTTTTTTCTAAAATGGCAATAGATAACTTTGCTCTTTATATTGCTAAAATGAAGAATGAGTTAGGTGATGATTTTGATTATTATTTAAAAGATAAAAAATATATCAATGAAATCATGGATAATGTCATTAAAACCACAAAGCCAGATTTTGTTAAATGGATGGGTGATAATAATATCGGAGGATGTAGTTTTTTTATCGATGAAGTTATGGAAGATCTAAAATACTCTTATAGAGAGTTCAAAAAAATCTATCGTAAACATGGTATTTAATAAAGAGGAAATCATCATGAATAAAGATCTGAAAAAAGAAGCAAACAAGATATTACTACATTTATCTAAACAATGCTTTGAATTGCGCGTGAGTTCTATTATTCAGAACCATCCTGAACAAGTAGAACAGCTCAAGCATGAAGAAGCTTTTATGATGGATACTTATAAGGGCAGTATTAAAGTAGCAAAACAGATGTTTCCTAAAGTCGTAAGGAATACATTCTTTGATGTAAAGTTATCACTAAGACTCATTGATAACGATTTTATATTGAAAGCATTAAAGACATTTCATAAAGAAATGGATTTTATGAAAGATTCTCAAAAATAGTTTTTGGTTTTAGCCCCGTAATCAGGGGCTGAAAATAAGAGTAAGTTAAAATATATCATGTAAAAATGAGGAATAATCATGACTAAAAATATTGAAAGTAAAAATACATCTACTGAGTTGTTCTATGATCTTGCAAAGCGTTCTTTTGAAGCGAGCTGGAAAACAATGCAGGATATGTGTAGTGACAGCATTACGCATCTTGTCGATGATGCTGATTTTATGAGTGCATTTATACGACTCACGATTAATCATATTTGTCATAACTTTGACAAGCTTGCTACACAGGAAGGAATCCAAGGCAATATTGATGACGTGAACTACGAAGAAGTAGCAGAGCGACTTGTACGTAATGCGTGGGTGTATTGTTAATACCAACGACTACTTTTTATTAAATACTAAATATCAATAAGAGAGGATATAGATGAAAAAAAACAAAATGAGTAAAAAAGATGAAACGATGATCTTTGCAATATCAGTGACATTGATGTTATACGTAAACAGGATTTACGGTATGGCAAGTGTAAATGATGAAGATGTTATGGATTTTGTAAAAGAGGAAGGTGCTGTTGATTTTGTGTTACGTGCTAATATATCAGAAATCATTAATGGCTTTGATTATTACAAAGGTCTTTATGGTTCGGGTAAAGAAAAAAAGGAGCATATCAATATGGCAGAACTATTAGCGAGAGTAACGTTTTATCATGGCGTGTATGTCAGGGATATGTTGATAAAAAATCTGGAAGAAGGAAGAACTATGGATGATTATGGAGTGCTGGGCTGGAATCTGGATATAAAGAGATAATATCAGAAAAAGATCCTTTAGAGGGCTATATGAGCATATTAATAGTGTAATGCCGGAATGGATTCTGGTATTACATAGCCTGATTACTTCGGCGGAAGCGTCGAAAACGGTGCTTAAGGACTTTGAATTAAAACCGCCAAAATAAATTGACGGTCTTAGAGTGGTCAGATCGCGAAGTCTTCGAGTGTTTTACCTGCGTCAATAGCAGCAGCCATTGCTTTAGGAGTGCGACCCTGACCTGTCCAAGTCTGCTCATTACCGTTTTCATCTGTATATTTGTATTTAGCAGGGCGTGGAGTGCGTGTTGATTTGGCTTTAGTCTGAGATGAACCAACTGCTGCGAGGAGTTCAGAGGGATCAATACCATCATCTAACAGTTTCTGGCGGTAGGTTTCCAGCTTAGCCTGACGCTCTTCTTGTTCTTTGCGTGAAGACGCTTCTTCCTCACGACGATCTTCAACGATAGTCGTCAGTTTTTCCAGCATCTCTTCCAGAGTTGCCAGATCTGTTTCACGGGCCTGTGCACGAAGTGTACGGATATTGTTCAGTGCCTTGAGAGCTTCACTCATAGTATGTTATCCAGTATTTAAAATGGGGATTTATAAGGTTAATGTATATGATGCTATTGAACAGCCCAAGATATACCAACCATTAAATAATATAGTAAATACTACCGATTGAGCAATCTAATGCACCCTATTTCAAGTGAGTAACATAGATTTTTTCTTAAAGAGACATTTTCTTGCGCTTTTGGCTTGACGGTGCGAACTCTGACGAGATGTGAGAGAGTTGCTCAAGACTCTGTTCAATAGAACGCTGAAACTCCAGAGCGGCTGCTGTACGCTGTTTTATGATTAGGGCTACGATTTCTTCATCGCTCTTTTCAAGAAGATTTCTTCTGTACAGGCTATACGTTTCGAGCTCATCAATGTTTTTAGAAGCAAAAGCAAAAGAAAAAGCAGAAGCAGCAGCAGAAGCAGACGCAGCAGCAGAAGCTTGGTTAACAGGGTTAAGTTCATCTAGGAATTTATCAAGCAGAGATTCTTTCTTCCTGTCCAAGCGGCGTAGTTCGGTATGTGCAGACTTAACTTTTTGAATCTTAATCCACGGAATATTATCAGAGCATAGTTTACGATATTCATTTCAGTATTCCTCAATCGGAATATGATTTTTTTGTTCTTTTATTGTGTCTAAATATTGGATTAAATCATCGTTATTTATTTTTACTTTTCTCATATATACCTCGCAAATAAAATAGTGGCTATATTAGATATTACGACGTATGAGGGAAGTATCAAATTAACAGGCTGAAGAACTATAGTTATCTATTACTCGTTATTTTGATTAGTGGCTTTTTTTTAATGAACCCTTGCTGAATAACCACATCCGAAAAATTGTTTTTTATCGTAGCTATAGAGATAGTCACCATCGATTTTTCCACAAGATATACAAAAAGAGTATTCCCATCTAAGATTGTTTTTTTATGAGACAGAAACCTGTCTATCATTTATTTTCCACATGAACATTGCATATTGATTCCCCTTGTTAACTATTTCAGGACACTGCTTTCAAATGGGTGTCAGCGTCAGTCAGGATTTTTCTTGCTTCCTCATTTTCTTTCGTTCTTTTATATACTTTACGTGGTTTATCGATATGTATGCTGTTTTTAGTGTTAGGAACCGCATTGTTCTTTCTCTTCTTGCTGAAAATAAAGGCATCAGTATAGATTTCTTTAGTTTCTGTCTCTAAGGACAGCGTTCTCTTTTCACTTTTTGATATGTCTGAATAGTTTTCTGGATATTGTTCTATTTCCGCAAAAAGGTTTCTGGCATTGCTCAGTTGTTCTTTACGTTTTTGATCAAGTTGATGACTCATCCCTTTGGCGAAAATATTGGAGTTAATATATAGATGCCCATGATGCTCGACGAGTATCCCTTTTTGTCTAAGTTTTTTGAAGATATTAGACATATTACCAGACGCAATATTGAGTGCTTTACAAAGGGATGCCTGTGAAAGATTAATGAGATTCCCAAACTCCATATATTCCAATATATATGTTAATACGCGAAATTCATTCTTGGAGATATCAAGATCAGAAAAAACGCGGAAGTTGGAGGTAAAAGCAAATACATAAGGCTGTGAAAATGAGATCGCTTTATCTTCCTCAGTCGCAATAACTGTGGTTGATTTGATTTCTTTATTTTTTAATAGAGTTCGTGCAATATCAATCTTTTGTTCAGTTGTTAATGACTCAAAGAGTTTTAATAGATCAGTGTCTTGTGTATTCATATTTATCCCTCTCATTATTTTTGTTATATTGTTTTAATACTATGCAAAAAAATGAAAGTCAATAGTAAAACTATAAATAAAATAGGAAGGATATTTTCATGAAGATATAATATGTTAAAAAAACTATGTTCAAACATAGATCACGCTATGTTCGAACATAGGTACGATCTATGTGCGCACATAGGGCTTTACTATGTTCGAACATAGCAAAAAAAGTTGTGAGGCCCTGATTTTATTGGGCTAAGAGGGGGCTTATAGTTAAATAATTAGTAAGAAGTTAAGAGAGTCTGGTTTTCCTTTAATATTATGCAAGGAGCGTTTTACGCAGGGATACAGATTTTTCTTGCTACTTATTTTCAGCGATGTGATTGTCTTATACAATCACGAAGCGCTGCTGATTGCTTGGTTTTCCCATTTGACAGACAAATTAGTCTCAAATGTGTAACCGGGAACAGGATTTTGTGACAATAATAATATTGCAGAGAAAGGGCTAAGCCATGAGCGACAGTTGACGGGATAAAAACATTTTCCAAATAGTGTTTTTGATTAACAGGACGGTTAAATGTATAGATCTTAATTTATGATTAAGTTTACTCCTTTTTACTGGTGGCTGTCGCCGCGATCTTTTATGGATAAATCCATCATTAACAGGGTAAACCCTGTTTCAGCGAAGTGATTGTTTTGAACAATCACGAAGTGCTGCCATTGGTAATATAGTTTTCCTATGCGTTTAAGAGCAAATGCTATATGTTCGAGGATGAATTCTGTATTGAAACAGATCAAGGGCGAAGCCTGTGAGCGTTAGCTCATGAGATAAGTGATTTTTTCAAAATGGGTTCTGGATAATAAAAAGTAAAGCCACAATAAAGATGAAACGCTATGATTAAATCTCCTTCTTACTTACTGGCGGCTCCGCCGCTATTTTTATGGATAAATCCATCATTAACAGAGATAAACCCTGTTTCAGCAATGTGATTGTTTTGGACAATCACTAAGTGCTGCTTCTGAAAATATAGTTTTCCTATAAGTTTAAGAGCAAGTGCTATATGTTATCTCGGTAATGCTATATATCGAAAGAAGGATCTGATGTTCAAAAAAAGGATCCTTTCCATATTGCAATTAAATAATGGGAAATGTGTTAGCCATTAAATCCTGTTTGATATCAGCGTCAGGGCGTAGCCGTGCGGCAGCACATGAGCGTTAGCTCATAAGATAAATATCTTTTCAAAAAGAATGACAAACAAAAAGTAAACCTGTTCTGAATGATGAGTTAAATTTGATTTTTCAATGGGAAGTGGTATTTAAATATATAACAAACATAATAAAGAGAGGTAAACAATGGAAAACATAAAAATAATAAGTATCTTTAAAACAAACGAAAAAATACCCTTTATGACATGTGTCGCAACCAATACGGAAGAAAGTGAAGACGGAATAAAGCTCATGCTGGAAAGTGGTGAAAGCATCTGCATTAAAGATTACGGTTATTACGTCCTGTCAGAAGCTGACAGTGATTTGGACAGAGAACAAATGATAAACAGCTAACGGTGAGCAGGATTTCATTGACCGTATGCGTCTGGAACAGATGCGTGAAGCACCAAGCCGTGTGCGTTATACATGGGAGCAGGA
>OKEE01000334.1_pt1 | contig 24424 bp, 42 predicted proteins | sample 1611071 | NCBI WGS metagenome assembly OKEE01 (sample SAMN04436708, study PRJEB24849) | human gut metagenome | biome: human gut; feature: NICU; material: stool | host: Homo sapiens | place: USA: Saint Louis, MO | collected 2010-09-07 | reverse complement strand
AGACTCCGTTTTACTAATAAGCCTATACTGAACTGTTAATTGCCTTTGACCTAAAGTTGACCCAATAAAAGCATTTTTAATGCTTGTGGAATATTTATTTTTACCGTATCTAGACTTTCCTCCGCTTGTAGTAGTAGAATAATTTTTCGTAGCTATATCTCGTGCGACTAATTCTCTGCCATACACATTTAAAGTGTAAAAAAAAGGAAGTTTATCATCAATGCATTCTCCATTAATGCTAAATTTCAATAGATCTGGATAATATAATCTTTCAGTTTTATCTAAATCATTATATCTATATCGCATTAAAATCCTCCATCGTACAATTCAATTACTTGATTTTGTCTTTGTGTTATATCGTCCACAAACGCCTTAAAAGTCTTGTCAAACATCTTGAACGTTATCTCAACTGGTTGCTTTGCTGTAGTGTCATTTTTTAGTGTGTGCGTAAAATTAGCATTACCTGATACGTCTCCAAAACTACTGTTGAATTCACTTGACGACTTATTAAAAGTACTAATCATATCATCTGCCATACTCTCAACCGCTTGTAATGGCTTTTTGCTTGTGTTTTCTATACCAATTGCTGCTCCTAGCATTGTGTTAACCCCAATGTCCTTAAATACTCTCGATGGAGAATGAATACCTAGCAACCTTTTAGCTCCGTTAATTGCATTACCTACAGCACTGGTTACAGCCGATATCAACCTATGAGCTGAGTTTCTAACACCTTGTACGAACCCACCTATTAAGTTTGACCCAACAGATATAGCACTAGATACAAATCTTTTAGCATTATTTACCGCGTTTTGAAATGCTTGACCTATAACTTGTGGAAGTTGTGTTATTCTTGATTTCACTGTACTCAACATACTTGATATAGCATTAATTACGTTGTTTTTCATTTCATTAAATTTGTTTACAGCTGATGTTTTCGCTTGTTGTACTGCGTTAACAATTGTTGTTTTTATGTTGTTAAAAATATTTGATGCGGAAGTTTTTATGCTATTCCATATTTGCGACACATGAGCTTTAAAAGTTTCCCATAATTGCTTAGCAATCTTAACAGTTGCATCAACCAAATTCCTGACAACTTGCTTTATACCATCCCAAATTTGAGATGCAGCTTGCTTTATTTTCTCCCATATTTGTTTAAGAGAACTTTTAGCTCCTTCCCAGTCTCCAGTCAATGTTTGTAAAAGAATCAATATAGGCGTAATTATTACTATTTTTATCATTTCCCATACACCTTTTGCGATGCTTTTTATTCCATCCCAAATTCCTTGTAGATTATCCTTAACTGAATTCCACATGTTCATAATCCATTCCTTGAATCCGTTCCAGACTTCTTTTACGCTATCCCATATATTAGTAGCTCCAGATTTTATAGATTCCCATAAATTCGAGAAAAACTCTTTCATTGTTTCCCAAGCATTTTTTACCCAATCAGTAAATGCTTGCCATTTTTCTTTTACAGTCTCCCATAAATTAGATGCAGTTTCTTTGATGGCTTGCCAAGTTGCAGAGAAAAACTCTTTTATGGCGTTCCAGATATTTATTACAGCATTTCTAAAACCTTCGTTGGTATTCCATAGATACACAATTATTCCGACAACCGCCGCAATCGCAACAACAACTAATCCTACAGGCGACGTTAAAAATCCGAACGCCTCACCTAAAATTTTAAGTCCACCTTTTAAATTCTCGACAAATTCAAAGATATCCGTCAAGTGCTTTAAGAATCCTCCAAGTGCAAACACCACAGGACCAATCGCAGCTGCAAATATACCGATTTTCACAATCATATCTTGTGTTGCAGGGTCTAGTTGATTAAACCAGTCTACCCATTCTTTTATTTTTTGAACAACGTCACGAATAAAAGGTCTTAACCTTTCACCAATCGCTATCGCCGCTCCCTCGATTGCAGATTTCAACAACACCAAATCGCCTTGTAAATTGTCGTTCATAATTTTTGCCATTTCATCAGCAGAGCCACTAGAATTTTTTATAGCATTTGACAATTTGTTGTAATCTTCCTCACTAGCATTGATAATTCCAAGCATTCCACTCATCGCACGTTGTCCGAATATCATACTAGCTATTTCTGCTTGTTGTGAGCCGTCTAGTCCTTTGAAACTATCTCTCAAAATATCTATTGTCTCGTGTAGTGATTTTCCTCTAAAATCATCAGCACTCAATCCGATTAGCTCAAGTCCTTTATTGACTTCTTTAGTTGGCTTAACTAATCTAGTGAACGCCGACCTCAATGCTGTACCAGCTTGTGAGCCTTTAATTCCTGCGTTTGCCATTAATCCTACAGCAACCGCCGTGTCTTCGATTGAATATCCTAACGCTCCCGCAACTGGAGCAGCGTATTTGAATGTTTCACCCATCAATCCAACATTGGTGTTTGAGTTAGTCGCAGCTGCCGCCAAAACATCACTAAATCTCGCCGCGTCCGTAGCTTTCATTCCAAACGCCGTTAGTGAATCCGTTACGATATCCGATACTGTGCCTAAGTTTTCACCACTCGCAGCCGCAAGGTTCATAATTGGTGGAAGTCCTGCAATCATTTGGTCAGTCTTCCAACCTGCCATACCCATATATTTTAGTGCTTCTGCAGAATCTATCGCCGTGAATTTTGTAGTTGCTCCCATTTTTTTAGCTATATCTTCAAGTCTTTTAAAGTCTCCACCAGTAGCACCTGAGATTGCCTTTACTTTGCTCATCGCTGCTTCAAATTCTGATGCAGTCTTTACACTTTTAATGCCAATACCAACAAGTGGAGCAGTAACCCCAACAGTTAACGCTTTTCCGACGCTTTGCATCGATGCTCCCATAACCTGACTATTCATAGTCGTTAAATCTTTTAATTTATTTGTTTCTCCGTATACTTGTTTTAGAGCGTTTTGATATTTTGATATGTTTGCAGATATAACCGCAACAACGCTAAAACTATCCATCTTCCACCTCCTTATCTGTTATTTAATTCTGCGATTTTAGACAATGCTTTTCTGTTAAATCTTTCTGTCTTATCGCTTTTATTGCCTTTTAAATCTTCCAACGTTTGTTCATAATCGAATAAATCTTTAAACTCAGTAACCACGTACCTACCATTCTTTCTAGTTAAATTCACTTGTCTATTTTGCCAAGCGGAGAATGATTCAAGATACATACAATCCACAATATTTTTTCTATGAGCCTCAACCAAAACCTCCAGCTCCCTAGGTCTCGTGTCTTCAATCTCTCTGATGCTCATAGATGGATACATTCTTTTAATCTCGATTATTATTTCTTTGTATGTTTTTGCTTCGCCTGTTCTTCCTGAACGTCCTCTATCCTCTTGGTCAAATCCGCCACCGATTTTCTCGTAAGAGGTTGCTTTTTTAACTCATCAATTAAATCCTCGCATAATTCGTCTAATTTGTCGTCTTCTGCGACTTTTACGATGAAGTCTTCTATTACATCGTCTTTTACATCTTTATTGATTAAACACGCTTTAATTGCGTTAAAAATACCTACAACATTTTTCATTGCGATTTGTTGGTATACCATACCAACACCAAATCCAAACTTAACTCCGCTTGCTTCTACATAATACTCACGATCCAAATAATCTATTCCTGCGATACTAAAATACAAGCTATAATCTTTATTATTTAACGTAATTACCATTTATTTCTCCTTTTACTTTAAAAAAATAAGGATAAGCAATTAAATGCCTATCCTCTTATTCTGCCTTTTTTGTTGTGTCTTCAAACGCGTATGCAACTGCTTCTAATTGCTCATTAGTAAATGTTGCTTCGCCTTTTTGTCTTGTGAAATCAGTCTTAAAACTACCGCTGATTTCAAGCAAATCTTCATTACCGCTTTTCGCTGTAATTTCTGTTAGTGTGCCTTGACGATAAACTGCAGGATATTTTTGTTTCTTCTTGAAACTTCCGTCTTCATCTGTCAAATTCAATTCCCACAACTCCATCTTTTCGCCTGTTTGCATAGCTTCTTCCAAGTATTCGTATATCGAATCTTTGCTATCTACAAAAGTTGTGAATGATATTTCTTCTTCTGTTGACGAAGATGTATTAATAGTTGCAAATTTTGTCTTTGAGCTATCACTATCAGCCGACAATTTAACTTCGTGTTCTGTTTCATATATCATCAATTTTGCGTTTTCTTCTTTTTGCTTCGATAATTTTCTCCACAACAAAACGACATCTTTTCCTTTTACTGCTCCCATTTATTCCTCCTATAAAAAGCTAAAATCTAACTCCAATATTCCGTGAAGTAACATCTTATCCGTTGTGTTATCTCCCACTATTTGAATATTAGAATCATTTAAAGAAAATCTATATCCATTTTCTTTTTTTGTCTCTTTGATACGTTGCAGACACTTGTTTATTAACTCCGAAAAACTTCCTCTTTTAGTGTATTCATCACTATAAAAGTGAATTCTCATTGTTACCGCTGCTCCGTATCCCCATTTTGTCCTTATGTCATTTGAAAAACATTCGCCAATATAGACGATAGGATATTCAACTCTCAAGCCTGGAAGATACTCGTATATGTGCTTTTCGTCTACAATCTCAGCTAATGTCTTTCTTACAAATATAATTATGTCATTAATTGGTGATTTCATTTTTTGAATAACTTGTTTGTTCTTTCAACGAACTCTTTACTTGCTTTATCATACGCAGGTCTCACATACGGCTGTGCGTTCATCTTTCTAGTTCCATACTCTACATAACTTGCATAATTAGCCGTAGGCTCTATTTTTGCTGTTAATCCAAGGTCTTTTATCGTGATAAAAATACTTCTTTTCAGAAATCCAGTGTCAACTGGTACTTTTCTTTGTTCTTCGATGTGACACATTGAGCCACAATGCTTAACAATTCTAGTCATTTCCGTTTGTGCCAACTTTGGTGCTTGTTTAAAGTAATTCATCAATTCATTCAGCCCTTTGAATTCTATACTAGCCATTATCAACACTCCCATAAATCGCAACATCGTCTCTATATGTTTGAATAGATTTGATTTTGTACAGCTTATTTTTGTATTTAACTAAGTTGAAATCAAAATCGATGTTGTTTTTCATACGAAATACTTTTGTGTCGGTTTCTATATCTCCAAATAAAAGTTTTTTATTCTCCGCAGATACGCCACTCACATACGCCATCTTTTCTACTACCTCAACGTATTTGTTCGTTGTGTCGCCTGTGTCGTAATCGTACTCAGACTTTGATTTTATAAGCTTAATCGACTTGTCATACCTCATAGAAATCTCACGACCTTATCGCTGTAATATTCGTCTTCATCGTCTTCCTTTAAAAATCTGTCAATATCATCTAAATACTCATCAAAATCTCTTGATAGATAAGTAGCAGAATGACCCTCAACGGATTCACTCTGCATACCCTCGCTACCAACTCTATTAAACCTTTTGATACTAACTTCAATTACAATATAGTTGAGTTTTTCTGGTATTTTCTCATACTTTTTAGGAAGATAGCTTTTTAACCTTTCTTCTACTAACTCAACTATATTTTTAATTAGTTCCTTTTGAGTATCTGTAATATTTTTATCTGGGAAGACTAAAGAACAAACTCTTTCTACATTTCCCATTTTTAACTACGCAGCTGGATTTGCTGTAGATGCTTTAGGTGCTTCAATAGTTACTTTGATAACTCCGTCAAGTCTTTCAGCAAATAACGCGATTGCAGATAGTGTTACAGTTTCTGCTGTCAATCTTTGAATGTTTACGTCTTTAGTTACGCCGATAACACCAGTTGAATCTGTCACGAAATCAAACGCCTTATTGATTTCTCCGCCTGATACTTCTGCGTATGCCAAACATAAGTTATCAGATGCAGTTGCGTATAATGTTCCTTTTTTCACTGATGTTGTGATAATTGCAATATCAGCTCCCAAGAAATTTTCAACATAGTTAAGTCCAAATTCTTTTTGAATTGTAATATTAGCTGATGCTAAGTAGTCTGCACAATCTAACGGATTCACAAACACAATTGTGTTTACTCCGTCGTCTTCAAAAATAGTTTGAACAGAGCCCCAACCTTGTGCGATTGCTCCTTGTAGTCCTGCTCCTTTAGCCTTGCCTTTTGCTGTATCCAATTGTGTAAAGAATTTAGTTCTGATATCTTTTTGTAATTCTTTTACTAACTCAGCATCAGTCATGCTAACAGCTCTTTCAAATCCGAATTTTTGGATATCTTCTGCAGATACTGCCTTTCTGTGCTTATCAAAAGTCAATTCAATTGGGTCTGCTTCTTCCAATTCAACCTTTGATAATGGAATTAAGTCTCCTTTTTCAACATTTCCATCTTGTAATGTTACCTTTGATTTATATGTCTTGATTACACTTCCAACAGGCATTGGTAACTTTCTTTCGATACCCAACATTTGTTGTAATGTTGTCATCTTCTTTCCGAATATTTCTGCGAAATCGATAGATTGTGCTTTTACTAATGTTTCAGTTAAATTTTCTAATTTTGCCATTTCTTAATACTCCTTATCTAAATAGTTCCATATGCTCAGCAATTAGTTTTCTACGTTCAACTGGGTCTTTGATGTCAAATATATCTTTCTTGCTTAGAGTTTTATTATTTGACATTCTCTTTGGTGGAGTTGATTTCAACATTTCGTTGACTTCTTTTTCCACCGCTGCGTTAAAGTTTTCAATAAAAGTGTTGATATTTTCTTTTGTTTTGTCTGCGTCATCTGTAATTATTGATGAAATCAAATCATCTGAGACACTGACGTTATTTTCTTGCAGCATCTTCCTTGATACGCTTATCATTTCGCTTTTTGTCTTTTCACTTCTCAGCTTTTTCAGTTCTTCTTCTAATTGCTTTCTTTCGTACTCCGCCTTTTCAGCTTCGTCCATCTGTGCAAGTTTTTGTGCTTCTGAAATTTTCTTTTCTTGTTCCATCTTCCACTTCTTAAACTTGCTGTTAATAATTTGATTAACATCTTCGTCCGTGTACTTCTTTTCTGACTGCTCTTTTTTTACATCTTCATCTTTTTTCGTTTCTTTTTCAGTCGATTCATCTACACTTTGTTCAGTTTCATCAATTATTTCTTTGTTTTCTTCCATTTTTTCCTCCATAATTTAAAGTTCTAATGCTTAACTATTATTTCCCTAGTTTTAACGTCCACAAGGCTTAGACAATAAAAAAACATCATGTATTCCTACACAATGTTTGATTTATATTATTAATTTGTCACACTAAAAAAGCACCTCTAACATTTATCTTGTTAGTGTGCTCTATTTAATTAATTGTTCAATTTCATCATAGTTAACAAATTCAGTATACGTATCATCTTCCTTGTCAATATCACAAATGTATGCTTTTTGTTCTTCAAGAATTTCCACTACGCTTGCTTCATATCCTGATTTCAATTTTATTCTATCGTACAAGTCAATTTTCATCGCTATTTTCTCCCTTGTTTTTTCGATTTTTTCCTGTTAGTTATATATGCACTTGTTAATCTTTTTACTTTTTTTTCTTCAATCCAAGCTGTTAAAACATTAGCTATTCTATTATTAGCTCCCTTTAATTCAATAATTTGTTCAAAAAGATTACCATATCCATTGTTTCCTTTTTCTATGAAGCTTCCTTCGTCGATGTTTTCTAAAATATTTTCAATTAAATCCTTGTAGTTATCCTTAGTATAACCTAAAACTTCTTCAAACGCGTATGCCTTATCTGGAGCCTTATCATAATCCAAAGCATATTCTGTAAACTTCCTTTCATCTATATTATACCCCGAATCCTCATCTTCGGCAATGTTGTAATACGCTGCAATCGAACATCTACAAAATGGATGCATTGGTGGCAACTCATCGCCGATGTCTGAATTTTCTATATCGAAAACGTGGTTATTAAAAGGTGCACATATATGACACGCCCCAGGTTCCGCAATCCAAATATATTTTTCATATCCACTTTTTCTCATCAAGTTCAATCCTGTGTTTATCTGCACTCTTGCAGACTCCGTCACAGCTAATCTAAACGCATTGTAGAACGCATTTTGTCTTCCTGTGTCGTCCATTTCTTCGCTTAAATTTTCTTCAAGCTTTCTTGCCCACGTTCTTGGATTATCTCCCAACAGCATTGAGTTGTGGATTCCTGATTGCAAGTTACCTCTCATCTTATATCCGTTAGCCCATATCCTGTCGCTAAATTTCGCAGACTTGAAATCTCCATTAATGATTGCATCTGAATTTCTGATAAAATCCTCATAGAAATCTGGATCTAATCCCAATATTCCAGCTTGTCTTCTAGTCTCTTCTATCAAATCTTCCTTTAATCTTCCGTATAGCATATCAGTTTCTTTTCCCGATAACCTCATCTGTTCAATCATTATTTCATATTTCATCAGCTCTAATCGTGACATTCTCATCTTCAAGTTGTACAGCTTCAGTTCATCGTTAGCAACCTTTGAGAAATCCTTGTTTTTTACATACTCCTTAACACGATTCACAAACTTTTCTACATCAGTTTTATCCGCTAACTTCATCGCTTCATCTATTGTTATGCCCTCAGATTTCGCATATCTAATATACAGTCTTTCCAATCGTCTCTGTATTTCGTCTTGTGTTGAGTTGTACATCTTTTGTAATTCAGCACGATACTTTTTATCGTCTGTAATCTTATTGTTGATATGTTCCAGTTCACGCTTTCTGATATATTCTCGATGTTGTTTTAGGTATTTGTCTCTACTGTTCATCTTCGCTTCTCATCATACGTGATTACTGGCTGCGATTCTTCTTTCATTTTTTCCAACTCAGCCTTGACGTCTGGAATAATCGACAAGTTATTCAGCATAGTTTCCTCACTTACTAGATTCTTCAAATTCAATCCGATTTGACTTTCTTCCAAAATATTTGACGGTACGTTTCGCGTGAATTTGAACTCAATATCTTTCAAGTCATCTTGTTTAATTTTACTATTAGCAACGTTGCTCATAATTCTATATCTTGTATATAGTGATTTTTGGAATTTACGCTCTTTTGTAATCGCTAAATTACTCATAGACAACAGCTTGTATTTCAACGCAATTCCTGAGCTTGTGCCAAAATTCTCGTCGTTTATATTTGCCACCATCGACAACGCAAATATTTGCTTTTCAAGTCTGTTGATTAAATTTTCTTGTGTTTCATCTGCATTTGGTTTGTTCATAAATTCAACGATTAGCTTATCCGTCGTCGCACCTGCAAGGTTAATTATTCTATTAGACTTAATCATTCTTAAATCTTCATCTTTCAACCTAGCACCCAATATCTTCAAATAAGCATCAGCGAAGTAATCCACATCATTAGCCTTTTCGCTCATCGCCTTATTATATGCATTAATCAACGACTCAACATTTTCAAACGCTCCTTGTCTTTCTTCGTTTTCGATATACTCAACAATTGGCACAACGTGGAATTGATTAGCTTCTTCTTCCGTGAATATCAGCTCTCCATCGTCGTTTGTTTCAAAGTATCTGATGTAATTTTCATCCGATATTGAGCCGCTTATCTTTTCGTCTTTTATTTGATACCTGACACCAAAAATCACATCTTCAGTAATTGAATCATCGCGAATAACAAAACATTGACGTGGGTCAACCGCCGTTGAATTAACCATCGCATTATTATCTAGGAACAACAATTCAAACGCGTGTCCATAAATACTACACATCTTCGATATCTCAGCGTTAACATCATCAAGCGAATTGTACGCTCTGAATAAATTGATATTATCACTCACGCTGTCGTTTATATGCGTAACTTTTACTGGAATACCAATGAAAAATCCATTAAATGTGTCAACGATGTACTTCGCATAATTGAATATCAATCTGTTGTCAGGCTTAAACTCAGGCTTACTATCCTGATATAAAATATCGTGTAAGCCAATGTACATATCGTGTAATTTTTGATACCTTACACATAAGCTCTTATGTTTGTTTATAAACTCCAATAAAAGCTCTTCGTCTATTTCTTTTTCTTTATCTAAATAAAAAGTTTTATCTAAATACTCAATCATTTTAAATTCCTTCCTCGAATAAGTTTACACTCACATCATCTACTTCGTGACTATATAACGCATATCTTAACGCATCTAAAACGTCATCATATATCTTTATAGTGTCGCCTGTGTCCTTATTCCAGATATAACTATATATCTCTTCTCTAAACCTTTTAGCACTATTACAAATATATAAATTATCAGTCTTGAATTGTTTTGCCACAAATTCAATCCCTGCCATTCTTTCTTTACTTGCGTTCCTTGCATCTAATCCGCAGTCTATAAACCTCTGCAGATATTCAGGTCTTGCTGTATCGCAGAAATAAGGAATATCGCCGTATCGCTCGTTGATATCTGCTGCAACTTCCTCCCAGTAGTCGATGTCTTTTAAAGTCTCAGCGTGCTCCTCCAACATATAATACTTACCATCATACCCTTTACCTATTACTACAATCGCTCCATAGTGCTTATATCCCCAGTCTACGCCGCAAAAGGTACATTGATATGCCTTTTGTTCTTTAGGCTCGAAATAGTGCTTATTTTTGTCGAAATCAGCATATACAACTCCCTCTCCACTAACCCAATCTCCATCAATGTCTCTATCATAAAACATTCCAGACGGAGTGGACGCTTTTATGTTTTTGATATATCTATCAGATAAAAAAGTATTGTCATCTAAGCGGAATTTGTGTTCAAGAATATTATCGTCTGGATTCAATATATAATCTTTCAATAGCCAATGTTCTGGATTATCTGGATTGGTGTCGACTAATACCCTTGCTCCGTCTCCTGAACAACGTGATATGATTTCCGCAAAAACTTCCTTACGTGCTAACGATGCTTCGTTTATGTACGCACCGAAAGCGGTCATACCACGAATACCGCCAAGCCCTGCAATAGTTCCCGTGAAAGCTTGTACTATTTTAACTCCAAATAGCTTAAATGATCCGTGCCTATCGAACTTAAAATCAATACCATACTTGTTTGTCAGCTCACTCAAGACGTTGTTTTGTATGGTTTTAGAACTAACTCCAGCAAGGATATACATAGGTTCATCAATACCTTTTTCAGCAGCAATCTTTTTTACTCTCCTAAGTTCCATCAAAAACAAATCATTGTTAACAACTGTTTTGCCGCTTCTCTTAGCTCCGTGATTAATCAAGATAAACCAGTCTTTTTTATGAGTATCCCTAAGTACATCTATCTGCTTAGCCGTGTACAACTTCGACAACTTACCCATCTATCTCGCCCTCTACAATATCAAACAACCTATCCAGCCTATCCTCTCTATTGTCAGTACTATTTAATGCATTTATCTTTGATTTTATAAGCTCAATATTTGCCTTTTGCTGTGTTTTGTCAAGCTCATCCTTTGAACCACCCAAACATTTCAACAAATGTTCCAAAGATTTCTGAGATTCTTCTATCGTCGGAGTAAACTCATACTCAATCTCTTTAGTCACTTCACCCGAAATCTTATCCACAGTCTTAGAATATCCTTTTTGAACCTCTCTTCTTGCAATCGCAGTTGTCAGCTCCAGTGCTTCCTTTAGATCCATAATCTTTTCACTGTTTAATTCTCTTAACTTATCCTCTATATATCGCTTAATTACAGTATTTTGCAGTAATTTTTGCACATTAGAATTAATATACTTATGACTATATCCTGCTTTTCTCGCTGCATCACTCGCGTTTCCACTGATGATATATTCATCAGCAAATCGTCGTTGTTTAATTGTAAGCTTTTTCATACCATCAGCCCCTTTCTTGCATTAAAAAAGGACTACCCACAATTGGATAATCCTAATTTAAAATATTTTATTATCTGCTTAGTTTATACAAAGCATATTGATTTAAACTAATTCCCTCTTTTTCTGCCTGAATTGACAAAAGCTTATGAAGTGATTTTGGAAGTCTTAAAGTAAACTTCCCCGAAAAATCATCATCGTTAATTGGATCAGGAATCTTTTCATTGTTTTCTCTTCTAACCTCAATGCTCAGTTCCAATACTTCTTGCATTCTTTTATCAAGTTCTTCTTTCGTTCTTGCATAAGTTTCGGCTTCAGGTATCTCTAAGAAACTACCAACGTATAAATCGCCGTCTTCATCTTGAATCTTTTTTATAATCTCGGTATACCCTAAATCCAAAACTCTTTCCTCCTTTAACTTCATATTTTACCTCCTTTTAAACATAACCCTTTCAGAGATGTTTACATTTGCAATAAGATAATATATAATCTTATTGATAGCAAGGTTTAACCCTCACTATCAACAATTTCTAAAACTTGATTTACAATGTACCTATCAGCTGGATTCTCTTGAACTACAGTGATAGGTCTTTTTATTTTATGTCTGTACTGCTTATGTGATCCCTTTTGACCGCTTACGTAATATCCATAATATTTAAGTACCTTATCAAGTTCTTGAGGCCTTAAGCCGTTCGGTTGCAATCTCATTTTCTTTATTATCTTCTCAATTTGCAATTGTTCTCATCTCCTTTCTTGACTATATGATACCATATACGATACCATTTGTCAACTATTTTATTATTTTTTCAACCAAAAAAGCCGATACTTAATTAATGTATCAGCTTCAAGGTTAAATATTTTAAAAGGAGGTGAAATATTACATCGTATTTGCAACTTTCTCCAATATCATAATAACATAGAAATAGGGTAATTTTGTCCGCGAATTTTCCATTTCTAAATAAAAAATATCAATCTTCTCCGTATAACAAAAGCCCAAACTCCTCCAACCCTTTATTAGCTATGCCATAAATGGCTGATTTTTCGTAATTAAAGTGTCTTTTAACAATTTCTATATTACATCTCTCGCCGTAGAGTTTTAAAAGCACACTTCTCTCAATCTTAGGTAAAGCATTCAAGCACTTTTCAGTTATATCACAACTTCTAGATATATAGGTTTTATTTCGATAAAGCATATCCAAATCACTAATAATATCAAGCAGTGAGTCCTCGTGTTTAGATCCACCACCATAATTTGGAACTGAACTTGTATCTAACGATTTAATACTGGTCTTTCTATCTTCAAGCTCTAATATTTTTTCATCGATTGCAAGTAGCCCCTCTCTTGCAAGGTAATATTTACGTATTTCTCTTTGTAGTTTCTGTCTAGTGTAATTGTTCAATTTGCATCTCTCCCAAGCTTATAATAACACTTTGCTATCTTTGTTCCTTAAATTCAAGCACACACTTATTCAACAAATTATATGTGTCAAACAATAGCATAATATCAAACAAATCTTCATTTGAGACAACTCTCAACTCACTCATATTATCCGTATCAAACTCAATACCATGCGTACATCCTTGAGTATATAACCACACCTCTGCAACGTCCTCGTTGACTCGAATGCTAAGCAAATTATCCTGTCTGTATTTAACCGCTTCTTTATTTCCGTAAATCTTCACTGCTTTTTTGGACAGTCCCTCATTCCAAAACTTTAACCCTATATTTTCTGCATTCTTAAAGAATTGTTCTTCCTTTATTCTCACGCAATTATATGATTTTATAACCATCTTATACTCCTCTAAAACTTAACAAGATCTTTAATGTCCACACCCGTCTCTTCTTGAATCACATTGATCATATCTTCCAAACTCACATAACCCTTTTTCAAGCACTCAACCTGTTCGACAAACTCAAACACAAAATCCCGTAATCTCTTTTTACCAAATCCCCATTTATCTCTAAGAATTAAAAGAGATACAAAAATCACAACTCTTATAGCTTGTGTTCCCATCTCCTCTTTAAGTCTTTCGCGGTATTGCTCTACACCTTTTTTGATTTCAGCATACAGCTGCTCTTGGTTAAACGTGTATGTTGGTACCTTTTTCTTTATCCCTGCTTTTCTTCGTTCTTTACGATTCATTTTAAATCAGCCTCTTTGACAAAAGTTCCATTAATTGTCTTACCTTTACGCTTTGAAATCTTCTCATAAGCCATGTTCAAGCAATCTACAATATCTACGTTTAGTTGCTTAGATAATACTATCAACGTAACCATAACGTCGCCTAATTCAAGTTTTAAATCCTGTGTTGGTTCTTTATAATTTAATTTCCAATCTACAAAATCCATCTCACTCTTAAATTCGAAAACTTCCTCAATAAATTTCATAAATTGTTTATCAGCGTTTTCACTGTGTAGCAAGTCCTTGTCTTCTGCCCACTCCAAAACTAACTCTTTTAATTCTCCAAAACTTTTATTGTTCATTCTTTTACCTCTCAATCCAACCACACAAATGTTAAGTGTGTATTTCCGTCCTCATCAACATAATCCAAATCTTCAGCAAATAATCGAGACCATCTTTCCGTACAATCTCCATTTCCATTGATAATTTCCTCAAACAAATCAAATTTCAATTCACTTTCTGGGTCAAAATCTTCAAACCATTCTAAAAAATCTTTTACTTTCATTCTTCTACCTCACTTTTAGGCAATATTGGTAAAATATCAACACAATTGGACCATTCTCTTGCTTTAAATTCTGTAGTGTCTCCTCTTAAACCTAAGTTGATAAAATCAAAACGTAACTCTTTTTCACCATCGTATTTTTTTAGATATTCGATAAATTCTTTAGTTTTCATTCTTCCACCTCAATTAATTCAAAATCAGCTAAATCAGTATTAAGCTTTTTCTTGATTTCCTCATATTCTTTAAAGGTAAACTGTGCTTGGTAAATGTGGTTATCCACCTTTAAATTAATAGACCTATACACATCTTTTAACTTATTCCATGCCAAATTTACAGGGAGTAAATTCTTGCTAACCAAATACTTATGTTTTATCAAAAATTTCTTTTCTTCTTCCCTATCCTTAACTGGCGTACATGCGTATTCTCTAACTAAATCAAAGAGTTCTTCACTCATGCTTTCATCAGGACGAATATTCACTTCAAAAACTTTATTTATTGCAACATAGCATATTACTCTACCAAATGAGTTGCTTATTACAAAATAGTTTGTGCCATCAAAAAAATTATTTTTATTTATTTCATATCCCAATATCTCAACTCTTTTAATAAATTCTTTAGTTTTTATCATCATTCCACCTCCATAAAACAACCATCTAACAGTTTCAACACGTCCATCATAAGCATACAGTCGTACACATCACCGTAACACTCAATTTTTTTACCAAACAAATCGCCTTTTTCAAATTCAAATCCACAAATACCACTATAACTTGTGAGTAATAATTTGAGAGTGTCTTTTTCCAATATTGCAACTATAGCGTTATTACTACCAAATCTATAACTTTCTTTATCTCCATAATCTCTGATTGCTCTTAATCCTAAATCAGTTTCTTTAAATTCTAACCCTATATTATCAGCATTTTTTAACAGCTTTTTTCTGTTTACTTTGAATGTATTACTGCTCTTAATTCTCATTTAATACCTCTGACTTTCCAATCTAAACCGTAACAAGTCCACAAGAAGCACTCTTTTCTACTGCCTAAATCAAATACACAAAATCTATCGGTCTTGCTAATCAACTTAGCACGTCTAGTCCAATTATCTAATCCCATGTTTTTCATATTTCCGTAGTTGCTAACTTCATAATTATTGCCAAGTTTAAATTTCTTTATGGTTTCGTTAATTGATGAATTATTGTTTTTTCTCCTGTTTCTTTTAGTAATTCTGTAATTTTTCAACATTTTATCAATTCTTAAATCGCTTGTCATTTTAGAACTTATGCTTTTTTTAGAGCGATTAACCTTTTTCATCATCAGCTCAATAAAATCCTTAAAATCCATACCCTCATTTTCAATAATAGTATCTTCAAGAATTTTAGTTTCTTCTTTACTCCATTTCGCCATTGCCTATAACTCCTATATAATCAAGCTCATATTCTTTAAGTTCTTCATCAGTCAATGGCTTTTCATAAGCTAATAAATCATAGTATTTGTCTTCAATAGTGTTTTCTATGATTTCAAATCCTTTAGGTTGAGTACCGATACTGCAACCTCTTAATCTCATTCCGTAAATGTATTTCTTCATCACCTTATCTCCTTAAATTCGTATTGATCATCATATATTTTCAAAAACAACTTCTTTTTAAGCTTGTAGACATCTGTCAAAACACCTTTAACGTCTTCTACAATAGTTTTTCCGCATTTGTCAATATACATAAAATCTGCTACATACTCAACCTTTCTATGTGTATTTCCTTGTTTATCCTTGAATTTATCTTGTAAAAGGAATCTAGGTTGTAATTCTAGATTCCTTATTTCTTTTGCTTTTTCAAGTAACTTTAATTCGCAATACCTATCCGCTTCTCGTATACTGTCAAATTCAATTCCATCAACTACAGTCTTTTTTGCATTATACTTGCTATATCTTCTCATTATTCTCCCTCATCTTTTTAAACTCCTCTTGCATTCTCTGCATAGCAATAGCATTTGTATTTACCTCTTCTTTTTTCGTCTTCTCCATGAAATTACTTATAACTTTATTGTTTAAGTTTCTTGATTCCTCAGATAATTCATCGTCCTGCTTAGGTCTATAGTACGTCTGCTTTTTATTAAAACTTCTAGGCTTATCCACACCAGCTTTTTTCTTGTTCAACACACCACGAATATATGCCAATGTTCTAACTCCGTTTTGCTCAGCTATTTCAATAGCTTCCTTGACCCACTCATAACTATACTCATTCATATAGTCACGTAACATATTCGCACTATAAGGTGTTATCAAACCAAAACCACAATCTTGATACAATTTTATTAGGTCTGCCAACTTTGGATTATCTAAATCCATTTCTTCTGGAGGGGGAACAGCACCTGTAGTGTTGTTATCATTGTTATTCATTGTTATATCATTGTTATTCATTGTTGTTTGTTTCTTTTTGATTTCTTTTTGATTTATTTCTGTTTTATTTCTGTTTTCTTTCAGTGTTATTTCAGTGTTACTTTTTGTGTTTTCGTTGTCTTGATAAACCTCGTAATTTACTATGCTATAGACCGTTTTTTTACTGTCACTTTTATAGCTAATCATTTTTTCTTCGCTTAATAAATTTAAAAACTTTTTTACTTTCGTTATGCTCCATCCCCAGCGTTCGGATAATTGTCTGAGGGACGTAATTTTTTCGCCCCTCTTGACCTGAATAGCATTCCCATTAAATAATACTTGTCTATCTTCATGATTAGCTAACAACAACAAATCAATCCAAGCTGCTCCACGATTAAAAGGCTTGTCATTCCATATTATGTTGTCTTGTATTTTTCTGTGGATACAAATCCAGCCATAAGCCATTTACATCACCTAAAATGGCAAATCGCTATCAAATGATTCTTGACCGCTCATACCCAAATCAGCTGGATTGCTGTATCCTTGATTAGTTGTGCTACTACTGCTATTTGACTCAACGAAATCAAAACTATCTACAACAACATCAGTTGTATAAATCCTTTGTCCTTGTTGGTTTTCGTAAGAGCCAGTTTGTATATGACCAACAATTGCAATTCTATTTCCTTTTTTAAAATAATTAGCTATATTCTCCGCTGTTTTCCCCCAAGCCACACAACTAATAAAATCAGCCGTCGGATATCCGTTACTTTCTGCCTCTTGTCTTTTTTCTTTACTTAGTTTTCTATTTACTGCTACCACAAACCTCGCATTCGCCATTTGTGTATTCGCCGTATATCTCAATTCTGGGTCTCTTGTCAATCTGCCCATCAAACTTACACTGTTCATTTACTCCTCCTAACATACCTCTACTAGTACCCCTATTTTCTTTTCTATACTATCTCTTATCAATTTCTCATCGCTATTACCATCACTAAGGTGTAATATATACACTTTCTTTAATTTGCTCATTCTGACACTATCTAAGGCTTCTAGAACAGTTTCCAAACTCATATGATTTTTAACTATACGATTTCTTAAACTAACATTGATTTCACTTTCGTCTACACGCTCATCTATCAGCCTTTTAACGTAGTTACACTCAATCATTAGTACATTTATATCCTCAGGTATTTTAACGGTCAAATAAGCCGTATCAGTCGCAAATAACACGCTTTCATTTGTGTACCTATCCCTTATATAAAAATTTACTGGTTCAGCTACATCATGTATCGATTTGAAAGGCAATATAGACAAATTATTAAACCCTCTAAGTTTGTACTTATGCTTTTCTTCGTGTTTTTCTAATAAACACAACCTATGCCCTTTAACTCCCAAAGCCTCAGCCGTTCCATTAGTCATGTAACAATTAATCCCTGCCTTCATCAAATCTTTTACAGCCTTGGCGTGATCCATATGCTCGTGTGTCACCAAACAAGCATCTAGTTCAGACACCCTGTAACCCAAATCCTTTTGTATCTTCTTAAAAGTTAGTCCACATTCAAGTAATATCTTTGTATTATTTATATTGACCAGGTAGCAGTTTCCACTACTACCTGACCCAATGGTTTTAACATCAATCATTTCACGCTCCTAAAATGGTGCTTGATTATTGTTTGTTTCTTCAATCTCAGCTTCGATTATTTCTCCTGTTTCTTCGTCGATATCTTCAGGAACATCTTCTATTTCAACTACTTCCTTGTTTGCAAATTCTTTCTTATCTTCTTCTAATTCTCTATCTGTATCTTCAACTGATTTGCTCATAAATTCTGCAATCTTATCGCTATCATCACTCGTAGATACGTAATATTTACAAGCACGATTAATAACGGTTTTTATAGCCATTTGGTCAGGGAAGTTTTTATGTGCTCCGCTATTTCCTTTCATACTTCCTTGTTCCCAAGCTTTATGAATCTGATTAATATCCATATATTCAGTGTGCAAAATCTCATTATCTCCAAGTATCAATGCAAACGCTCCGACTAGATTTTTAGGATCGCGATTAAGTCCTGGACAAAACTCCAATATTTTTTGTTTTCCAGTGAGAATGTCAAATCCCAACTCAAACTTGTCATCTTTGTAGACCGCATATCCTTTAACATCTTTTACGCCTTTAATTCTCTTAGTTAAAGCTATAGTCCCTAAATAGCCCCTTTCCATCGTCAATTTGTTTCCGTAAGCTATAAAATAACATTGATCCTTGCTTGGATTAAGTCCTTGTGTCGCCATATCAAGTAAACTATTTGCAATACTTTCTTGAGTACAAGCTTGTAGCACTGGCTTTTTGCCACTAGTTTGTGTCTCTTGTAAAATCAAATACGCACTCTTTAACGCATTACCTACGCTGTAGTTGTTTGGAAGTTCAATGCTCCCACTATTTTGCATTTCTGCTATTCTCTTTTGTACGCTATCTACGATTGTCTTTTCTTGTTTTGCTAATTCGTTACTCATTTTTTTATTCTCCTTTTACAACTAATTCTTTATCATCCGATACAAACAACTTCACGATTTGTCCGTCTGTATCTATTATTTTGTTTACACTTTCTGCATTATCTACAAAGATTGGAACACTTGCATCTAATTTCTTTGATATCGTGTTTATGATATCTAGTCCTGCATTGATTTTTCCTGCGTTATTTACGTCTGAATAAGGCACGCCGTTTACTGTTGCTTCGCACGTTTCAACAATTCCGCCATTTACTTGCGTATCAAATAATTTGAACTTAACATCTTTAAACATTTCATTGATTTTGTCTTGTACTAAATCTGTGTAAATCTTGATATATTCTTCTGTCAGATACACAATTCTTTGATTGTTTTCATACTCTTTTGCTAAGTCTTTTTCTTCTTTTTCGTACAGCTTAACCTTTTTGTCGATTTCTGCATTGAGATCCTTTTTCGCAAGTTTTTGTATCATCTGTTCAAGGTCTCTTTTGTAGCTTTCTTTCAAATCTTTTAGTCTTGAATTATCAACACTTGCAATAGATTTCAATTCTTCTTTTATTTTTTCAATCGCTTTTTCGTGTTCCTTGTAATCATCTGGAAGTTGTTTGATTTCAGGTGCTTTTCTAGTTTCTGTAAACTCTCCCAATAAATCTAACTGTTGTCTATCACCTAATATTGTGGCGTTTATCTTATCAAATTCTTTTTTTATCCTTGTTATGTCGTCTTCAGCCGCGTTGATATTTATTTTTATGCTATTAGCCTGTCTTTCTATTTCTGCTAATTTTTCAGCCTTATTTTTATTGAAATTAGCTATAATTTCATTTTTTTTATCCTCGTCAAACTCTTTTCCACACACAGGACAATTTAACGATTCATTAAATTCTTTGCTGTTTTCCTCTACCCATCTATTTCTTGATGCGTTCAAGTTTTCATTGTTTTTGTCGATTGACTGTTGATATATAGCTATGTTTTGCTCTTTGAGTTTCTTGTCATTTTCGTTGTTTTCAATTTCTTTTTCCAATCTCTCTTTTGTGTCATAGAAAGCTTGTCTCTTCTTTTCGTATTCTGCATTTACTCTTGACACTTCTTGATTATTGAAATTATCAACCTCAGCTTTTATGTCTCGCATTTTATCGACGTGTTCTTGTATCTCTGCATTCTTTTTCGTGATAATCTCAACGCTATCGCTTGAATTTGATAGTGTATCATCTATTTCTTTGATTTTTTCTTCTGTTTCTTTTTTAATCACTTCAAGCGATTCAAAATCTATGTCTGACTTGCTTTTTATCAGCTCATCAATTCTTACTGGAATATCCTCCAGGTCGTCGTTAATTTTCTTCATACTTGATTTCGCCATCGCTTTTAATTCGTCTATCGTGTAGTTATCCAAATCAAGTTCTTTTAAATCCTTATTTGCTTTTAAAATCTCATCTTTGTCAACATCATCAATCAATGATAAAAGCATTGTTCTACGCTCTTTTTTATCTAAAATAGCGTTGAAATAAATTGGATTTGATAGTAAATTGAATGATTTTTCATCAATTAAACTGCCCACTCTTGCGTTATAATCTGATTTTTTTATCGGTACAGAATTTATATAATAATCAGTCGTGTTACCTGTAAATGTCTCTTGTGTACTACCTCTTTTCTTGCTCCAGATTTCCTTATACACTTTCATCAACTCAATTTGTTGTCCGTCTGCCTCAATAATTCCAGTAACTTTACATTCAACATTATGAATAACGTCTCCGTTTTCATTTATTGGCTTAATATTAAAATCTTTTCTATTACCGCTATCTTTATCCCACAATAACCAACTGTACGCATCAAATACAGTTGTCTTTCCAGTTCCATTTCTCCCACTTATATGTGTTGTCTTGGCGAAATCAATCACCAAATTTTTAATACCTTTAAAGTTTTCTATTTTCAATTCAATTAATTTTATTTTCATATTTTGTCCTTTCGTGATATAATCACATTGAATAAGATTTTTTTCATAACGGCTGTGTTTGTAGTGGGACACAGTCGTTTTTCCCGTCTATAATTCTTTTATATCAGTTCCTCTGTAATAACATTTACATTCATTTTCTATCCCGAATTCAGTTGCTATTTTTTCATCGAAAAACTTACCAAAATTTGTTATCACAACATGCTTAAAAAAGTTTTCAAACTCATCTGATAAGCACTCCATTGAATCTTTGTACACATCTTTCATATAGTAATCTGCTATATCAAAATCAATTGTTGCTCTAAATTTCATCTTCTTCCCACTCATCCCTTTCATTTTTTTCTACATATTTTCTGCTTTTTTCAATGTCTTTTTGTATAGTTGCTAACTCTTCTTTATAAAAACTTATATATTCTTTATCACCACTATGCTTTATTCTATCTATAAGCTGTTTTTCTCGATACTTCAAATACTGCAAGTAATCTTCTTCGCTTTGAATACTTAAAGACAAAACACTTTCCAAACTTGCCCTAAATACTTTATGGCAATGTGGACATTGAAATAATTCATCCGTTTCATTTCCGCTACAATCGCAAACTTCAAATAAATCTTCTGCTTCAATTTCCTTATAGCAATAAGGACAATAATCTCCGTATAAACTCATTTTCTCACTCCTTTTTTTGCCATCTTTTTGAATAATTCTAATCTGCTCATAATTTTTTCGTCTCTCTTATCCGATACATCCAATGTCGCACTACTAGCTTGGTTAAATAAATATCGTCTTTCTTTATAATCTTTTCTCATTTAAAGCATTCTCGAAGTTATTACTAAAACATTCAACAACACGAAAAACTTCAAAATCATGATACACATACCGCAAACAAGTCTCACATCATCAAGCCTATCCGCTTTTTCAATTCTTTTACATTTGCAAGTATGCTTTACTTCCTTTTTTTCTTCTCTTTTCGGTCTTTTAAAATTAAAATAACTTTTATCATCAAAATCTGATACTCTCTTTTCCATAATCTAACTCCCTTCTTACCTCTTCTCTTCTTTTTTCTGCCCTATCTTCCATAAACTTAATAGCAATAAGCTTACTAACCTCTTTTATAGCTTGTTCATTCAGACTTATGTCATTTATTACTATTTCCTTGTTCATACCTACGCTCCCAAAAATTTATTAATAAAGTAAATGATCCCCTTACCCGTAACCTTTGTCGTAGTAGTCAGAACATTTACACCATTGCCATCAACATAAGATCCCTTTTTAAGTTCAAACAACCCTTGCTCAACATATTGTTGCAGCGGTTGATTCTTCCTTTCACCACTTTTACACAAATATCCGCTGCTACGCATCCAAGCAAACAAATTATTTTGACCAATCTTCTTATCAATCTCACCACGTCTGATAGCCTCTTGACTAATCAACTTAGCCAACTCACCAACCAAACACGACTTATTACTAGCAGATACCGTATCAGCAAATAACACCTTTGGCTTGTCCCTCTCAATCTGTGCCTCTGCCAACGCTCTTTTTGCCTTTTCTTCTTTTAGATTAGTAGCAAGTCTTATGAGGTAGTCCGGATCACTCAAAGTCTTTTCTATGACATCACTACTCATATACGCCCCGTGCTTACGGATTGTTGGTATAACTTCATGAGTAATCCATCTCTTAAACTTTTTCGCTTCCTTTTTTCTACTTGCTAAAATCAAATTGTATAATCCATATTCACTTACGATATTAGATTCTCCACTTAAGCCGCCTAAGTTAAACTTAGTCACCTCATCTTCATCTAACCTTCCAACTGATACTGTAGGATTTTTAAGGTCTAACGCATTACAAACATCAATAGCCACAAACCATGGTTCATTGTTTTTGGTAACTGTCCTTATTTCTCCAAACTCACTATTTTTAAAAATTTGTAAATCATTCATACTCATTCTCCTCCTTCTTTGTTTTATTTTTATAATTTTCACATACCTTGTTGTTTTGTATATATAGTCTATTATCTTATGCGTTGTACTATATATAGTTGATATTGTAGTTAAAAAGTACTATACTTTAATTAGTAGAGTGCCTCCGATTAAAATTTTTTACTAATTTCAATAAAGGAGGTGATAACTTGAAAAACGTAAGAGTTACAAGACAATCTAAATCCGGTAGAAACTTAGGTTTCAAAAACACATCAACTGGTAGATATATGAATCGTCAATCATTTGTTAAAGCCATTAAAGCTGGAAACTATAAGGGATATCATGTAAGAAAAATCAACGGTATTGATACACCCTGTTCAAATCCAGATAAATCAGCTCACAACAACCTAGACTAACGAATATAAGGCAGGTACTCTACTACATATCTTTTATCGGTTATCTCATCTCTTGATGTTATAGAAGCAACCAACCCACCATTTTTATCAGTCACACATATTTCAGAAATCAACTTCCCACCCATATTAATTGGTAAAGGAATTAAAATATCCTCAATAGAATCAATCTGATCCTTTAAAACCCTCATTAACTTACTTTGACTTGAAAGCCCAACAGTAATATCACCATTAACCATTCCATCAAAATGAGACCTTGAAAGTTTAGCTTTTCTACAAAAATCACTCTTCGATTTAAAATTTTCATTTATTAAATCTAAAATTACATCACTATCCAAATATCTTTTCATAATATTTGCATCAACTTCTCCTCTCATTTTTCATTTCCTCTTATTTTTTTCAGTCCTAATTTCTCCAAATTCGTTGTTTTTAAAAATTTGTAAATCATTCATAATAAATCTCCTTTCTTCAAATCAAGTTTAACTTGATTTTTTAGGCAAAAAAACATCGTTCTTATTTAAATTCAAAATCGAACACCATTTTTCAAAATCTTTCGCCCTCATATTTGTTCTTCCGTTCTCCCAATTAATAATAGTTCCTTCGGATTTTCCCATTTTTATCGCCATTTGTTTTTGAGTTAATCCTTTATTAACTCTTGCTGCTTTCAACGTAATTTTGAAGTCATTCTCCATACCCTCACCCCTTTCTATATTTATGCTATAATTAAATTAAAAACGAGGTTTTTATGTTTAATTCATTTTTAGATTTCACAAACAAATATGCATCTGTAATTGCTTTTATTGCTTTATT
>OKEE01000316.1_pt1 | contig 25082 bp, 16 predicted proteins | sample 1611071 | NCBI WGS metagenome assembly OKEE01 (sample SAMN04436708, study PRJEB24849) | human gut metagenome | biome: human gut; feature: NICU; material: stool | host: Homo sapiens | place: USA: Saint Louis, MO | collected 2010-09-07 | reverse complement strand
ACCGTCGCGTACTATACGCCATGAACGTATTGGGCAATGACTGGAATAAAGCCTACAAAAAATCTGCCCGTGTCGTTGGTGACGTAATCGGTAAATACCATCCCCATGGTGATTCCGCGGTGTACGACACCATTGTCCGTATGGCGCAGCCCTTCTCGCTGCGTTACATGTTGGTAGATGGTCAGGGTAACTTTGGTTCTATCGACGGCGACTCCGCCGCGGCAATGCGTTATACGGAAATCCGTCTGGCGAAGATTGCCCATGAGCTGATGGCTGACCTGGAAAAAGAGACGGTTGATTTCGTTGATAACTACGACGGCACGGAAAAAATTCCTGACGTTATGCCAACGAAGATCCCAAACCTGCTGGTGAACGGTTCGTCCGGTATCGCCGTCGGTATGGCAACCAACATTCCGCCGCACAATATCACGGAAGTGATCAACGGCTGCCTGGCCTACATTGACGATGAAGACATCAGCATTGAAGGGCTGATGGAACACATCCCGGGCCCGGACTTCCCGACGGCGGCAATCATCAACGGTCGTCGCGGTATTGAAGAAGCGTACCGCACCGGTCGTGGCAAGATTTACATCCGTGCCCGCGCCGAAGTGGAAGCTGACGCTAAAACCGGCCGTGAAACCATCATTGTTCACGAGATCCCGTATCAGGTGAACAAAGCGCGTCTGATTGAAAAAATCGCCGAGCTGGTAAAAGAAAAACGCGTTGAAGGCATCAGCGCGCTGCGTGACGAGTCTGATAAAGACGGTATGCGCATCGTGATTGAGATCAAACGCGACGCGGTGGGTGAGGTTGTCCTGAATAACCTGTACTCCCAGACGCAGCTTCAGGTCTCCTTCGGTATCAACATGGTTGCGCTGCACCATGGTCAGCCGAAGATCATGAACCTGAAAGAGATCCTGAGCGCGTTCGTCCGTCACCGCCGTGAAGTGGTGACCCGTCGTACCATCTTCGAACTGCGCAAAGCGCGCGACCGTGCCCATATCCTTGAAGCACTGGCCGTTGCTCTGGCGAACATCGACCCGATCATCGAGCTGATCCGCCGTGCGCCGACGCCGGCAGAAGCGAAGGCGTCGCTGGTTGCGCGTCCATGGGATCTGGGCAACGTGGCGGCAATGCTGGAACGTGCCGGTGATGACGCTGCGCGTCCTGAGTGGCTGGAGCCTGAATTCGGCGTGCGTGACGGTCAGTACTACCTGACTGAACAGCAGGCCCAGGCGATTCTGGATCTGCGTTTGCAGAAACTGACCGGCCTTGAGCATGAAAAACTGCTCGACGAGTACAAAGAGCTACTGGAGCAGATTGCCGAGCTGCTGCATATCCTGGGTAGCGCAGAGCGCCTGATGGAAGTGATCCGTGAAGAGCTGGAGCTGGTTCGCGATCAGTTCGGCGACGAGCGTCGCACCGAAATCACGGCCAACAGCTCTGATATCAACATTGAAGATCTGATCAACCGCGAAGACGTGGTAGTGACGCTGTCTCACCAGGGCTACGTGAAGTATCAGCCGTTGACCGACTACGAAGCACAGCGTCGTGGCGGTAAAGGCAAATCTGCGGCACGTATTAAAGAAGAAGACTTCATTGACCGTCTGCTGGTGGCCAACACCCACGACACGATCCTCTGCTTCTCCAGCCGGGGCCGTCTGTACTGGATGAAAGTCTATCAGCTGCCGGAAGCGAGCCGTGGCGCGCGGGGTCGTCCTATCGTCAACCTGCTGCCGCTGGAAGCGAACGAACGTATCACCGCCATCCTGCCGGTACGCGAGTACGAAGAGGGCGTGAACGTCTTTATGGCGACCGCGAGCGGTACAGTGAAGAAAACCGCGCTGACCGAATTCAGCCGTCCACGTTCCGCCGGGATCATCGCGGTGAACCTGAACGAAGGCGACGAGCTGATCGGCGTGGATCTGACCTCCGGTTCCGATGAAGTGATGCTGTTCTCTGCCGCCGGTAAAGTGGTGCGCTTTAAAGAGAACGCTGTGCGCGCAATGGGTCGTACGGCGACCGGCGTGCGTGGTATCAAGCTGGCGGGTGAAGACTCCGTTGTTTCCCTGATCGTTCCGCGTGGCGAAGGCGCAATCCTGACCGTCACCCAGAACGGCTACGGTAAACGTACAGCGGAAAGCGAATACCCGACCAAGTCTCGCGGCACGCAGGGCGTTATCTCCATCAAAGTGACCGAGCGCAATGGTTCCGTTGTTGGCGCGGTGCAGGTGGACGACGCGGACCAGATCATGATGATCACCGATGCCGGTACGCTGGTGCGTACACGCGTGTCTGAGATCAGCGTGGTGGGTCGTAACACCCAGGGCGTTATCCTCATCCGCACTGCGGAAGATGAAAACGTCGTCGGTCTGCAACGCGTTGCTGAGCCGGTGGATGACGAAGAGCTCGACTCTATCGACGGCAGCGTCGCGGAAGGGGATGATGAAATCGCCCCGGAAGCGGACACCGATGATGAAGCAGCGGATGACGCTGACGAGTAACGTCTCCTGACGCATAAAGGGCCGGTTTCCGGCCCTTTTGTTTTGCGCAAGCAGACAAGTGAACGTTGCGACAAGCCGCGTTTACCGCTACCTTAACCACATTCTTTTTGACCCCGACGGCGGAGCCTCGCCCCCTTGAAATACCTCGTCTCCTTTCGTACCACGTTAAAAGTCTCTCGCTATCTGTTTCGGGCGCTTGCGCTACTGCTATGGTTGCTGGTGGCACTGCTCTCGGTGTTTTACATCGTTAACGCGTTACATCAGAAAGAAGCGGAGATCCGCCAGGAGTTTAACTTAAGCTCGGATCAGGCCCAGCGCTATATCCAGCGCACCTCTGACGTGATGAAAGAGCTTAAGTATATTGCGGAGAATCGACTCACGGCGGAGAACGGCATTCTTGCCATCCGCGGTCGGGATGAAAAAACCGAAGTACCTGATTTCGAACCGCTCTTCCCGGACTCCGATTGTTCCGCCATGGGTAAAGCCTGGCGTGGTTCACTGGAGTCCCTGTCATGGTTTATGCGCTACTGGCGCGATAACTTCTCGGCCGCCTACGATCTGAACCGCGTCTACCTGATTAGCAACGAAAATCTCTGCATGGCGGATTTCGGCCTGCGGGATATGCCCGTCGAACGCGAAGACGCGCTGAAAAGCCTGCATGAGCGCATAGTGAAATACCGCAATGCGCCTCAGGAAGAGCGCGGGAACAACATCTTCTGGATAAGCCAGGGGCCGCGCATGGGCGTCGGCTATTTCTATGCCCTGACTCCGGTTTACCTCGGAAACCGCCTGCAAGCGCTGCTGGGGATTGAACAAACCATCCGCATGGAAAACTTCTTCACGCCGGGCAGTCTGCCAATGGGCGTGACCATTCTGGATGAAAACGGCCATCCGCTCATCTCCCTTACCGGGCCTGAAAACCGCCTGAAGGTGGAACCCAGCTGGATGCAGGAGCGGTCATGGTTTGGCTATACCTCCGGGTTCCGCGAGCTGGTGCTAAAGAAAAGTTTACCGCCATCGTCGCTGAGCATTGTCTACTCGCTGCCGGTGGACAAGGTGCTGGAGCGCATTCGCATCCTGATCCTTAACGCTATTTTGCTGAACATCGCGGTAGGAGTCGCGCTGTTTATGCTGGCGAGAATGTATGAGCGGCGGATCTTTATTCCGGCGGAGGCGGATGCTCAGCGTCTGGAGGAGCATGAGCAGTTTAACCGTAAAATTGTCGCCTCGGCGCCGGTGGGGATCTGCATCCTGCGTACTCAGGACGGGACAAATATCCTCAGTAACGAGCTTGCCCATAACTACCTGAACATGCTCACGCATGAAGACCGCCAGCGGTTAACGCAGATCATCTGCGGGCAACAGGTTAACTTTGTGGATGTGCTGACCAGCACCCACACCAACCTGCAAATCAGCTTCGTCCATTCGCGCTACCGCAATGAAAACGTGGCCATTTGCGTGCTGGTGGACGTCTCTGCGCGCGTGAAAATGGAAGAGTCATTGCAGGATATGGCGCAGGCGGCGGAGCAGGCCAGTCAGTCGAAATCGATGTTCCTCGCGACCGTCAGCCATGAGCTGCGAACGCCGCTGTACGGTATTATCGGTAACCTCGATCTGCTCCAGACCAAAGAGCTGCCGAAAGGGGTCGACCGGCTGGTGACGGCCATGAACAACTCGTCCAGCCTGCTGCTGAAAATCATCAGCGATATTCTCGACTTCTCTAAAATTGAATCCGAGCAGTTGAAAATAGAGCCGCGCGAGTTCTCCCCGCGCGAGGTGATGAACCATATCTGCGCCAACTATCTGCCGCTGGTGGTGCGTAAACAGCTGGGGCTGTACTGCTTTATCGAGCCGGATGTGCCGCTGACGCTGCATGGCGATCCGATGCGTCTGCAACAGGTCATCTCAAACCTGCTGAGCAACGCCATCAAATTCACTGATATCGGCTGTATTGTGCTGCACGTCTGTCGGGCAGGGGAGTACCTGACCATTCGCGTGCGCGACACGGGGGTTGGCATTCCGGCAAAAGAGGTCGTTCGCCTGTTCGATCCATTCTTCCAGGTGGGAACCGGCGTCCAGCGTAATTTCCAGGGGACCGGGCTAGGTCTGGCGATTTGCGAGAAGCTTATCAGCATGATGGACGGGGATATCTCCGTCGATACTGAGCCAGGAATGGGCAGCCAGTTCACCATTCGTATTCCGCTCTATTCGGCGCACTATCCGGCGAAAACCACGGTCGACGGGCTGAGCGATAAGCACTGCTGGCTGGCGGTGCACAACGCCTCCTTACATGATTTCCTGACCTCGATGCTGACCAGCAGCGGCGTGCGGGTTTCACGCTACGAAGGCCAGACGCCGGACGCGGATGACATGCTGATCACCGACGTTGAGCCGGAGCAGGCGTGGGCGGGGCGCGGCGTGGTGATGTTCTGCCGCCGTCATATCGGTATTCCGCTTGAGCGTTCGCCTGGGGTATGGGTGCACAGCGTGGCGACACCGCACGAGCTGCTGGGCTTGCTGGCGCGTATTTACAGCGTGCAGCTTGAGGACAGCGATGGCGCCACCGTGCTGGCTTCCCCTGATGAGCTGGCGTCGGTGAACGACGATATGATGATTCTGGTCGTCGACGACCATCCAATTAACCGTCGTCTGCTCGCAGACCAGCTTGGCTCTCTGGGCTATCAGTGTAAAACGGCCAATGATGGCGTGGATGCCCTGAATGTCTTAAGTAAGAACCATATTGATATTGTGCTCAGCGATGTGAACATGCCTAACATGGACGGCTACCGTCTGACGCAGCGTATCCGACAGCTGGGGCTGACGCTGCCGGTGGTGGGGGTCACAGCCAACGCGCTGGCGGAGGAGAAGCAGCGCTGTCTGGAGTCGGGAATGGACAGCTGCCTGTCGAAGCCGGTCACGCTGGATGTACTGAAGCAGACGCTGTCCGTGTATGCGGAGCGGGTACGAAAAGCGAGACAATAAAAAAGGCCCGAAAGGGCCTTTTTTATTTCTCCGGCGGCTGTAGGCCGGGTAAGCGCGAGCGCCACCCGGCGTAGACAGCGAAGATCAATCTTTGTCCGTTGCGCTCAGCGTCACGGAAGAGAGATAGTTCAGCAGGGCGATATCGTTATCCACACCTAGCTTCATCATCGCGGATTTTTTCTGGCTACTGATGGTTTTAATACTGCGGTTCAGCTTCTTGGCGATTTCAGTAACCAGGAAACCTTCAGCGAACAGACGCAGTACTTCACTCTCTTTAGGCGAGAGACGCTTGTCGCCATAACCACCCGCGCTGATTTTTTCAAGCAGGCGTGAGACGCTCTCAGGAGTGAATTTCTTCCCTTTCTGTAGCGCCGCCAGCGCTTTTGGCAGATCGGTAGGTGCGCCTTGTTTCAGCACAATCCCTTCAATATCGAGATCCAGAACGGCGCTCAGGATCGCCGGGTTATTGTTCATGGTCAGAACAATGATCGAAATGTCCGGGAAGTGGCGTTTAATGTATTTGATGAGCGTGATCCCATCACCGTATTTATCTCCAGGCATGGAGAGATCGGTAATGAGCACGTGCGCATCAAGTTTAGGCAGGTTGTTAATAAGGGCTGTGGAATCTTCAAATTCACCGACTACATTCACCCACTCGATCTGTTCAAGTGATTTGCGAATACCGAACAGTACAATCGGATGGTCATCGGCAATAATTACGTTCATATTGTTCATGTATAAGGCTACCTTGCTACAGCAAGCTTTTGACGTAGGCGTCAATGTCGCTGATGTATTTTTCAATGCCAGAGGCATCTTTCTCACGAATTAGATGTTCCAGCGTTTCACATAACTGCTTGCCGGGAACCAGATTAAGCATGGCAAACACCCCTTTAAGCCGGTGTGCTGTCTGTGCCAGCGCTGCAAAATCCTGCGCAGCGGACTCAGTATACAACCGCTTAACATCATCTGGTACTGTATCAACGAAGAGCGAATAATATCCGCTGGCATGGAGTTCGGCATTTTCATCGCCGCCTAACGGTGACTCCAGGATCTCTTCCTGCGCCAGATTCTCTTCAATCAGTTGTAATACAGCTTCCTGCATTGCATTGCTCATATTAAAGTTGACGCGCAGCTGCCCAGGGCCGATTTTCCGCACGCCTGACTCATCATCGCTTAAAAGCAAGCCTGAGGCAGTAAGATTAGACGGATTATCAGTTAAAAATAGATCAAATTCTTGACTCGCGAGCCTTTCGTCCGGGGTAATGCAGGACGCCCCCCAGTTTTCCAGCTGACGAACGACGATATTTCGGATCTCACTGGAGGTCACATCCACCATCACCACCACATCATCCAGTAGACGCTCTTCATCCTCTTCCTGGGGATTCGCCGCCATTTTTACGTGTAAAGAGTAGCGGGTGCCGAGAGATTCGCGCGCCTTGATGTTCAGATGACCGCCCAGCTTACGCGCCAGCTGATCGCACAGCCAGAAGGTGAGGGCATTCGCCTTACCGTAGTGGTCGCGCTGGGTATCGTTCAGGAACGGGAAGTGCAGGTTATCAATTTCGCTCACGGTGACGCCTTCGCCCGTATCCAGAATACGGAACGTCAGACGATCGTCGGTGGACTCATCGGTGCTGACTTCAAGGGTGATCTTGCCGATCTGCGTCGTGGTGACGGCATACTGAATCAACATCATCAGGATGCGACGCAGGGCATCGCGATCGCCGTGACGTTCGTCGTTGGCCGGTAAATGGTTGTTGATCAGCAGCTGGAGTCCTTTGCGCTTGATCACCGGCAGCACTTCCGGCACCACCTCATCAATCAGATCCTGGATAGAGAAGAGCGTAGGGGTGCCTTTCCAGATGTCATTCTCTAGCATGTTCGCAAGCTGGATTTCGTCCACCAGACGAACCAGTGAATCAGCCTGGCTGCTTAGCTGTCGGCTTTCCGGCGTGCTCAGATCAGCAATCTGCGTGGCGAGTGACTTCAACGGCTGTTTAAAGGCATCGCCAATATTTTGCATAAACGCGGCGCGGCCATGCTGGTTTTTCTCGTACAGCCTTTGCGCCTGCTTGAGCTTTTTATTCACCAGCACCTCGCGATCCTGATCGCGAATGATGAAGATTTGCGTGCGCGAGGCGACCTGACTGCGGAACTGACGGATCTCATACAGTTCATTATTAATGGTGGCCTGGATGACGCCCTGATGCTGGTCCGCCATGGCCGTAATATTTTGCAGGTTAAGATGCGGCAGAAGGTGATCGGCAATTTTATTGCTCATTACCGTGCGGTTTGCCTCCTGATCGTGAACGAGCACCCCAAGCGGCAACACGGAAATAATCTCTTCATTCAGGGCGCGAAGAATGCGCAGCTCGTTGCTGGTCCCGGCTGACACCGACGTCGAGTCGCTCTGGCGTCCCGACTGGAAACGGAAGGTGCTGTAACCAAACAGCGCCAGCGCCAGCAGGCCGATATTCAGCAGCAGCGGCAGCAGAATGTTTTGCAGGGTATCAAGCATCAGGGTGCCAAAAGGCACCTGCCACACCAGACGCATACCGGTTGAGTTGAGCGATGAGGCAATCTCAATCTTTGAGCCATTAAAGGAGATCGCTACGCTGTCCGCGCCTTCTTTATCCGACGGCGTGCGCATATTTTGGGTGCTGTTGTCTGGCTCCAGACGGAAGCTGTCCAGCGGCATATCCGGTGGGATCAGATCGTTAATCGGCAGGTCGAAGGCAACCACGGTCGCCAGATGGCCCGGCTGGTTAAAGGTGGTTCGCAGCGTAAAGTAGTGGCCATTCTGCCAGGCAAGACGGCGTAATGACGAGAAACTTTCGCGCTCGTCCAGCGCGTTGGCCTGTTGCAGCATTTCTGCCCGACGGGAATCGACAATACTGCCAACGGTGGTCTCTTTAAAGCCGGACGAGAGATCCTTAAGCGGCAGGGTCGAGATCAGGATCATGCTGTTGTCCTGACCGTTCAGGTAATACATGGACCACGGTACGGTCTCTGCGCCCCACAGGGTGTCCAGATAGGAGGAGATCCGCTGCGTCATCTCAAGCGTTGCGCTGTCGTGCGAGCCGAAAATCAGGGCTTCCGTCTTGCGCTGCGGTTTTTCCAGGTAATACACATCCTGCTTAAGGCGCGTTTCCTGCAACCCTTCGCCTGATGAGGTGGCAGGCGCGGCAGCGATATTGTCGTAGATTTGCCAGGTCGCATAGCGCCACGTATCAATGCGCTTGTGCACCGCATGGGTGATATCGACGATTTGATAGCTTTTATCTTTCAGCCAGGTGTTAACGGCGCTCTGGATCATCACTCCCATTGTGACTAACAGCACAACGATCAAAAGAAGAAAGAAACGGGTGATGCTGCCCGGTAGAAGGGAGAATTTGCTCGGGGCGGTAGTTTCAGTCTGACTCATCGATGTGTTTAACCCGTAATGGCCGCGCGGTAATGGGATAGGGCAGTATAAAGGGTAATAACTGAATTTCCAGCGTCGTTAACGGTATGACCTTGACTTTTTATCCGGGTAACCGGCTTCAACGTCCCCGGATGAAAGGTGTACAAAACCCCGTGAAATGTATAAATACGCGGTCGCACCGGCAGAAAAATAGCACGAATAAACAAGAAATTAATTTCGATAGCATAAAAACAATTCAGTGCAAGCCGGATGCGGGATTTAGTTAATAGTCGTTATCATTACTGAGCGGTAGCACATTAAATGTAGGCTGACGTAAAGAAAGGTAAAAAAAAACCGAATGCGAAGCATCCGGTTCAATTAGGGATAAACAGACATTCAGAACTGAATGACGGTAATAAATAAAGTTAATGATGATAGCGAGGGTTATTTTAGTGGTGTTGAAGGGAATTTTTTTGTCATTCAGTGCTGTACTGTTTTTTGCTCTAATTGTATGAATTAAATAGAATATATTTTTGTTTTGATTATCCGTGCTATATTTTTAAACTATTTATGCTCTGTAAAAGTTCCTCCAAATTTACAAATTGAAACATCTTGATGGTAAAGTGAAATATCTTCAAAGTTTTCGTATCATATTCTTGTTGGATTATTCTGCATTTTTGAGGAGAATGAACTTGCCGACTGGTTAAGAGGGTTGACCAGTAAGCAGTGGTAAATAATAAGGCATATAACAGAGGGTTAATAAAATGAAAGTTAAAGTACTGTCCCTCCTGGTACCAGCTCTGCTGGTGGCAGGCGCAGCAAATGCGGCTGAAATTTATAACAAAGACGGCAACAAATTAGATCTGTACGGTAAAGTGGATGGCCTGCACTATTTCTCTGATGACGACAGTGCAGACGGCGACCAGACCTACATGCGTCTGGGCTTCAAAGGCGAAACTCAGGTTAACGACCAGCTGACCGGTTACGGCCAGTGGGAATACCAGATCCAGGGTAACTCTGGTGAGAACGAAAACAACTCATGGACGCGTGTGGCGTTCGCAGGTCTGAAATTCGCTGATGCGGGTTCATTCGACTACGGTCGTAACTACGGCGTTGTTTACGATGTGACTTCCTGGACTGACGTTCTGCCGGAATTCGGCGGCGACACCTACGGTTCTGACAACTTCATGCAGCAGCGTGGTAACGGCTTCGCGACCTACCGTAACCAGGACTTCTTCGGTCTGGTTGATGGTCTGAACTTCGCGTTGCAGTACCAGGGTAAAAACGGCAGCCCAAGCGGCGAAGGCCAGACCAACAACGGTCGTGACGCGCTGCGTCAGAACGGTGATGGCTACGGCGGATCTCTCACCTACGATCTGGGCGAAGGCTTCGCACTCGGTACGGCGGTCACCAGCTCTAAACGTACTGCTGACCAGAACGCGCCAGGCTACTTCGGTGAAGGCGATCGCGCAGAGACCTACACCGGTGGTCTGAAATACGACGCGAACAACATCTACCTGGCTGCACAGTATACCCAGACTTACAACGCGACCCGCGTTGGCGATCAGGGCTGGGCTAACAAAGCACAGAACTTCGAAGTGGTTGCTCAGTATCAGTTCGACTTCGGCCTGCGTCCATCCGTGGCTTACCTGCAATCTAAAGGTAAAGACATCGAAAACTATGGCGATCAGGATATCCTGAAGTATGTTGATGTTGGCGCGACTTACTACTTCAACAAAAACATGTCCACCTACGTTGATTACAAAATCAACCTGCTGGATGAAAATGACTTCACCCGTCAGACAGGTATCGGTACCGACGATATCGTCGCGCTGGGTCTGGTTTACCAGTTCTAATTGCTCATACTGCAACAAAGGGGCCATCAGGCCCCTTTTTTCATGCTTTTTTAGGGTCTTCAAATACGCTGTTTTAGTGTACTCTTGCCGCCCTGGCATGAGGATAATAACCAATGGATATGACTTTTTTACGCGCCAGCGTTCTGGCGACTTTTTTATTCCTGACCGCGTGTGACTCTTCCACACAACCCGCAAAAATCGACGCACCCGCCGCGACGGTGCTGGAAGGGAAAACCATGGGGACCTTCTGGCGCGTCAGCGTGATGGATATTGATAAGTCCCGCGCTGAAGAACTACGCGGTAAAATTCAGGCGCAGCTGGATGCCGACGATCAGCTACTCTCTACCTATAAAAATGACTCAGCGCTGATGCGTTTCAATCGCTCCAGCAGCACCTCGCTGTGGCCGGTGAGCGAAGCGATGGCCGATATCGTCACGGAAGCCATGCGCGTGGGCTACAAAACCAACGGCGCAATGGATGTGACCGTGGGGCCGCTGGTGAACCTGTGGGGATTTGGCCCCAACAAGCAGCCGGTGACTACACCCGATCAAGCCGCCATCGACGACGCCCGCGCCCGTACAGGGTTACAGCATCTGGCGGTGATCTCCCAGTACGGTCAGCAATACCTGCAAAAAGATATTCCCGATCTGTTTGTCGATCTCTCCACGGTAGGCGAGGGGTATGCTGCGGATCATCTCGCGGCCCTGATGGCGCAGGAAGGCATTCCCCGTTATCTGGTTTCCGTCGGGGGCGCGCTCGTCAGCCGGGGCATGAACGCCAGCGGCAGGCCGTGGCGTGTGGCCATCCAAAAACCAACCGATCAGCAGAACGCGGTGCAGGCGATTGTCGACATCAACGGGCACGGTATCAGCACCTCCGGAAGCTACCGTAACTATTACGAGCTGGATGGCAAACGTATCTCGCACGTGATTGATCCGCAAACCGGACGCCCGATTACCCACAACCTGGTGTCCGTAACGGTGATAGCCCCAACCGCGCTGGAGGCGGATGCCTGGGATACCGGATTGATGGTGCTCGGCACGGAGAAAGCCAAAGAGGTGGTTCGTCAGGAAGGGCTGGCGGTTTATATGATCACCAAAGAGGCTGACGGGTTTAAAACCTGGAGTTCGCCGCAGTTCAACAGCTTCCTGGTGAGCGAAAAAAATTAAAAAGCAAGGTTGCGGGTTTTTGTTCGGTGGCGTTCAGGCAAGCTGAGCGTATGCTTGTAAGAGGAGCCGATGATGAAAAACACAACCTATCTTACCGATGAGGATCGCTGGCAGGCTGTTCTGGCCCGCGATCCGCTTGCGGATAACCAGTTTGTCTTTGCCGTGCAGACGACCGGCATTTATTGTCGTCCGTCCTGCCGCGCCCGCCACGCGCTGCGTAAAAATGTCTGCTTTTATCCTGATGCTCACCAGGCCGCGCAGGCGGGTTTCCGCCCCTGTAAGCGCTGTAGGCCGGACCAGGTCGACCCTATGGCGCAGAAAAAGGCCAGCATTGCGCTGGCCTGTCGACTGCTTGAACAGGATGCCGCGCTGAACCTGGAGGCACTGGCGCAGCAGGTTGGCATGAGTCCGTTCCATTTCCACCGCTTGTTTAAATCCGTCACCGGCATGACGCCGAAAGCATGGCAGCAGGCCGTGCGTGAACAACGCCTGCGCACCCTGCTTGCACAGGGCGGTAAAATCACCGACGCCGTACTGGCCGCTGGCTTTCCGGACGGCAGCAGCTACTACCGTAAAGCCAACGGCGCGCTGGGCATGACGGCAAAACAGTACCGCAACGGAGAGGCTGCGGTCCGCTATGCCATCAGTGACTGCTCGCTGGGCCGCTGTCTGGTGGCCGAAAGCGAGCGCGGGATCTGCGCAATACTGCTGGGTGATGACGACGCCGGGCTGACGGCTGAGCTGCTGTCACTGTTTCCGCTTGCCGTCCGTGAACCGATGGAAGGCGCGTTTGCCGGGCGTGTTCGGCAGGTTATTGCCTCTGTCGACAGCCGCGCGACGCCGTTGACGCTGCCGCTGGATATCCGGGGTACCGCCTTCCAGCAGCAGGTCTGGCAGGCGCTGCGGGCTATCCCCTGCGGTGAAACGGCAAGCTATCAGCAGGTGGCGAAGGCCATTGGTAAACCCAATGCCGTACGTGCCGTGGCGGGGGCCTGCGGAGCCAACAAACTGGCGATTGTGATCCCCTGTCACCGCGTGGTGCGTAACGACGGTGCGCTCTCGGGCTATCGCTGGGGGGCAGCGCGTAAGGTACTATTATTAAAACGTGAGGCGAACAACCCGGAGGGATAATGCTCGATCTTTTTGCTGATGCTGAACCCTGGCAGGAGCCGCTCGCGCCGGGGGCGACGATCCTGAGACGCTTCGCGCTTTCCCGCGCGGCGGCGCTGTTCGACGGTATTGATGCCGTCACCACCCGTTCGCCGTTTCGCCATATGGTTACGCCGGGCGGGTATACCATGTCCGTGGCGATGACCAACTGCGGCGAACTGGGATGGGCGACGAATGCGCGGGGCTATGTATATGCCGCGAACGATCCGCTGACGGATCAGCCGTGGCCGCCGATGCCGGAGGCGTTTCAGGCGCTGTGTCATGACGCTGCCGTGGCGGCCGGCTATCCTGATTTTCGACCCGATGCCTGTCTTATCAACCGCTATGCCGTTGGGGCAAAGCTCTCCTTGCATCAGGATAAGGACGAGCCGGACCTGCGCGCGCCGATTGTCTCGGTATCCCTTGGGCTGCCCGCTGTCTTTCAGTTTGGCGGCCTGCGGCGCAACGACCCGCTCAAACGTCTGATGCTGGAGCATGGCGATGTGGTGGTCTGGGGCGGTGAATCACGGCTTTTTTATCATGGTATTCAGCCGCTTAAACCTGGCGATCACCCGGTGGCGGGGGCATTTCGCTACAACCTCACGTTCCGTCAGGCGGCATACAGAGAATAAAAATAAGAATTATTCTTGATGTGTGTGAAAGGCAGTTTACACTGCTGGCTGATTTTTCTTGTCCGGATTGCTCTGCATGCAACTACTTCTTCTTGTCTGGCGGCAGTATCGCTGGCCTTTTATCGCGGTGATGGCGTTAAGCCTTGCCAGCGCGGCGCTGGGGATCGGCCTGATTGCCTTCATTAACGTGCGTTTGATCGAAATGGTCGACACGTCACTCTCCGTCCTGCCGGAATTTCTGGGTTTACTGCTGCTGCTGATGGCAGTCACGCTCGGGTCACAGCTGGCGCTGACCGCGCTCGGCCACCACTTCGTTTTCCGTCTGCGCAGCGAGTTCATCAAACGGATCCTTGATACTCAGGTGGAACGCATCGAACGGCTGGGAAGTGCCTCTCTGCTGGCGGGGCTGACCAGCGATGTGCGCGCCATTACCATCGCCTTTGTGCGCCTGCCGGAGCTGGTGCAGGGTATCATCCTGACCTTTGGCTCGGCAGCCTATCTCGCCTGGCTCTCCAGCAAAATGCTGGCGGTGACGGCGTTGTGGATTGTTATTACCATCTGGGGCGGGTTCCTCCTGGTATCACGTGTTTATAAGCACATGGCGGTGCTGCGCGAAACGGAAGACAAGCTCTATAACGATTACCAGACGGTGCTGGAAGGGCGCAAAGAGCTGACGCTGAACCGCGAGCGCGCCGAGCATATCTTCAACCACCTCTATATCCCGGATGCGCACGAATATCGTCATCACATTATTCGCGCCGATACGTTCCACCTGAGCGCCGTGAACTGGTCAAACATCATGATGCTGGGTGCCATTGGCCTGGTATTCTGGATGGCGAACAGCCTGGGGTGGGCGGATACCAACGTGGCGGCAACGTACTCCCTGACGCTGCTGTTTTTACGCACGCCGCTGCTGTCGGCCGTTGGCGCACTGCCAACGCTGCTGAGCGCTCAGGTGGCCTTCAACAAGCTGAAGAAGTTCGACCTTGCGCCGTTTAAGGCTGAGTTCCCGCGCCCGCAGGCCTTCCCGAACTGGCAAACGCTGGAGCTGCGTAACGTCACCTTCCGCTATCAGGATAACGCCTTCTCCGTAGGGCCGATCAACCTGACCATTCATCGCGGCGAACTGCTGTTCCTTATCGGCGGCAACGGCAGCGGCAAATCCACGCTGGCGATGCTGCTGACGGGCCTCTACCAGCCGCAGGCGGGTGAAATTTTGCTGGATGGTAAAGCCCTGAGCGCGGAGAAACCGGAGGACTACCGCAAGCTCTTCTCGGCGGTATTTACCGACGTCTGGCTGTTCGACCGGCTGCTGGGCCCGGAAGGGCAGCAGGCGGATCCGGCGCTGGTGGAGAAATGGCTTGCGCACCTGCAAATGTCACACAAGCTGGAGCTACAGGATGGCAAAATCCTGAATCTCAAACTGTCGAAAGGGCAGAAGAAGCGCGTGGCGCTACTGCTGGCGCTGGCCGAAGAGCGCGACATCATCCTGCTGGATGAGTGGGCCGCCGATCAGGACCCGCACTTCCGTCGCGAGTTTTATCAGGTCCTGCTGCCGCTGATGCAGGCGATGGGAAAAACCATTTTTGCCATCAGCCATGACGATCACTACTTCATTCACGCCGACCGTCTGCTGGAGATGCGCGACGGCAAGCTGAGCGAGCTGACCGGCGATGAGCGCGATGCGGCGTCACGGGACGCGGTGGCGCGTACGGCCTGATTGCAATTGTGCCGGGTGACCCCCGGCACACTAATTTTTCATATATGCCGTTTTTTTCTCCATCCCGACCCGCCGTTTATTCTTATTTACATATCCCCGCGCTATGCTTAACGCCAACTCATTTAATGGATTTATGATTGATGTCGGTATTAAAGAAAAACAGCGCCAGGCAGCGTGACCAGGAGCGTGCGCGGCTCATCTGGCTCCTGACGACCGATAAAGCGGTCACGTCAACGTTATTGGGTAAGCTAACCCTGGCTGAGCAATATGATGTCGGCACGCTGGCCGACGATATTGCTGAGGTAGGTGCGCTGGTTGCACATTTACCACCTCCGGATCTGGCGGACACCCTGGAGGCATTACCTTCCGAAGAGCGCCACGCCCTGTGGCGGCTGGTGCAGGATCACGAGCGCGGTCAGGTACTGCTTGAAGCCTCGGAAAACGTCTGGGATGACCTTATCGATGAGATGAGCGACCGGGACATTCTTGACGCCCTGCAAACGCTGGATATCGATGAGCAGATTTACCTCGTTCAGCATCTTCCGCGCAACCTGACCGGACGCCTGCTGGCTTCCCTGCCTGCTGAAGAGCGGGCGCGCGTGCGTCAGGTGATGCACTACGAGAAAAACAGCGTCGGCGCGATCATGGAGTTTGGCGTCATCACCGTGCGCCCGGACGTCACCCTGGGTACGGTGCAGCGCTATCTTCGTCGCCTGGGCAGTATGCCGGACAACACCGATAAACTGTTCGTCACCTCGCGGGATAAAACCCTGCTCGGGGAGCTGGAGCTGAAAACGATCCTGCTGAACAGCACCCAGCAGCGGGTGAGTGAGGTCATGGAAACCGAGCCGATGGTCTTCTCGCCGGAAGACGATGCCGAAAAAGCCGCGCGTACCTTCGAACGTGATGACCTGGTGAGCGCGGCGGTGGTGGATTCGGTGGGCAAGCTGATGGGGCGTCTGACCATCGATGAGATCGTTGACGTGGTCTATGAAGAGACCGATAACGACCTGCGTGCCCTTGGCGGGATCAGTGCCGAAGATGACGTTCATGCCTCCGTCGGCAAGGCCGTCAAAACCCGCTGGGCGTGGCTCGCCATCAATCTCTGCACCGCGTTCGTGGCGTCCCGCGTTATTGACGGCTTCGAACATACCATTTCCCAGTTGGTGGCCCTGGCGTCGCTGATGCCGATTGTGGCGGGGATCGGCGGGAACACCGGCAACCAGACTATCACCATGATCGTTCGCGCCCTGGCACTGGAAAACATTCAGCCGGGTAATTTTTCGTGGCTGATTTTCAGGGAGATGGGCGTCGCGCTGATTAACGGCCTGGTCTGGGGCGGCATCATGGGCGGCATTACCTGGTGGCTGTACGATGATATGGCGCTGGGCGGGGTCATGATGCTGGCGATGGTGCTGAACCTGCTGGTGGCGGCGATGATGGGCGTGATTATCCCGTTGACCATGACCCGGCTGGGGCGCGACCCCGCGGTGGGGTCGAGCGTGATGATCACCGCCATTACCGATACCGGCGGTTTCTTTATTTTTCTTGGACTGGCGACGATTTTTCTTCTGTAGCCAGCGCTTTTTGCTTAAGTCGGGCAGGGAGGATGAACATCATCACAATCCCGCCCAGCACGCCAACCGCCAGGTTGCCGGTGGAAACCGTTGCCACAACCGTCACCAGCATCACGACGGTTTCAGCCACCGGCGCGTTTTTCAGCGTTCCGGGCTGAACGCTATGCCAGCTAAAGGTCTTGACGGCCACAATGGCCATAATACCCGCCAGTACCGCCATCGGGATTTTGGCCATCACCTCGCTGAGCGCCGTAACCAGCACCAGCAGTACGATGCCCGCCGCAAGGGTGGAGATACGGCTTCTGCCTTTCCCCATCTCCACGTTAACGATGGTCTGCCCAATCATCGCGCAGCCCGCAATGCCGCCGTAGAACCCGGCCATAATATTCCCCACGCCCAGACCGATGCTCTCGCGACGCTTACTCGAGGGGGTAGCAGTCAGTTCGTCCACCAGTTTTGCCGTCAGCAAGGATTCCAGCAGGCCAACGAAAGCGATACTAAGCGCGCACGGCCAGATAATGCTCAGGGTTTCCAGATTGAGCGGCACCAGCAGTTGCGTAAAGCCCGGCAAACCGCCGCCCATGGAACCTTCATCCCCTACCGTCGGCAGGATTTGCCCGCTGGTGACGGTGAACAAAGTCAGCAGCACAATGGCAATCAGCGGGGAGGGCACGCTTTTGATATAGCGTGGCACCCAGAGCACAATCAGCAGCGTCAGCACGAACAGGCCCACAATCAGCGGGCTTCGGCTCCAGAAATGGGGCACCTGGGCAAAGAAAATCAAAATGCCAAGGGCGTTAACAAACCCGGTCATCACCGACTGGGGAATAAAGCGCATCAGCCGCGCCATACCCAGCGCGCCGAACAGGATCTGAATCACGCCTGCCATTACCACCGCGGGCAGAATGTACTGCACGCCGTGTTGATGGACCATCGGGCCAATCACCAGCGCGACGGAACCTGCCGCCGCCGTCACCATGGCCGGACGCCCGCCGAGCAGGGAAAGGGCGAAACAGAGCACCACGGAGGCGATAAGGCTCACTTTCGGATCCACGCCCGCGACCACGGAAAACGAAATCACTTCCGGGATCAGCGCCAGCGCGGTAATCACACCGGCCAGGGTTTCGCGCATCAGACGGTGAGGCGAACGTAAAACAGTGGCGACATGGCCTTCTTCAGGTACAGACGAGTGGGGTAATGACATAACAATTCGCTGGTAGGGGCAGGCTTCCGTGCGCGCGATCACAAAGTGCAGCATCATAGCCAGGAAAATCGCCGGGTGCCAGCCTGTCTGCCAAAACCCTACAAACAATCCATCATTAAATTTCACAATTACAATAATTTCGTAACCTTTAAACAATATTTAAAAGTTGCTACCGTGCCACCGCAGCGTGTTTCACCTGTAATTTCCACGCATCAAGCACTATTCAACTAAGGCATAAATGATGAAAAAAATGACTGCCGTGCTCTTTTCTCTGGCCGTGGGGCTGAACGCCGTCTCGCTGGCGGCGAAGGCTAACGCACCAAAAGAGCAGGAAACGGATGTCCTTTTAATTGGTGGCGGCATCATGAGCGCCACGCTGGGAACGTATCTTCAGGAATTAGAGCCGAACTGGTCCATGACCATGGTCGAGCGCCTTGATGGCGTGGCACAGGAAAGCTCTAACGGCTGGAACAACGCCGGGACGGGGCACTCGGCACTCATGGAACTGAACTATACGCCGCAGAAAAAGGACGGTTCCATTAGTATCGAGAAGGCGGTAGAGATCAACGAAGCGTTCCAGATCTCACGTCAGTTCTGGTCTCACCAGGTGAACAGCGGTGTGTTGCACAATCCGCACTCCTTCATCAACACCGTACCGCATATGAGCTTTGTGTGGGGCGATCAAAACGTCAACTTCCTGCGCGCGCGCTACGCTGCCCTGCAACAGAGCACGCTGTTCCGCGGGATGAAATACTCTGAAGATCACGCTCAAATCAAAGAGTGGGCGCCGCTGGTCATGGAAGGCCGCGATCCGAACCAGAAAGTAGCGGCGACCCGCACTGAAATTGGTACAGACGTTAACTACGGTGAAATCACCCGTCAGCTGGTGTCCTCTCTGAAGAAAAAAGAGAACTTTAACCTGCAACTCAGCTCCGAAGTGCGTGGTTTCAAGCGCAACGCGGATAACAGCTGGAGCGTGACCGTTGCCGATCTGAAAAACAACGAAGCCGAGCATGTGATTAAGGCGAAGTTCGTGTTTATCGGTGCGGGCGGCGCGGCGCTGAAACTGTTGCAGGAGTCCGGTATTCCGGAAGCGGACGACTACGCGGGCTTCCCGGTCGGCGGCCAGTTCCTGGTGTCGGAAAACCCGGAAGTGGTTAACCGTCATCTGGCGAAAGTGTACGGTCAGGCCTCTGTGGGCGCACCACCGATGTCCGTTCCGCATATCGACACCCGCATGCTGGACGGTAAGCGCGTAGTGCTGTTCGGGCCGTTCGCCACATTCTCCACCAAATTCCTGAAAAACGGTTCCCTGTGGGATCTGCTGAGCGCGACCACGACGTCAAACGTCAAGCCAATGATGGACGTGGGGCTGGATAACTTCGATCTGGTGAAATACCTGATTAGCCAGGTGATGCTCTCTGACGACGACCGTTTCGAAGCGCTGAAAGAGTACTATCCTGAGGCGAAGAAAGAAGACTGGCGTCTGTGGCAGGCGGGTCAGCGCGTGCAGATCATCAAGCGCGATCCGAAAGAGGGTGGCGTGCTGCGTCTGGGCACCGAAGTGGTGAGCGATAAGGACGGCACCATCGCCGCGCTGCTGGGTGCGTCACCGGGTGCGTCTACCGCTGCGCCAATCATGCTGCACCTGATGGAAAAAGTGTTTAAGGACAAAGTATCCAGCCCTGAATGGCAGGCGAAGCTGAAAACCATTATTCCATCCTACGGTACGAAGCTGAACGGTAACGTTGAAGCCACGGAACAAGAGCTGGAATACACCAGCCGCGTTCTGCAACTGCAATACGTCAAACCGCAGGCTGCGGATGCTGCGCCACAGGCAGAGCTGAAGCCTCAGGCGGAAAGCAAGCCGGTAGCGGATATCGCGCTGTAAGGTAAACGCAAAACGGTAACATCCGTTACCGTTTTTAGTGTTTTCTCCCTCTCCCGGTGGGCTGAGGGTTCCCCACAAAATAATGCCTGCACAGACGGCCCCCTCTCCCTTGAGGGAGAGGGCTGGGGTGAGGGGGAACATACGGCTCTGGTGGTCATTCCGTTCACGTTATGTTCCTTGCTACTCTGTCACGACATGACCGGTGAACGTGCCAGGGTGGCTCAGTCGCCACCACCCTGGCGACCCGGGCTTCCGGCGGAAAATCGCCGCTTCGCGGTGCCTTCGGCTTATTCCTTCCGGCTTATCGGGGACGGGCGGAGGTAACATCCCTGTAAAGCCCGCCCTCTCGGCGCATCCCTGCGCCTCGCCCCGGCCTACAGGAAACGCCTCAGCGATTTACAGCCGGACCGAGGCATCGCTGAAAGCCCTCAGTGATTCTGAGGCAACGTTATCGCTTTTGCTTTCAAATTACTGGGGAACCCTCTCCCCGGTGGGAGAGGGTTGGGGTGAGGGCACCAGAACGCACCCTTTCCAGGTCGGGTAAGCGTGAGCGCCACCCGACTTATTTTTAACGAACTACCGCTTGTCCTACCGTCTCATCCGCCTTCCATACGCGATATTTCACATCCACGTTTTCCGGGGTGTATACGACGATCGGCAGCTTGCTGTTATAGCGCAGCAGACTGTTATCACCCAGATACGCGGTAATAAATTTCTTCTCTTTCTTGCCGTCCGGGCACGCCATCATAGTGGAGACTGGCGAGGTTACTTTGTCGAAGACATAGTAGTCATAGCCCCAGCCTTCCAGCGTTTTGCTTTCCAGCTGGCCGCCCAGACGATGCTGATTGCAGTCCACTTCCAGCGTCTGGCCGATTAACAGCTCAACTTTGAAATTTGCTTCATCCTGCTGAGCCGGGAGCTGAATAACCTGGCGCTTCATCCCTTTGTCCGCTTGCGGATACGGAGCAACTTTTTCCAGCGGCTGCTCTTTCTGGGTTTCGCTGGCGAAAGCACTGCTGGCGCACGCAGCGGCGATGAGGGCGATGGCAAATTTAGGTGCGTTTTTCACTGTCATTCCTTTTTGTTAAAACGATCCTGGAAAGACTAACATAATGTACGTGAATGGTTGGCGTAATTTACTCACATTTTAATTTTAAGCGGAGTAATGCACTGCTTTTATGCTCTTTTATTGGTTTTTAATGCTGTGTTGGAGTCGGTGCGGCAATCGTGTTATTTTACGCGTTAATTATTGTTATTTATCTGTAAAGGGAGGAGAGATGGTACGGGAAAAACTGAAGACACCTGAAGGCCGCAAGTTCCTGCTGGCGTTACTGGTTGTGTTTATGATTGCTGCTGCATGCGTGGGGCGAGCAACCATTGTCGGTGTGATTGAGCAGTACAACATCCCGCTCTCTGCCTGGACAACCAGCATGTTTGTCCTGCAATCGGCGATGATCTTTGTTTACAGCCTGGTGTTCACCGTGCTGCTGGCGATTCCGCTGGGGATTTTCTTTCTCGGTGGGCGTGAAAAGCACTAAGCATTGTGCATGCGGAGAAGGGCAATAAAAAACCAGCCATAAGCGGCTGGTTTTTTTGTGTAGTTTTGGTCGGCACGAGAGGATTTGAACCTCCGACCCCCGACACCCCATGACGGTGCGCTACCAGGCTGCGCTACGTGCCGACGCATAAAAGGAATACTACTCGATTCCTTTTTGAATGCAAGGGGCAAGCAACGCTAACTGATTCATAAATAATCAGTTAGCGATAAAGCGCTTCTCGTCTGTCAGCACCTGCAACAGCAAACTGAGCTGCGGTTTCTGGTCTTTCAGCTTCTCGCCATCGAGGTTATACGTCTGGTAATTGCCGTTGCTGTTCAGCACCAGGGACAACGTCGGCGTGGTCACCACCAGCGTGTTTCCGCCAGCAGCCGTGACCCAGTTATGACGCCGCGTGGCGCTAAAGAGGTCTTGTCCCTGCGAGTACTCAATGGCCGGTGTGCTGACGTGCAGCAGCCGCTGCATTAACGTGGTCATGACGTCCTTATGGTCGGTGAGCATGTTGATGCGCTGCGCGGGAGTGCCCGGCCAGTGGATCACCAGGGGCACATGCAGGTTCGGACGCGACCAGTCCATGCCCTTCGCCTCGTCGCCGAGCGGCACGCCATGCCCCGCCGTGATAATCACGACCGTATTGTCCAGCTTGCCCGCGTCGCGCAGGGCGGTCAGCACGCGACCGATCTGCGCATCGACATCACCCGCCGCACGGCTATAGCGGCGCGCGAAGCCTTTCTGATTGCTGTCATCAAGCGTTGTGCCGTTAAACGCAACCCAGGAGAACCAGCGGTTATCTTCCTGCGCATAGCGCTTCAGCCAGTCTATCCACTGGTCAGCGGTCCGATCGTCAGACTGGCTCTGCGCGGCGGGTAGTGAGAAATCAGACAGCAGCGCCTGGCGGTACAGCGAGCTGTTGAAACCATCAGAGGCAAACAGCCCCAGCTGGTAGCCCTGCTGATTAAGCCCGGTAATCAATGCCGCCGGAATACGGGCCGACAGCACGCCATCCATATAGCTCGGTGAAATGCCGTAGAACAGGCCGAAAATACCCGCGTCGGTCGAATTACCGGAGCTCATATGCTGAGTGAATACGATGTTGTTCTCAGCGAATTCAGCCAGCGCTGGCATCTGCTTCTCATAGCGGGAATAGTTCAGGCCATCGACGGTAATCAGCAGCACGTTCTGACCGCGGCCCATGTCGCGATATTTCAGATCGCTCAGGGGATACTGCACGCTGACCGCTTCCGGATTACCCTGTTCGACCAGACGACGCTGATACTCCTGCGCGTCCAGCAGGCCGTGTTTTTCGAGGAAACGACGCGCCGTCATCGGATAGGAGAGCGGCAGGTTCGCGCGCTGCATGGTAATCGGGCGGTAGAAGTTCGCATCTGCCCAGATATACATCAGGTGCGAACCGATAAATGAGGCGAAAAAGAGCGCCGCGACGGGCTTCGCATAATGGCGGCGTCGGGTCAGACTGCGGAGTTTTTGCCAGCTCCACGTGGCGAACAGCATTTCGATCAGCAGGATTATCGGCACGCTGATAAACATCAGCTGCCAGTCGCGCGCGGTCTCGTTTTGATCCGGGTTAATCACCAGCTCCCAGACGACAGGATTCAGGTGCAGGTGGAAGCGGGTAAAGACTTCGCTGTCGATCAGCAACAGCGTCATGCCCGCCGTCGCAAGAATGGCGGACAGGAAGCGCATCAGCCGCTGCGACATGACGATAAACGTCAGTGGGAACAGGATCAGCAGATAGGTGGCGAAGACCAGAAAGCTAAAGTGACCAACAAGGCTCATCCATGAGTAGATGCGCCCGGTTAACGTGGTTGGCCAGTCCGCCACAAACAGATAACGGCAACCGAGCACCATCGCCAACAGAATGTTGAACAGGGCAAACCAGTGCCCCCAGCTGACCATCTGGGAGACTTTTTCACGGTAGCGCTGACGATTCGTCACCATAAACTGTTGTTCGTTTCCCTTAGTGTGCCTGGTCGTCGCTAACGGAGGACTGCAAAGCCTGGGCGAAAGATTTGGCGATCGCCTGACGCTGAGCCGGAGCAACGCTGGTATTGATCAGGTTGGTAACCATATTTCCCAAAACCATCAGGGAGAGATCGGTTGGCGTTTTATGTTTTTCCAGTACGTTGACCAGCTCACTGAGCAGTTGTTCAACGTGTTCGTCACTGTAGCGGGAATGTTGTGGCATAAATCAAAATCAGTTTGTTGAGAGAAGGGCGACATATTACCGTAGCAACAGCTTTTTTTCCCCTTTTTTATCTTCTGTTGCACACATGCGTTGGTGGTGGTTGAATACCGCCCGGTCTAAAAGGAGAGTTTATCATGAGTCTGGAAATCAACCAGATTGCCTTGCACCAGCTTATCAAGCGTGATGAGCAAACCCTTGAAGTGGTGCTGCGCGATTCGTTACTGGAACCAACGCCTACCGTTGTCGAGATGATGGCGGAGTTGCATCGCGTCTACAGCGCGAAAAATAAAGCCTATGGCTTGTTCAGCGAAGAGAGCGAACTGGCGGATAGCCTGCGCCTGCAACGTCAGGGCGAAGAGGATTTCCTGGCATTCAGCCGCGCTGCTACTGGCCGTCTGCGTGACGAACTGGCGAAATATCCCTTCGCCGATGGCGGTATCGTCCTGTTCTGCCACTACCGCTATCTGGCGGTAGAGTATCTGCTGGTCACCGTGCTGAATAACTTAAGCAGCATGCGCGTGAACGAGCAGCTGGATATCAGCTCAACGCACTATCTGGATATCAACCATGCGGATATTGTGGCGCGTATCGATTTAACCGAATGGGAAACCAACCCGGAATCAACGCGCTATCTGACCTTCCTTAAAGGCCGCGTGGGCCGCAAAGTGGCGGATTTCTTTATGGACTTCCTCGGCGCCAGCGAAGGGCTCAATGCCAAAGCGCAGAACAAAGGTCTCCTCCAGGCGGTGGATGACTTTACGGCTGAGGCGCAGCTTGATAAATTTGAGCGTCAAAACGTGCGTCAGCAGGTTTACAGCTACTGCAACGAGCAGTTACAGGCCGGGGAAGAGATTGAGCTGGAGTCGCTGTCCAAAGAGCTGGCAGGCGTCAGCGAAGTCAGCTTCCAGGAATTTACTGCGGAAAAAGGCTATGAGCTGGAAGAGAGCTTCCCGGCGGATCGCAGTACGCTGCGTCAGCTGACGAAATTTGCCGGTAGCGGCGGTGGGTTAACCATTAACTTTGATGCCATGCTGCTCGGGGAACGTATCTTCTGGGACCCGGCCACCGACACGCTGACCATTAAAGGCACGCCGCCGAATCTGCGCGACCAGCTCCAGCGTCGCACCTCAGGTGGTAAGTAACAGCCATAAAAAAACCCCGCAAAGGCGGGGTTTTTCTCGACAGGTTTGCGATTACGCGCGAACGAAGTCGATGTGAGTCAGTTTTGGCTTG
>OKEE01000296.1_pt1 | contig 26381 bp, 9 predicted proteins | sample 1611071 | NCBI WGS metagenome assembly OKEE01 (sample SAMN04436708, study PRJEB24849) | human gut metagenome | biome: human gut; feature: NICU; material: stool | host: Homo sapiens | place: USA: Saint Louis, MO | collected 2010-09-07 | reverse complement strand
TATAATATATTTTCCCTCGTACTTCATCAAAACCAAGAACATTAGAAGCAATTATATTAGTTGGCTCTTTGTAATATATTATTCCCCCCCTAAGATCCAAATAGTGGATAAATGGGTGCATAAAGTTTGTAGCAAAGAAAAGCCAACCACCAAAAATAATACCTACTACTACTAAACAAGAGAGAACTATTCTCTCAAGCCATTTTTTTGAGTTTTTTCCTGTCCGCATGAAAGCTCATCCAATCAATACCATTTTAAATTATTGACTTTTAATTTGAATCACATATTCTTCATTTCTCCCTCTATATTTATTATAGATTGTAACATGTCTTCCACCTTCGGTTAAGAGTTCATTAATTTTATTTATCACAGTATTAATACACCTAACTCCATACCTCATTAAATTGTATATTTTATAAAAACAATATCACTTCCCAAGATAAAAAAGCTATTATACTCAAACAAATACCTAAAAATATTTAAATAGGTTCTATTGCTATATGCACTTAATCATAAACTTTTACAAAGCCATCTACCCATTGACGTTCGTTTAATACAACCTTCCCAATACCAAAATTGTCTAACCCATGAACAATAAATATATCCCAAGTACTATATTTTTCTTTTGCTAATACAGCATATTCATAGTTACTAAATACACCTAAAGTTCCACCCACTGTATATATTGCATCAACATCATACCCATACCACAATATAAAAACTTCATTATTTTTGATAAGATCATCTACACTATAATTTCTTGGTACTCCATCATTTAAAACAAATTCCTCAATATAAAAGTTTTCATCGCAAAACGCTCTAAATCCCGGAAGTTGTTTAGCTAACATTATTGCATTTTCTGCTAAATCTTTAGTCGAAAAATCCCCTAAACTAAAGTACTCTGTATATGGTAATGTATCATCTTTTTTATATTTAGCTACGGCTTCATATATAGTTGTATTCATATTATCTAACCTTTCTATATATTCAATTCACGAAAAACCTAGCCTCATAAGTTTCTCCATTAATATAATTAGAACTTATTTTTATCGAATAGTAATATTTTATTATTTAGCTTAATTGTAGAATGAAATTGAACAAATAAAAATCCATAGTGAACCTTGTGTTATGATTTAGGTGTCTAATCAAAATATAACCGAGGTAATCACTATGGACTATAATAATCATAACACGACATTACGTACAAACAAACACTTAAACTTCGAAGAGCGATTTTATTTAGAAAAGAGAATCGTTCTAGGAGATAGTATTACGGCAATTTCACGTGCACTTGGCCGTTCTAGAACAACTATATATACAGAATTAAAACGTGGTACTGTAATTCAAATTCGACAAGGTAAATCTCAACTTGTATATTTAGCTGATTCTGGACAAGCAACATATGAAAGACAACGTGTGGGCTCTTCTAATACCATGAAAGTTGGTGCTATAGAATCTTTTATAAATTGGATTGAAAGCAAGGTTCTAGATGATCATTGGTCCTTTGATGCTACTGTTGGATATGCTGAACATAAGGATTTGTTTATGCGTAATGAAATGGTTTGTGCTAAAACTTTATATAACTATCTTCACAAAGGCATATTAGGTATAAAAGCAATTGACTTACCATTGGTAGTGCGGCATTCTCAACGAAAATCTATTTCTAGAAAACATAAGCGAGAACTTGGTAAATCCATAGAACTTCGCGATTCTAATATTGAAACGCGCGAGGAATTCGGACATTGGGAATTAGATACCGTCCGTGGAACAAAAGATAAGACAGACCATGTTTTAATTTCTTTACTTGAGCGTAAAAGCAGATTGTATGTGGCTTTACGGTGTCCCTCAGCACGTGCTACTGATGTAAAAGAAACACTGCATGCATGGTTAAATACGTTTAAAGATGTTAATCTAGCTTGCTTATGCAAAACAATAACTGCAGATAACGGTTTAGAGTTTTCAGAGATATCTAATTTAGAAAATGAAATCTTGTCTATTTATTTTGCTCGACATTATTCTGCTTGGAAGCGTGGATCGAACGAAAGCATAATGGTTTACTTTGTAGATGTATACCGAAAGGAATGCCAATAAAAGCCGTTTCAGAGGAAACTATTCGACGAACACTTAAATGGTATAATACTTTGCCACGCAAGCTTCTAAATTATAGAACCCCCTTGGAGGTCTTTCTTGAAGAAGTTAATAAGATTGTAGATTTGGATACTGTTCAATTTCATATTGCAATTTAAGATATTCTTTTTTACATTATGTAAAAATTCAGTATAATCAGTAGTAGGCATATAAGCTCACATCCTTTTTTAGGACTTTGACACTTTTATTGTAAAGCATGTGAGCCTTGTATGCTTATTTTTTTGCAAAAAAAATAATGTTGGTAGTGACACCGTTAATGATGTCACCCCAACATTTATTATAGAACCTCCATTTAGTATGAACTAATCTCTGATAGTCAAACATTATACGATTTCCGTTAATAACTAAATTATAGTTGACTGACTCCAATTTTATATTCCCATACGGAAAAGGACCATTAAAGATAAAATAGTAAAGATTTCATTCTCCCTGAGACTATATAAATTAACAGTTTAAAGATTTAATAAAATACGTTTAATTATTCAAGATCTATATAACTAAACTTAGACTGTATTAGATTCTCTTCATCCGCCTTTGTGGAAATTATAAAATCAACAGCAATCAAATCAATACACATTACAGGCATAACTATTTTAGCTTTAACACCATTTAGTACTGGGCTTACCCTTTTCTTATTATGAGTCATAGTTCCATCTGTTTTAACAACACATGGTTCGACACTAATATCTTGAATATCATATTCATGATTACGATATTCATGAAATTTCATTGATTTATTCTTAACTAAAAGGTCACTTTTAATATTAACCTCTATACAGTTAATAAATCTAATTTCACAGGATTCTGACACTAATATGACTGTATTACCAAAATCTTTAATATCTAATGAATATGGCATTTCATCCCATAAATCTAATATATCAATTCTTTTTTGAAGTTCCATCATTTTTATCCTCTTTAATTCTTATATGTGCTTCAGGGTCACGACGTCCAACAGGTTTCCAGTTACTATCTAATGGTTTACCATTCTTATCATATATATGTAAATGATTATAAGGTGTATGCTTATCAGGTGGATCAACCCGCAACCGCATAATATTATTATTATCCTTTACATGTAATCTATTATTACGATTATTTACAGACCATCCTTTTGGTCCTAAATATTTAGAACTTAATCTATCAAAATCATTAATATCCATTTCTTCATATTTACGATTTTTAAAAGTTTTTTCTAATTCATCTACATTAATTGTATTCTCTGAAGAACCCGTTCCTGTATTACCTTTTTCCTTAACTTCACTTTTTGATTTCGGCAAGGAATTCTTTAATTGTGAGACTTTTTGAGCTATAATATTTCTCTTCTTATTTGCTTCATTAGCTAACCCCACAATTACTGGTCCAGATATAGATGGTCCACTATTATGTGGATCCTTTTTATTAGATGAATTATCCTCGTTTATATTAGGGACATCATCACTACTAGAATTCCCAATATTAGAATTATCATTGCTAACATTTGGTAAATCTAAATGATTATTTAAAGGGTTAATTCTCAAAGGAAATTGCTTTAGAATAATTTCACTTACAGGGGCACCCGTTTTTATAGATTCCCAGGCTCCAGTTCTTGGATTCTTAATAAACGAATCGGAACTATCATCTATAATGCTTTCATCTCCAATTGTATAAGGTAATTGTACTTGTTGTCCACTAATTAAACTCGTAATATGAATAAAAAAATCATTAAACTTATTTTTATCTCTTACCCAATTATCCGTACCATCTGGTCCAATCCAGCGACCGGAATATGCTGTACTTTGGGGAATACTAATTCCATCAAAAAATCTACGCCCTATAACATCCCATTTCCCACTGTCTTTATAGGTGTTACCATTAGAAGCATGGAAAACATTAATATACTGATATCCTATTCCAGGATTGTAATCTAATTGAACTTTATACTCAGTTCCTACATATGGTACAGTTATGCTCCAAGGCCCATTAAATCTCGATTCGGAAGCGTTTCTTCCTTCTCCAGAATCAATACTTTCACCACTAGATTCACCATAACTGGTATCAACACTTGAATTTGTGAGTTGATCAATTGATCTAGCCCATGGAAACTCCTGAGTATCAGCTTCACTAAGAGTAACTGGCTCAGCACGCCCTGTTTCTATAGGAGTCGTTAAAGCTTTATAAAACACACTTCCTACAACACTAAATCTAAGTCCCGCTAATAACTTCGCCGAATCAACTTCTATAGGATATGGACTTGTTAATTCTGCATTCCATTTAGTAGCATAAGCTGACACCGCAGCCCCAGCATTTAAAGAGCCACCACTAACTTTATTAACTACACCACCGGCCCCAGCACTCAACCATTGTGCTAATGCCGGATCATTATCCGCTATTTGCTTAATCTTTTCTATAAGCATTTCATTGGTCATTGTAGCTTTAAAACCACTACCTGATGCATTACCTGCCATACGTGCAGCCCACTCGCCAATTACACCATGAGCAAAAGCTTTAGCAATCTTGCCTTCTTTTGTGGTAGGTTGCCAGTTATGTAATTGCTCATAAGCATTCTTAGCAAATAAACGTGCCAACTCCTGACGTTCTTCAATTTTCTTTTTATCAAAAATCTTATCTAGTTGATGTAATGTATTTTCGGTATTGGTATTAATAGTCCTAGTATCAATTTCTTTACCATCTACTGTTAGTATACCATCAGAAATAGCAGATTGAGTAGTCGAGCTTGCTTTACCTTTAGATCCTACGCCTAAATTTGGAACTAGACCGATATTATTATAGATCTTATCATAGCCTTTTTTATCATTGGTCTTCATCTCTTCGAGTTTCTTTTTACTACCATAGTAGTTATAGCCGATCCCATTATTGCTATAGGTATACTCGGCTTCGTTTTGAATATCTTTCATCTCAAGAGATTTAGTAGTCAATGTATTCTTAGCTTTTGGAGCGTCACTTTTAATGACAGCACCTTCTAATGTAGTACCATTCCCTACATGAATATCATAGCCATCTTCACCAGCAAAAATACCGGCTTGATGAGTCACGCTTTTCCATTTACTATCAATGCGTCCTACACTTGCACTTATACTACCAGTTGGATTCTTGAAATTAGGTTTAGAGGAAACAGAGAAACCAGCAGACTTACTGTGTTCTTTAAAGTTATCTACATCTTGTAAGCTTTGAATATGTAAATCACGACCTGTATCAACTTCTACCTTCTTACCAGATACAGTAGAGCCAATAATAGTAGTATCTCGCTTTGCTTTAAGTTGTGCTAATTGTGCGGCTTTAATCGTCGTTGGCACATAGCTTTCTTGGTGCGTATCGCCATTTTGACGAGCCATATTACCACTCGCATTAATATCGAGAAGTCCGCCACCAGTCAAACTAATACCAGCACCGACACTCCATCCATTGCTTTTATAAGTATTCTTAACATCTACAGTATTTTTACCCGCTGCAAGGTTAATATCACTAGCACTATCTAATACTAGGTTTTTAGCTTTTACTGTTTCACCAGTTATATTAATACCACTATCCTTGGCATTACGAGCTGTAATATGTACAGTACTATCACTAGCAATAGCACCACCTTGATACGTATTTGTGTCTACCACTTGTCCTTGTTTTCTAGAAGTGCTACCAAGACTTACTGAGAGATTTATCGCATCATCAATATTTTTTTGACCACGTCGGGAATGATTTTTTGCGTCTTTTAATACTTTACCATCAGTATCACGAAGTTTGACGCCCTTAACCGCCTTATCTACCGCCGCATAGCCATCTTGCAATTGTTGACGTGCTTCATTGAGTTCAAGTGCAGCTAACCGTTTATCATCACGGCCACCAGCTTGTTTTATAGTACGTGTTGCATTAGTAAGCGTATCAACCACTGCACCACCTAATGATACGGTAAGCCCCGTCTTCTTATAGCGTTCATCATGAGACATATGGTTGTGATCTATATTTCCATCTAATGTAACGGCAGAACCTTCTAACACAGCACCATCTTTTGCAACAATATCTGCGCTTGTAAGATGAACGGTATCATTCGCTTTGACAGTAACAGTACCTTTCGTGCTGGCAATTGTATTTCGTACAGTAGATTCTTCATGGTTAGCTTCATCTATATTGTGTTTCTCTTTACCTATAGTAAAGCCTATTCCTGTACTACCAAGCAAACCAGATTTCTTATGACGATATACACTAGTACCATCTGTAATGGCTTTATCTGCACCAAGTTCTACCTTTCCACCAGCTGTAACATCTACTGTATGTTCGCCTATAATTTGAGCAGATTGACCTGTTACATCTTGAGCACTTGTAATCTGTATATCTTTACCACTTACAGTAGAGCCTGTTACAACTGTAGTAGTTGCATCATCCACCGCATTGGTACTTTCACGTTTAACCAAGCTTTTCTTTTTATCTACATACACATGATTAACTATACTATTTGCCTTCGCTGTATTTAGTTCAACCGTATTACCAGATACTTGAACAGTATCTGCCGCTAATAGTTGACTACCTTCCAGTTGTACAGCATCAGAGGCTACAACAGAAACATTCTTACCTTCAATGCTACTACCAACCGATGATTGTGCGTTAACAAGATCATGAGACTCCGTCGTTTGAGAGTGTCCACCACCAGATTTACCCTTATCAAAACGATGTTCTTCCAGTTCATGTGTAGCATTCATGGCTTTCATCGTTACATTATGGCCGGCCGTCACTTGAGTGTTCACATCAGAGGTAATAACACCTGCCGCCATAGATACATCTCGGCCTGCAACTACTGTTGTTTCACCAGCACCACCAATACGACCTTGATCTACACCGGTTATCGTTTCACGTCGATTATTTCGACTATTCCACTCAATTTTGCTATTAGCTGTCTCATACTGTACGCCTGTATTAATTACATCACGTCCAGCACTAACCTTTGTAGAACCAGCCGCATTAGTTTGTGTAATGGTACCGCCTTCATTAATGACGTCTTTCTTAGCATATACAGAGACTGTATCGTTGCCTATAATAGTACCTTGTGTATTACGAACTTCATCATTCGCTATAACCGTAGTAGTATTACCTTTGATAAGACCATTGTCATTGTGAATAGTATTACCAGTAAGAGTCACATCTTTATCCGCCACAATACTACCACTATTTTTCATAGTATCAACAGAAAGGTTAATGGATTGGGCCTGTAAGTTAGCTGCACCTTCTACCCGTTTTGTATTTGGGGCTAAATATAGAGTCGGTACTAGTACAGTTTCTGTTTTACCATTTGGCAATACAACAGCCTTACTAACTAAGAGCACTACATCCTCTTTAAGATTCTTTTGCTCAGCCTCGGTTAAGCCTCGACCTAATGCAATAGATTGAGATTTTGTTACACTAATCCCTGCATCCATCAATTGGCGATATTGTTCTTCTGCGGAAAGACCTGATTGCAGTCTACTTTTACCAGTTTGACGCATAATCTCTTGCATAACGAGTTGCTGCTCATAGTAGCCATCACCCAATCGTTTTTGTACATTCATAGGATCTAATTTAAGGCGAGATAATACATAATCAGAAGATAAGAAATTACGCCGGTTCGTAAAGTTTGGATCCGTTTCAATCACATACGTAGTATTAGGATTCGTCGATAACTGACTCATACTATTTAATAAAGATGCATCTACTGTAGCATCACTTTTACTATTCTCCACATGACTACCATATACGGCAACAGGGACATCTGTAGGGTTGACTATCGTATTCTTATAGTCAGCCGTTCGTATATTAGTCGTATCCCGTCCACGTCTCCTCCGACGACTATAGGATGTGGCTGTACCATCTTCAGTAATATATTCATTACCCTTAGGGTTACTTTGCTCATAGTGTCCTACAGTACCAGTGATATCTCCGGCAGCACTAATTTGACTAGCTTCATTCATCATATGATCGACATCCATATGTAAATCTCCACCGGAAATAATCCGCCCAGGGTTAGATGTATCTACCACATCTTTTTCACGAGTACGATCATATTCATACTTAGTCCAATTCTCATAATATTCACCATTTATAGAAAGTTGAAGATTCTCACGAGTATGAATAACAACCTTATCTTTTGGAATTTGCTCATGATCTAAATAAATTCGTTCTTCAGATAACTGATACCGCTTAATGCTACCAGATGGTGCTACTTCATTTTTAATATGCTCTTTTTCACCTACCGCTACACGTTTAAGGGTAATGCCACCATTTTTATTGTCTACAGATTTAGCATATAATGCACCACCTTGACCAAATTCAATGGTAGACGCTGTATTTACAATACTATCTATCTTACCAGATACAGTTCCTGTAGAATTCATCGTTTTGCCAAGTTGTAGTTGTCCCTCAGCTTTAATCACACTACCATCTGTATTAACAATAGAGTTTGTCGCTATAGATAGATCTTTTTGGGCAATCATAACAGGGGCATCTTTAGTCTCTGTATTACCCTTTTGAATAACAGAATCGGTAGTAATCTTAGCGGTATCCACATACAATTTACCACGATTCATCTGCTCAAAACTGTTTGTAGTAATATCTGCTTCTGTAGCAGCGATAGTACCGGTATTTTGCAATTTGCCAGTACTATCTACGGTTAACTTATTTTGTGCAGATAATACACCTTGGTTATTCACACCAAAACCATCATTGGTGCCAACTAAATACATACTATTGGCATACATACCACCAATAGCAGCTACATCAAGGCCAACTTGATTAGATTCACCAGTTTTGTGAACATTCGTAACTTTACCAGAAGAATCTACGGAAACAGCATTCTTCCCCGTCACAACTTGAGCATCTTTCGCCCAAACTTTACCATTCAGCTGAACAGCCTCTGCTAACAAATCTGTGCGTGCTGTTTTCGATGCATTAAGGCCTTTTTCTCCTACTGTGATACTACTTTGTTGTACTTGATAGCCTGTAATGCTACCGTTATTGATAATTGGATTCCCCGTTGTTAATGTAGCACTATTAGCATTGATAAAGGTGCCATTATTGACAGAAATGCCATTCGGGTTGGCAATGATAACATGGGCCTTATTGCCGGCAACTTCAAGGGCACCATTCATAGATGTTGCACCCGTACCTGTTACCTCATTTAAAATCGTATTCGCTGTAGGTCCTACTAAATTCGGATTTCCCATAATGTAACCTGCCAGTTCCGTATTCACAGGACGATTGGCATTATTTAAAATAAGCCCTTTATGATCTACATTAAATGCATCATATTGGTTATGGGATAGCCCTTTATCATTAGGCGTATTGATATTAACTACAGTCATACCATTACGAGCCTCTTCTGTTTTTGGCCCTAATGCACCTTGAGCAGGTACAACAGGATTGGCTAACGCCATTGGAATCCATGGAGCAGAATTTGTGGCAAGCAATGCAGCAAAGATGGCCATTGCCGTATGTTTTCTAATATTCATATTATGTATCTCTCCTAAGTATATAAAACAATATGTATTATGTATCTATATAACTCTCTATGTACAACACTTAAAATTGATAACTTCCTCTAAACGCCCAAACACGGGTATCTGTATCAAATCCTTCTGGTTTCTTAATTGGCGTCCCTAGTGATACATCATAATTAACAGCGTCACCAACAGTGCCTCGTACACCAACGACACCACCAATCAATGTATTACCTAGTTGAGTTTCTGTGGATGGGCCCCATACATGCCCAATATCTATGCCTACATAGGGAGTGATTTGTTGTTTTCTAAATGGTAATGACCATTCACTTTGTACGTAGTACCCAGAGTCACCTCGTAATGTTTCTTCTCCACTAAATCCACGTACCGAATACCGTCCACCAATACTAAACTGATCTGTAGTAAATAAGCGCTGATTCGTAAATTGACTTCTAAAGCGCATCGAGAATATACCTTGCTTATGACCGATTCGTACTCCCGTTTGAATCTGCCCTTCAACCCCAGCCATTTTGTATAGTGTAGTTGGATTATCTGCCAAGCCCTCCCAACTTCGCACCTTAGCACCTAATCCTTTAATGCCCTGACGATAAAATACATACATATCACTTACTGTATTGCCTCTATATTGGCGATGAGATAATCCTAATTCTACCGATGTAGTATGTTGTTCTTGAACACCAATTTCTACATCATCCAGATAATTATGACGAGACTTATGATTAACCTTAGCAATAACTGATGTTTTCGAACGACTAGTCCTATTTAGAACCTGCTCTACTGATACCTCTGTACCTTGTGTGGTACCAGCCGAACGAAATGCATTTGGCATAAACACCAATTGATTATAGCTGTACTTATAGGTAGATAATCTATACGTACGGTTGCCATCGGGAATCGTATAATTAACTGCATATTGCTTTGACCCATGGCCATCATCATGACGACTTATATCTTTAGTGAAATTAGCTGTTAACGTATCATTAAGACCCAGCAATTGACTAAACGATAAAAATACAGTACCTTGATACTCTCCTGTAGCTTTATATCCTGAATTATCTAAAATAAATGAGCCATGCACAAATCCTTTTTGTTCTACTGTAAGCTTAACAATAGAATGTAACGGCTTGGTACCTGGTTCAATCGTCATCTTTATATCTTGACCAGGTACGCTACGCATCTGATCAATTCCTTGTTCTAACGCTTGACGTCGTAATACATAGCCAGATCGTACAGGGAATGCACTCCGCCAATTCGTCCGTGCATTTGGATTTGTAAGAACAATATCTTCAACATACCCTGGTAAAATCTCAAAAGTTAATGACCCTGAATGTAAATCTTGATTGGGTACAACCACTTGGCTTGTGACATATCCATCTGCTAATAATTGTTCTTGTAATTGCTTTTGAAGGAATGTAACCCCATCCGACCCGATTCGATTATGCTCATACGCCTCTAAACGGTTCTTATATTTACGAAATACAGGTTCTGACGATGTAATAACAATATGGTCTATAGGAAATGCAATCGCTTCCTTTGGTAATGCCTTCATAGGAGCACTACTAAGACCAACATATGCTGATTCTGAACGCAACGAAGCGGCCCCAGTCATTGGTGCTTCTGCGCGTTGACGCAACGAAGCATCGGCTCGGGCCGCTTCTTGTTGTATAAAAGGGGTAGATACATCGGCTGCCATGCTAGGCAATGTACCAAATGTAGTCAGCAAGCCAATACAACTTGCCGCAATACGCACAACTCTCATAAATCCCTCTCCTTTCTCTATAATTAAATTATATATTAATTTCTATACTTTTTTCAATAAGTTTTATGTATTATTTTATATTTAATTAAAATATAGAGTTTCTACTATTAATACACAAAAAATAAAAATCTAGCAAATACCAATCAAATTTAACATCCACAAAAACCTCGCCTTTCTCTTCAAGAAAAGCGAGGTTTCGTGCATAATATTCTATTTTGTAACGCTGTACCTAAACACTATATATATACATTATATACATTAATACAAATATTATTATTTGCGTTTAAGCTATTTAGTTACACTTAACAATTTTCCGCTCACTGCATCGAATACTACAGTAATGGTTTTCTTATCTTTTGTGGCAAACACAACAGTATATTGTGGCGTGCCTTTATCGGTTTTAACACCCCAGCTTAAAAGGCTTGTTGCCTTACCTTCAGCTTGTGCATAAGCAAAGTTTACAGCTACAGCAGGAGGCAAAATAGTAGATGGATCAAAGGCTGTTTTTTCTACAGTTTTAGTAAGTTTACCAACCTTTTCATCCTTAACTTCATTTGCTGTATTTGTAAATACCGCCTTATATACACCGTCTTTATCAAAACCGCCAACAGTCAATGTAACGACTGTATCGGTAGCATCAAAAGAAATTTCATTAATAGACGCGCCTTCATGATGTTGTAAAAAACCATTGAGCATTAGATTTGCCCAGCTAATCGCCTGATGTTGTTCATCAACAACAGCGACTGTTGGCTGAACAGGAACTAAATCAGCTGCTTGAGCCATTGGACTCACCACCCCTAACAAAGATGCTAACATTATAAATAAACGACTCTTTTTTAATACAGATTTCATATGTTACGCCTCAAATTCTTTACGTTTCAGACAACAATAACATTTACTATTTATTATGTACTGTTATAACTATACACTATCAATAACAAACGGACTCTATCGAGAGAGTGTGTATGAGAGAAATAAAAAGAGTCCGTTTGTTTTCCCACTAGGGAGTAGTCAGCCACCTTGATAGTACAATGGCTAACCACCAAATAGCCCTATATTCATTAATTCTAACTAATCTTCTGTATACAAGAGGGAATGTTTAAAATTATTGGAATTAATGAATCTTAGATAGAATCATATCTACCTTGCGTTGCATATCTTCGTTTTGTTGACGAAGGGCTTCATTTTCAGCAGCTTGTTTTTGAACAATTGCTTGTAATGCTGTCACTTCATCTTGCATTACGTAGATAGAACTGATAGGACCACCTTTATATTTATCTGGAATAGCTTTCTTTTCAGGGCTATATCCAAATTTGTGGGTTACACCAGCATTTACGATACCATCGTGGCTATCTAAGGAAACACCTAAGTTAAACATAGTGTTTTCATTAGTGTAATGAGCCACACCAAGCGCTACGGCTGTTTGAGATTTGTAATTACCAATACCAGCCATAATTTGTGTTGGTTCTAATGGATCGTATTGAATTGGTTTCAATGCAGCCAATGCGGCAGCACCTGCACCAGCCTTATACGCATAAGACTTAGCAGCATTACTGGATGCACCAGCAATATTTTGCAATGCTTGGTCCATTTGTGCTTTATTAACTGCATCACCAGCATGAGTAGCAGCACCAATATTATTGATTTGTTTACCACCCATATCTAGATTACTATTAATGGATACATTACCAGGTGTAGAACCACTACTAGCATTAAGCGTAATAGTAGGAGCACCAGTACCACCACTAATAGAGGTAATACCTGTCAATGCAGGATTCAATTTGTAATTAATAACACCAGAGTTGGCAGGATCAGCTGTAATTTGAATGTTGCTATCACCTTTGAAATCAAAACCAGTAGTCAACGCTACGGAATTTTGAGTACCACCATTAGCCTTGTATTTAATATTACCTGTGCCTGCAGTTGCAGTACTAATAGCGGCATTCATTTGACCCAAGTTTACAGCTTCATCATTATTAGCTGCATTAGCCAAACCACTGATACGGTTAGTATTTTTATCAATTACTACATTACCAACAGTGACTTTATCGAAGGACACATCTTTCTTAGTAGCGATAGTAATATCTTTACCAGTATTCGTAACCTTGATATTATCGCCATCGTTGAAAGTAACGGTATCGCCACCTTTTACAATTTCAGGTGTGCCGCTATTAACTTTCACATTCCAAGCAGCTGTATCCTTAATCACTTGCTTACCAGCATTATCAATATTGCTCAAATCCTTCTTAGCTGCATTATTAGCAGTTGTTGTAGCATTATTGATTTGCGCACGTGTTGCAGCATCAAGGCCTACTGTGATACTTTGACCACTTGCATTCGTTTCAATACCATTTGTACCAGTGATGGTCAATGTTTGACCATTGCTTACACTACCAGTACCTGTATTACCAGCTGTACTGAAACCTACGTTAGCCGTAGCATTAGAAATCGCACTATCCATTTGTTGTTTATTAACAGCGGAATTAGGTGTTGTACCAGCAGCCACATTTTTAATTTCTGTATTACCAGCGTTGATGCCACCAGTTGTGATGGAAATAGGTGCCGCACCAGTTGTACTTGGCGTAATAGTCATACCGCCACCATTGATAACAGTTGTGCCACTAGGTGTTGTGAAAGTAGCACTGCTTAAGCCAGTTAATGCTTTAGCCATGCGAATGTTCAATGTGCCTGTTGCAGCATCACCAAGAACGGCGATGTTACCAGATGTAAGATCGGCTGCTGTTGTAGAAGCACCACCCTTGATGTTAAGTTTTTCACCATGTTTACGTGTAACAACAGTTGCATCATCGCCACCGAAATCATGTTTAGCATCAGTTGTTGCTTTGTTAACAGCATTAGTAATCGCTGTATCCATTTGTGTCTTATTAACAGCAGAATTACCAGATGTAGCAGGACCTACATTTGTAATTTCCTTACCACCTGCATCGATACCATTATTCTTATCGATAACAACACCACCAACAGTGACTTTATCGAAGGATACGTTTTTAGCGGTACCAATTGTAATGGAACGACCTGTATTTGTAATAGCGATGTTATCGCCATTGATGAAGTTCACAGTTTCGCCACCAGCTACAGCCGTTGTACCAGCACCATTGGTTTCTACATTCCAAGAAGCTGCAGATTTTGCAAGATTTTGGATATATGTATTACCAGCAGTAGACAAGTTGGACAAGTCTTTATTAGCGGAGTTTTCAGCAGCCGTTACAGCAGCACTTAACTTAGCAGTTGGAGCAATGGTTACATCATCACCTGTTGCAGATGTTGTAATGAGTGCGTTCGCACCAGTATCACCTTTAATGTTGAATTTAATACCACCAGTTGTGCTTAATTTCTTAGCTGTTGTTGTACCGGAATCACTACCTAAGGATACTTTGTTATCCCCTAATGTAGTTACAGAATCAGTAGCGGCTTTCACAGCATCATCCATTTGTTTCTTATTTACAGCAGCATCATCTGTAGTGGCTTTACCAACGTGTTTGATTTCTGTGTTACCAGCGTCAATGCCAGATCCTGCGATAGTCACTGTGTGTGTACCATCAGTGAAGGCAGCAGATGTTAAACCAGTCAATGTTTTAGCAAGACGGATATTCAATGTACCTGCACCATCGGATACAACACCGATATTACCGGTTGTCAAATCAGTAGTAGCAGTCACGCCACCTTTGATAGATAATACTTCACCGTGTTTACGTACAGAGGTTGTACCTGTATCGCCATCGAATTTGTGTTCTGCATCAGCAATAGCTTGTGCTGTATCAGTTTTGGATTTAGTGATGGCATCGTTAATAGCGGATGCTACATTTTGTGTAGTGGCTACGCCATCAGCACCAGCGGCACCGCCTGCACCTGTTGTACCAGCTGCACCAGCTTGACCAGCCGCATTGACTACAAGATTACCAGTCTTCACATCTACATTGTATGTTTTTACACCACCAGTAGTGGAATCAGTTACATTAGCAAGACCTGTGCCTGTCACCTTAACAGCATCTTGTGCTGCTGTTTGTGCTACCGCTTTAACAGCATTTTCAGAAACAGCCACTTCGTATGTTTCACCCTTAGCTGTACCAGTTTGACCTGTTACAGTAACAAGGTTAGTATCACCAGTCAAGGTCTTAGCAACTACTTTTTCAGTAGAGGTTGCCGCTGTTTGTGCATTAGCAATAGCTGTATCCATTTGTGTTTTATTAACAGCAGAGTTACCAGATGTAGCAGGGCCTACATTTGTAATTTCCTTACCACCTGCATCGATACCATTATTCTTATCGATAACTACGCCACCAACAGTGACTTTATCGAAGGATACATTTTTAGCTGTACCAATGGTAATGGATCGACCTGCATTGGTAATAGCGATGTTATCGCCATTAATGAAGTTAACAGTGTCGCCACCAGCTACAGCTGTTGTACCGGCACCATTGGTTTCTACATTCCAAGAAGCAGCTGTTTTAGCAAGGTTCTTGATGTAGGTATCGCCAGCAGCAGACAAGTTGGACAAGTCTTTATTAGCAGAGTTTTCAGCAGCTGTTACAGCAGCACTCAACTTAGCTGTTGGAGCAATCGTTACATCATCACCTGTGGCAGATGTTGTAATGAGTGCATTCGCACCAGTATCACCTTTGATGTTGAATTTAATACCACCAGTTGTGCTTAATTTCTTAGCTGTTGTTGTACCAGAATCACTACCTAAGGATACTTTGTTATCCCCTAATGTGCTGATGGAATCAGTAGCTGCCTTCACAGCATCATCCATTTGTTTCTTGTTAACAGCGGCATCATCAGTCGTTGCTTTGCCAACGTTCTTGATTTGTGTATTGCCAGCATCGATACCAGAACCATTCAACTTAACTGTGTTAGTACCATCTGTAGCAGTTACACCAGCAGGAGCAACAGTTGTTGTATTCGTACCATCAGTGGTTGTCATGCCACCTTTAGTGATAGTCGTTGTATTACCAGCACCATCTGTAATTGTAGAGGAACCACCAGTTACAGTTTGTGTATTACCAGCAGCATCTGTGTAGGTAGCAGATGTTAAACCGCTCAATACTTTAGCAAGACGGATGTTCAATGTACCTGCACCATCGGATACGACACCGATATTACCGGTTGTTAAATCAGTAGTAGCAGTTACGCCACCTTTAACGGATAAGACTTCACCGTGTTTACGTACAGAGGTTGTACCTGTATCGCCATCGAATTTGTGTTCTGCATCAGCAATAGCTTGTGCTGTATCAGTTTTGGATTTAGTGATGGCATCGTTAATAGCAGTTGCAACATTTTGTGTAGTCGCTACACCATTAGCACCAACGGCACCGCCTGCACCTGTTGTGCCATTTGCACCAACTTGGCCAGCCGCAGTTACCACAAGGTTACCTGTCTTCACATCAACATTGTATGTTTTTACACCACCAGTAGTGGAATCAGTTACATTAGCAAGACCTGTGCCTGTCACCTTAACCGCATCTTGTGCTGCGGTTTGTGCTACCGCTTTAACAGCGTTTTCAGAAACAGCGACTTCGTATGTTTCACCTTTAGCTGTACCAGTTTGACCTGTTACAGTAGCAAGGTTTGTATCACCAGTCAATGTCTTAGCTACTACCTTTTCAGTAGATAAGGATCCACCAGCAGCTGCGGTGATAGCAGCATCCATTTGGCCCTTATTAACAGCAGCATCAGCGGATGTAGCATTAGCAACACCTTTAATTTCCTTATTACCAGCATTGATACCAGCTGTTGTCATGGAAATTGGAGATGCACCAGTTGCACTAGGTGTAATGGTTACGCCATTACCATTAATAACAGTGGAATCACCACCAGCATTAGTGAAGGATGCAGATGTTAAACCACTCAATACTTTCGCAAGACGGATGTTCAATGTACCTGCACCATCGGATACGACACCGATATTACCGGTTGTCAAATCAGTAGTAGCCGTTACGCCACCTTTAACAGATAAGACTTCACCGTGTTTACGTACAGAGGTTGTACCTGTATCACCATCGAATTTGTGTTCTGCATCAGCAATAGCTTGTGCTATATCGGTTTTGGATTTAGTGATGGCATCGTTAATAGCGGATGCTACATTTTGTGTAGTGGCTACGCCATCAGCACCAGCGGCACCGCCTGCACCTGTTGTACCAGTTGCACCAGCTTGACCAGCCGCAGTTACCACAAGGTTACCAGTCTTCACATCTACATTGTATGTTTTTACACCACCAGTAGTGGAATCAGATACCGTAGCTAAACCTGTGCCAGTGACCTTAACAGCATCTTGTGCAGATGTAGCTGCCAAGTTTTTGATTACTGTTTCACCAGCAGGAGAAATGTTAGACAAGTCTTTATCAGCAGATTTTTCGGCAGCCGTTACGGCAGCTGTCAACTTAGCTGTTGGAGCGATGGTTACATCATCGCCTGTTGCAGATGTTGTAATCAACGCGTTTGCACCAGTATCACCTTTGATGTTGAATTTAATACCACCAGTTGTGCTTAATTTCTTAGCTGTTGTTGTACCGGAATCACTACCTAAGGATACTTTGTTATCCCCTAATGTGCTGATGGAATCAGTAGCTGCCTTCACAGCATCATCCATTTGTTTCTTGTTAACAGCAGCATCATCAGTGGTTGCTTTGCCAACATTCTTGATTTGTGTATTACCAGCATCGATACCAGAACCATTTAACTTAACAGTGTTAGTACCATCTGTAGCAGTTACACCAGCAGGAGCAACAGTTGTTGTATTTGTACCATCAGTGGTTGTCATGCCACCTTTAGTGATAGTCGTTGTGTTACCAGCACCATCCGTAATTGTAGAGGAACCACCAGTTACAGTTTGTGTATTACCAGCTGCATCGGTATACGTAGCAGATGTTAAACCGGTTAAGGCTTTCGCCAACTTAATGTTCAATGTACCAGTTGTTGTATCACCTACTACAGCGATATTACCAGATGTAAGATCAGTTGCCGTAGTGGACGCACCGCCCTTGATGTTAAGTTGTTCGCCATGTTTACGGCTAATTACTGTTGCATCATCACCAGCAAAATCATGTTTTGCATCGGTCAAGGCTTGTTTTGTCTTATCAATAGCACTATTTACTACAGATGCTACATCTTGCGTAGTGGCTACGCCGTTTTTACCTTGTGTAGTACCTTGTGTAGCACCATTCGCACCAATTTTACCAGTAGTATCGTCGATAACAAGTTTGCCTTCATCTACATTCACTGTATATGTTTTAACGCCAGCAGCTGTAGCATCACTAACAGTAGCAAGGCCTGTACCAGCCACTTTTACAGCATCTTGTGCTGCAGTTTGTGCTACCGCTTTAACAGCATTTTCAGAAACAGTTACTGTATATGTTTCATTTTTAGCAGTACCAGTAAGACCGGATACACTAGCCAAGTTGTTATCGCCAGCGGCTAATTTACCATTAGCTACAGAACCAGCCTCTACCTTTTCAATGGATAGAGCACCACCAGCAGCAGATAATACAGCGGCATCTAATTGTCCTTTGTTAACGGCAGCATCAGCGGATGTAGCATTAGCAACGCCTTTAATTTCCTTACCACCTGCATTAATGCCAGTATTCTTATCAAGAACAATACCACCAACAGTGACTTTATCGAAGGATACGTTCTTAGCAGTGCCAATAGTAATGGATCGACCTGTATTTGTAATAGCAATGTTATCGCCATTGATGAAGTTGACTGTTTCGCCACCAGCTACAGCAGTTGTACCAGCACCATTGGTTTCTACATTCCAAGAAGCAGCTGTTTTAGCAAGGTTCTTGATGTAGGTATCACCAGCAGCAGACAAGTTGGACAAGTCTTTATTAGCGGAGTTTTCAGCAGCCGTTACAGCAGCTGTCAATTTAGCTGTTGGAGCAATGGTTACATCATCGCCTGTTGCAGATGTTGAAATCAATGCATTCGCACCAGTATCACCTTTGATGTTGAATTTAATACCACCAGTTGTGCTTAATTTCTTAGCTGTTGTTGTACCAGAATCACTACCTAAGGATACTTTGTTATCCCCTAATGTGCTGATGGAATCAGTAGCTGCCTTCACAGCATCATCCATTTGTTTCTTGTTAACAGCAGCATCATCAGTAGTTGCTTTGCCAACGTTCTTGATTTGTGTATTACCAGCATCGATACCAGAACCAGTCAATTTAACAGTGTTAGTACCATCTGTAGCAGTTACACCAGCAGGAGCAACAGTAGTTGTATTTGTACCATCAGTGGTTGTCATGCCACCTTTAGTGATAGTCGTTGTGTTACCAGCACCATCTGTAATTGTGGAGGAACCACCAGTTACAGTTTGCGTGTTACCAGCAGCATCTGTATAGGTAGCAGATGTTAAACCACTCAATACTTTTGCAAGGCGGATGTTCAATGTACCTGCACCATCGGATACAACACCGATATTACCGGTTGTCAAATCAGTAGTAGCAGTTACGCCACCTTTAATAGATAAGACTTCACCGTGTTTACGTACAGAGGTTGTACCTGTATCGCCATCGAATTTGTGTTCTGCATCAGCAATAGCTTGTGCTGTATCAGTTTTGGATTTAGTGATGGCATCGTTAATAGCGGATGCTACATTTTGTGTAGTGGCTACGCCATCAGCACCAGCGGCACCGCCTGCACCTGTTGTACCAGCTGCACCAGCTTGACCAGCCGCATTGACTACAAGATTACCAGTCTTCACATCTACATTGTATGTTTTTACACCACCAGTAGTGGAATCAGATACCGTAGCTAAACCTGTGCCAGTGACCTTAACAGCATCTTGTGCAGATGTAGCTGCCAAGTTTTTGATCACTGTTTCACCAGCAGGAGAAATGTTGGACAAGTCTTTATCAGCAGATTTTTCGGCAGCCGTTACAGCAGCTGTCAACTTAGCAGTTGGAGCAATGGTTACATCATCGCCTGTTGCAGATGTTGTAATGAGTGCATTCGCACCTGTTTCACCTTTAATGTTGAACTTAATGCCACCAGTTGTGCTTAATTTCTTAGCTGTTGTAGAGCCAGATTCACTCCCTAACGAAACCGTATTATCTGTTGCACCTTTCAATGCATCATCCATTTGTTTCTTATTCACAGCAGCATCATCAGTAGTACCATTAGCAACATTCTTAATTTCTTTGTTACCAGCACTAATACCACTAGTTGTTACAGAAATTGGTGTGGCACCTGCACCAGCTGGTGTTACGGTTACACCTGTAGGCGCTGTCGTAGTAGTATTACCAGCTGCGTCAGTTGTTGTTACACCGCCCTTAGATACAACGGTAGAATTACCAGCTGCATCAGAAATCGTAGAGGAACCACCTGTTACAGTTTGTGTATTACCAGCAGCATCTGTATAGGTAGCAGATGTCAAACCGGTTAAGGATTTTGCCATCTTAATGTTTAATGTGCCAGATGTTGTGTCACCTACGACTGCGATGTTACCAGATGTAAGATCAGTTGCCGTAGTGGACGCACCGCCCTTGATGTTAAGTTGTTCGCCATGTTTACGACTAATTACTGTTGCATCATCACCAGCAAAGTTATGTTTAGCATCGGTCAAGGCTTGTTTTGTTTTATCGATAGCAGAGTTTACTACATCGGCTACGTTTTGAGTAGTAGCTACGCCATTTTTACCTTGCACCGTACCTTGTGTAGCACCAGCAGCACCAAGTTTACCAGTTGTATCATCAATAACAAGCTTACCTTCGTCTACATTGACTGTATATGTTTTAACACCAGCTGCTGTAGCATCGCTTACAGTAGCAAGGCCTGTACCAGCCACTTTTACAGCATCTTGTGCAGCAGTAGCAGCTACTGCTTTAACAGCATTTTCAGAAACAGAGACTTCGTATGTTTCACCCTTAGCTGTACCAGTTTGACCTGTTACAGTAGCAAGGTTATTATCACCAGTCAATGTTTTAGCTACTACCTTTTCAGTAGATAAGGAACCACCAGCGGCAGCAGTGATAGCCGCATCCATTTGTGCCTTATTAACCGCCGAATCAGCAGCAGTGCCAGTAGCAACGCCTTTAATTTCCTTACCACCAGCATTGATACCATCTGTTTTATCGATAACAACGCCACCAACAGTAACCTTATCGAAGGATACATTTTTAGCTGTACCAATTGTAATGGATCGACCTGTATTGGTAATAGCGATGTTATCGCCATCGATGAAGTTAACAGTGTCGCCACCAGCTACAGCGGTTGTACCAGCACCATTGGTTTCTACTTTCCAAGAAGCAGCAGTTTTTGCAAGGTTCTTGATGTAGGTATCGCCAGCAGCAGACAAGTTGGACAAGTCTTTATCAGCAGATTTTTCTGCAGCCGTTACGGCAGCAGTTAACTTAGCTGTTGGAGCAATCGTTACATTATCGCCTGTTGCAGATGTTGTAATGAGTGCATTCGCACCTGTTTCACCTTTAATGTTGAACTTAATACCACCAGTTGTGCTTAATTTCTTAGCAGTAGTTGTACCAGATTCACTACCTAACGAAACAGTATTATCTGTTGCACCTTTCAATGCATCATCCATTTGTTTCTTATTAACCGCAGCATCATCAGTTGTTGCTTTGCCAACGTTCTTGATTTGAGTATTGCCAGCATCGATACCGGAACCAGTCAACTTAACTGTGTTAGTACCATCTGTAGCAGTTACACCAGTAGGGGCTACTGTTGTCGTATTTGTACCATCAGTTGTTGTTACACCGCCTTTAGATACAACAGTGGAATTACCAGCTGCATCAGCAATCGTAGAGGAACCACCAGTTACCGTTTGTGTATTGCCAGATCCATCTGTGTAAGTAGCAGATGTTAACCCTGTTAAGGCTTTTGCCATCTTGATGTTTAATGTGCCAGATGTTGTGTCACCTACTACAGCGATGTTACCAGATGTAAGATCGGTTGCTGTAGTGGACGCACCGCCCTTGATGTTAAGTTGTTCGCCATGTTTACGGCTAATTACTGTTGCATCATCACCAGCAAAATCATGTTTTGCATCGGTCAAGGCTTGTTTTGTCTTATCAATAGCACTATTTACTACAGATGCTACATCTTGCGTAGTGGCTACGCCGTTTTTACCTTGTGTAGTACCTTGTGTAGCACCATTCGCACCAATTTTACCTGTTGTATCATCAATAACAAGTTTGCCTTCGTCTACATTGACTGTATATGTTTTAACACCAGCTGCTGTAGCATCGCTTACAGTAGCAAGGCCTGTGCCAGCTACTTTCACAGCATCTTGGGCAAGTGTTTTAACTTTATCAGAACCAGTTGTAGACAAATTAGACAAGTCTTTGTCGGCAGATTTTTCTGCAGCGGTTACAGCGTTTTGTAATTTAGTACTTGTACCGACAGTAATAGTATCGCCAGATACAGTAGTTGTAACAAGCGCATTTGCACCGCTTTCACCAACAACCTTGAGTTTACCAGTTTTAATATTAACGGAACCATCAGTTGTGCCATCATTGATTGTCAATGTGGAGGAGATACCCGCCAATGCATCGTCCATTTGTTTCTTGTTAACAGCGGCATCGTCGGTTGTACCCTTCTTAACGCCTTTAATTTCTTGATTACCCGCGTTGATGCCGCTAGTGGTAATAGAAATTGGTGTAGCACCAGTACCAGTAGGTGTAACTGTCACACCAGCACCGTTGATAACGGTTTGGTTACCAGTAGCATCTGTGAAAGTACCACTTGTTAGGCCTGTAAGGTTTTTAGCCATTTTGAGGCTCAATGTGCTAGTTGCCTTATCCCCCACAACAGCGATATTTCCATCTGTTACATCGGCACCAGAGGCAACAGAACCTTTAATATTTACCGTTTTACCAAGTTTCAAGCCAACGGTATCACCTGAGTCACCAGCCATGTTAATTGGCATTTTTAGAATGGTTTCTGCTGTTTTATACAATTGAGAACCATTGACCGCATCTGTAGAGGTGGCTGTAACGGCACCCGCTGCGACGTTCTTAATTTGACGTTCTGCACCAGTGGCACCAACAGATACAATAGAACCATTGTTAAGACCTGTGTTACCAGCATAACCAGCAGCTTCGAAGGTAACACCATTAATGGTGGAATCGGTAGCCGCTGCATATTGATCAGCAGAGCTTGTATTACCAAGTACTACAGCACCATCTAGGCCTGTACCTACGTTTACGCCATTACCCATCACCATAACATTCGAGGAATCTACGGAGTTATTATTACCTACTACATGAATGCCTGTTGTACCAACTGTACCGGCAAGATTTGTATTACCCATGAACGTAGATTCCGAGGCCTTAATAGGATTTGTGGCTGTACCATTATCGTTACCGTGTACATGTGTACCAGTTGCTGTGGTATCGATATATGATGGATCACCGATAGCACTGGATTTATTGCCTTTTACTTCATTGCCTGTACCGATAGAGATGGATTGTTCACCTTCTGCTTTAGCTCCTGCCCCAATTGCAACAGTACGTTTATTAAGGGCTTGTGCTCCATTACCTATAGCAACACCAATAAGTGCATTTTCAGCTTTAGCACCTACACCCATAACAATACTAGCTTTACTATCTTTTGCCTCACTACCATTACCAATAACTAGCGCTTCTCCTGAATTAGTTATTTTATTCCCTGTACCTAATGAAAGTGCAGTACTAGAATCTAATAATTTATTTTTTGTACCAATAGCAATACCACCTTCAAGAGTTCCAGTTACACTAGCAGATTTAGTCATGCTATTATCAAGACCAATTGTAATTGATCTAATTGAATCAGTAATAGTACTATTACGTCCCATCGCAATTGAATCAATACTATTGTTATCAATAGTTGATGATTCACCAATTGTGATATTATAATCTGACTCATTCCTTGCAGAATGACCTATAGTAATTGCTCCACGACCAGATGACAATGCATCGGCACCTAAAGCAATTCCATTGTCCCTAGTTGCCTGTGCATTAACACCACCTGCAATGGCTTTTGTACCTGTAGCACCTGCCTTAGAACCAGAATAACCATAGTTTGTAGTCGCATTACCTACCGTTTGTGTGCTTGTACCATCATTGATATGCATATAGCTAGACATATTCTTAGACAATGTATTGGCTACGGCATATAATTGAGAGCCGTTGATACCGTCAGTAGATGTAGCAGATACTTCACCAGCAGCGACGTTTTGGATACGACGTTCATAATCGCCAGCACCGATTGTTACGGCACCAACGGATTGAGCACCCGCAAAGCCAGTGATTTCATCACCATTGATAGTGGCTTTACTTACCTTACCGAACGCACCGCCTGTTGTGTTGTTGCTTACAACGATGTTGCCAGCAGCATCGTATTTTTTAGTGTGGATACTTTGTTCACCAGTCAAATGGCTTTCATCATCTACTAATGCGTCTGGTGTGAAAGCATAAGATTCATGACCGAGGTAAACAGAGTTGTTAAGTGTACCTTCATAATACTGTTTATCTACGGCACCTAAAGTATAATACGCAGTATGCAATGCAGGCGTAATTACTTTATTTTTATCAGTATTAGCTTTAGCTGTATACTCTTTATCATACGTACCAACCATAACTGTATTTTTCTGTGTCACCAGAGTATTATTACCAATTGCTATACTATTTTCTGATGGAGTACTAAAATTGCTTCCAGAAACTAGATAACTATCACCTACGTTACTATATCCAACACTACCACCAATAGCAATATTGTTATTTCCTTTCGCAACACCATTAATAGCAACAGCATTATTGGAAGTAAACTGATTAATTCCTTGGAATCTCCCTGCCTTACCATTAATTGCTACAGAATTTGTACCATTTACAGATGCATTATTAATAGCTACACTTGATGTTCCTAAAACACTAGAATTCGCACCAAACACGCTAGAGGAAGCAGAATTATTACTAATAACAGAATTATAGCCAATTAATGTAGCCCCCATAGAATTAGTCCCAATAGAAGAGTGACCTGCTGCAGGATTACTGATTGCAACTATATTATCAGATGCACTTTTTACCTCACTACCTATTACGACTGAGTTCTGCCCACTAGCTTGTGATCCTACACCAATGGCAATTGACCTATTCCCCGTAGCCCCGCCTTTTTCATTGGCTTTACCAAGGTTTGTTGTCGCATTACCAGCACTTTGCGTACCTGTCCCATCATTAACGTGTACATACGTATCAGGTCCACCGCCAATTTTTTCAATAACCTGATACAGTTGGCTACCATTAATAGCATCAGTAGAGTTAGCTGCAATATTACCAGGTGCGACATTTGTAATTCTAGATGTTTGATGATTATTTAAGCTCCCTACAGACATGATATTTATCATATTCCCACTAGCACCAGCAAAGTTACTATAATTTAATGTAATGCCACCTATAGAAGAATAAGAAGTAATAGCTGCAGGTACACCATTATCATCATTCTGATAGCCTAACACAATACTTCGAAACTTAGAGGCTTGTGAATTTGCACCTATAACAACAGAACCATCGGTACCCGGCGTAGAAGCATCTACATGATAGCCGATTGCTATAGTATTCCACGTACCCTTAGCAGTTTCACCTATAGCAACAGCCCCACCACCGACACCACGGGCATGTTCACCAACAATAACCATACTACCGCCACCACCAACAGTAGCAGCATCATCACCTAGAATTACATGTGAACCACCACCACCGCTATTGCTAGCGCCAACACCTTGAATGAGAGTAGCCGACGCCACTCCCCCGCACATAACCATAGCCACCATCACAGCTGCCACACTTTTACCAGCCAGTGAGGTAACTACAGATTTAACGCTAGATTTACCGTCTCGCTTTGCAATTTCCGATACCACAACCCAAGCGTTTTTGGTTTTTGACCATATAACTTTGTATATATGATTCAGACCCATATCTATACACTCCTTTTGTCCCTATATTAGATGTACACACTCTATAGACATAATGCTACCAAATGCC
>OKEE01000283.1_pt1 | contig 27764 bp, 19 predicted proteins | sample 1611071 | NCBI WGS metagenome assembly OKEE01 (sample SAMN04436708, study PRJEB24849) | human gut metagenome | biome: human gut; feature: NICU; material: stool | host: Homo sapiens | place: USA: Saint Louis, MO | collected 2010-09-07 | reverse complement strand
CTACCCCCTGCTTTTGTGCCTCATTCAACAATTGCGCGTATTTAGGATCAATATGGCGGGCAGGGGAGAAACGTTCAATGGCTGAATGCAATACCGCAAACAGCAATACGGCGCGTTTGCCCGCCGCCGCAACACTCATTAGCTCTCGCAGATGCTTCTGACCACGTAGCGTTACCGCATCCGGGAAGTAGCCATTTTCCTGTTCCGCTAACGTCACTGATTTTACTTCAATATAGCACTCCGGCCTGTCTTCCGCCTGTAACATGAAGTCAATTCTGCTGCCTTCATCGCCATATTTCACTTCGCTTTTATGCGTGCCATAACCAACCAGTTCGGGAATAACGCCATGGGTCAGCGCTTCCTTAACTAACTGATTGGCGCGCAGGGTATTAACGCAAATAAATGCCCCGTTTTGGGTTTCGGTCATTTCCCAGGTATGAGCATATTTGCGTTTAGTATTTTCTGATGTGGAATACCAGACCCTGTCACCCGGCGTCGCACAGCCCGTCATGGCACCGGTATTGGGGCAGTGCAGGGTGAGCTGTTCGCCTTCTGGCGTGATCACATCGGCGAGGAAGCGTTTGTAGCGTTGGACAAGCGTAGCGTGCTGCAGGGGAGGACTAAACTTCATCAGAATTCCTTTCGGTGTCGCCCAGCGTCCAGCGCTGTAGCGGCGTATAGCGGGTGCGTCCCTGAATAAAGACGGATTCATAAAGCGCGAATGTGTTGACCTGAAAGGCCCAGTGAAAACCCGGCGGCGGGATGGCAACGGCCTGACCGGCATCGCGCAGCAGGGTGATGTGCGGATGAAACGGCTGTGGGCTTTGATAACAGCCGCTGCGCGCCGCCTGCGCGCGCAGCATGTTCGCCAGCTGAAATAATCCGCGCGGAGGCTGTCGCGTACCCAGCCAGACCACGCGCGAACGCAGCCACTGGCCCGCGTCGTCGAGGTGCAGCGTAAATTCCGGCTGGGCAATACGCCCTGCCATGGCGGCTAGCGCCCGCTGTTTTTCGGCACTGACGTCGCCCAAAAAGGCCAGCGTCAGGTGCAGGTTGGCCGCCGCGACAGGGCGACCGGCCTCCGGCGGGAAGTGGTCAGCGCGCCAGCGAACAATTTGACGCTGTAAGGGGGTGGGCAATTCAATGGCAAAAAACAGCCGTTTCGACTCAGGCATACGGAGGACTCGGTAATGATATGCGCCGATGCTACAATGTACGCCGACGAATGTTAACCCTCTGGAGCTGTTAGTGTCCTCATTGCCGGTCGCCGTTGTTCTTCCTGACCTTCTCGCTGCCTTACGCCATTCCCCGCAGGTTTTGCTGAATGCCCCGACGGGGGCGGGTAAGTCCACCTGGCTGCCGCTGCAGATTCTGAAAGAGGGGAACATCAGCGGGAAAATTATCCTGCTGGAGCCGCGCAGGCTGGCCGCGCGCAACGTAGCGCAGCGCCTCGCGGAACTGCTGAATGAAAAACCGGGCGAAACGGTAGGGTACAGGATGCGCGCCGAGACCTGCGTGGGTCCGACAACGCGCCTTGAGGTGGTCACCGAGGGCATTCTCACCCGCATGCTGCAAAACGATCCGGAGCTGACCGGCGTCGGGCTGGTGATCCTGGATGAATTTCACGAGCGCAGCCTGCAGGCGGATCTGGCCCTCGCGCTGTTGCTGGACGTTCAGCAGGGACTGCGTGACGATCTCCGGCTGCTGATAATGTCGGCCACGCTGGACAATGCGCGGCTACGGCAGGCGTTACCCGATGCGCCTGTCATCAGCTCTGAAGGGCGGGCGTTTCCAGTTGAACGCCGCTATCAACCGCTTCCCTCCCATCAGCGTTTTGACGAAGCGGTCGCCATTGCCACCGCAGAACTGCTGCGTCAGGAACCCGGCTCGCTGCTGCTGTTTTTGCCGGGCGTCGGGGAGATCCAGCGCGTGCAGGAGCAGCTTTCCTCTCGCGTAGGCGGTGATGTACTGCTCTGCCCGCTCTACGGCGCGCTGTCGCTGCAGGAGCAGCGTAAAGCTATCCTTCCTGCCCCGGTGGGACAGCGCAAGGTGGTACTGGCAACCAATATTGCTGAAACCAGTTTGACCATCGAAGGTATTCGCCTGGTGGTCGATAGCGCACAGGAGAGGGTGGCAAGCTTTGACCCGCGCACCGGGCTGACTAAACTCCTGACGCAGCGCATCAGCCAGGCATCAATGGTGCAGCGCGCGGGCCGCGCGGGGCGACTTGAGCCGGGTATCTGCCTGCATTTGACCAGCGCAGAGCAGGCGGAACGCGCGGCGCAGCAAAGCACACCGGAAATTTTACAAAGCGATTTGTCTGGCCTGGTGATGGATCTGCTGCAGTGGGGCTGCCCGGATCCTGGACAGCTTACCTGGCTTGATTCCCCGCCAGCCGTGAACCTCACCGCTGCGCGCAACCTGTTGACCCAGCTTGGTGCGCTGGAAGGCGAACGTCTGACGGTACGCGGCCAGAAAATGGCGGCACTGGGCAACGATCCGCGTCTGGCCGCGATGCTGGTGGCCGCGCAGGGGGAAGATGAGATTGCCACGGCGGCCAAACTGGCGGCTATCCTTGAGGAGCCGCCGCGCGGAGGCAGCAGCGATCTGGGGCAGGCGTTTTCGCGCAATCAGGGGAACTGGCAGCAGCGGGCGCAGCAGCTCTGTAAGCGGCTTAACAGCCGCGGCGGCGTGCCAGACAGTGAGAGCCTCTCCCGGCTGTTAGCGCAGGCGTTTCCGGACCGGATTGCGCGTCGGCGCGGGCTGGACGGTCGCTACCAGCTGGCAAACGGTATGGGGGCGATGCTGGACAGCGATGATGCCCTTACGCGTCATGAGTGGCTGATTGCGCCGCTCCTGCTGCAGGGGAGCAACTCCCCGGATGCGCGTATCCTGCAGGCGATTGCCGTCGATATTGACGCCCTGACCCGTACCTGTCCGCATCTGCTCCAGCAATCGGACATCGTCGAGTGGGATGACGCCCAGGGCACGCTGAAGGCGTTTCGTCGTAGCCAGATTGGCAAACTGACACTCGGAACGAAGCCGCTGGCGAAGCCGTCGGAAGACGAGCTCCATCAGGCTATGCTGAACGGCATTCGGGAAAAAGGGCTCAGCGTGCTGAACTGGACGCCGGAGGCTGAACAGTACCGCATTCGCCTGCACTGTGCCGCTCGCTGGTTGCCGGAGTACGCCTGGCCAGCGGTGGATGACGAAACGTTACTCGCGTCGCTGGAGACCTGGCTACTGCCGCAGATGAGCGGCGTACACTCCCTGCGGGCGCTGAAAGCGCTTGATGTTAAGGTCGCGTTACAGAATTTACTGGACTGGTCATTGCGTCAACGTCTGGATAGTGAACTGCCAGGGCATTACACTGTGCCGACCGGAAGCCGGATTGCCATCCGTTATCATGAGGATAATCCGCCGGCGCTGGCGGTTCGAATGCAGGAGATGTTTGGTGAGGCAACCACGCCGTCTATCGCTGAAGGGCGCGTGCCGTTGGTGCTTGAACTGCTGTCGCCTGCGCATCGACCCTTGCAGATCACTCGCGATCTGGGGGCGTTCTGGGCGGGGAGCTACCGTGACGTGCAGAAAGAGATGAAAGGGCGGTACCCCAAACACGTCTGGCCGGACGATCCGGCGAATACGGCGCCGACGAAGCGGACGAAGAAGTATTCCTGATAGGGATGTGCGGCCTGATGCCCTCACCCCGGCCCTCTCCCACAGGGAGAGGGAGAACTAATTTTGAGAGATTTCTTCTTTCACAGACCGGTGGAAGAAAAGAGAATCGGGCCTTTGCGCCTGAAAGTTGCGGAGAAAAAGCATGGCGGGGAATGACCGCGAGCCAATAGGACGTAAGGGAAGACCAACGCGTCCGGCGAAAGAAAAGGTAAGCCGTCGTCGCCTCAGAGATGAGGACTATGACGATGACTATGAAGACGATGATGAGGATGAAGAACCGATGCCGCGTAAAGGGAAAGGCAAAGGGCGCAAGCCTCGGGGCAAACGCGGCTGGTTCTGGCTGCTGCTGAAGCTCTTTATTGTTTTTGTTGTGCTGATGGCAATTTACGGCGTCTATCTGGATCAGAAGATCCGCAGCCGTATCGACGGTAAAGTCTGGCAGTTGCCTGCGGCAGTGTATGGCCGCATGGTGAACCTTGAGCCAGATATGTCCATCACGAAAAACGAAATGGTAAAACTGCTGGAAGCCACCCAGTATCGTCAGGTGTCAAAAATGACGCGCCCTGGCGAATTCACCGTGCAGGCCAACAGCATTGAGATGATCCGCCGTCCGTTTGATTTCCCGGACAGCAAAGAGGGTCAGGTGCGCGCGCGTCTGACCTTTGACGGCGATCGTCTGGATACCATCGAGAACATGGATAACAACCGTCAGTTCGGTTTCTTCCGTCTCGATCCCCGTCTGATCACCATGCTCTCGTCGGCGAACGGCGAACAGCGTCTGTTCGTGGCGCGTAACGGCTTCCCGGATCTGCTGGTTGATACCCTGCTGGCAACCGAAGACCGCCACTTCTACGAGCATGACGGCATCAGCCTCTACTCGATTGGCCGTGCGGTCCTGGCGAACCTGACCGCGGGCCGTACCGTGCAGGGGGCAAGTACGCTGACCCAGCAGCTGGTGAAGAACCTGTTCCTCTCCAGCGAGCGCTCTTACTGGCGTAAAGCGAACGAAGCGTATATGGCCGTGCTGATGGATGCGCGCTACAGCAAGGATCGTATCCTTGAGCTGTATATGAACGAGGTGTACCTCGGTCAGAGCGGCGACAACGAAATCCGCGGCTTCCCGCTGGCGAGCCTGTACTACTTTGGTCGTCCGGTCGAAGAGTTGAGTCTGGATCAGCAGGCGCTGCTGGTGGGCATGGTGAAAGGGGCGTCCATTTATAACCCGTGGCGTAACCCGAAACTGGCGCTGGAGCGTCGTAACCTCGTTCTGCGTCTGCTGCAACAGCAGCAGGTGATTGACCAGGAGCTGTACGACATGCTGAGCGCGCGTCCGCTCGGCGTGCAGCCGCGCGGCGGGGTGATCTCGCCTCAGCCTGCGTTTATGCAGCTGGTGCGTCAGGAGCTGCAGAGCAAGCTGGGTGATAAAGTGAAAGATCTCTCCGGCGTGAAGATCTTTACGACCTTTGACTCCGTGGCGCAGGATGCGGCAGAAAAAGCGGCGGTGGAAGGCATTCCGGCGCTGAAGAAACAGCGTAAGCTCTCCGATCTTGAAACCGCGATGGTGGTGGTTGACCGTAACTCCGGCGAAGTTCGTGCGATGGTGGGCGGTGCCGAGCCGCAGTTTGCTGGCTATAACCGTGCCATGCAGGCGCGTCGCTCGATCGGCTCTCTGGCAAAACCGGCAACCTATCTCACTGCCCTGAGTCAGCCAAACCAGTATCGTCTGAATACCTGGATTGCGGATGCGCCGATCTCCCTGCGCCAGCCTAACGGCCAGGTGTGGTCACCGCAGAACGACGACAAGCAGTTTAGCGGTCAGGTGATGCTGGTGGATGCGTTGACGCGCTCCATGAACGTGCCGACGGTGAACCTGGGCATGTCGCTGGGTCTGCCAGCGATTGTCGATACCTGGCAGAAGCTGGGCGTGGCGAAAGATCAGCTGCACCCGGTACCGGCGATGATCCTGGGGGCGCTCAACCTGACGCCGATCGAAGTGGCGCAGGCGTTCCAGACGATCGCCAGCGGCGGTAACCGCGCGCCGCTCTCCGCCCTGCGTTCAGTGATTGCCGAAGATGGCTCCGTGCTGTATCAGAGCTTCCCGCAGGCGGAACGTGCCGTTCCTGCGCAGGCAGCCTATATGACGCTGTGGACGATGCAGCAGGTGGTGCAGCGCGGTACCGGCCGTCAGCTGGGGGCGAAGTATCCGGGCCTGCATCTGGCGGGTAAAACCGGGACCACCAACAACAACGTTGATACCTGGTTTGCCGGTATTGATGGTCGTGAAGTGGTGATCACCTGGGTAGGCCGCGACAACAACCAGCCGACCAAGCTGTACGGCGCGAGCGGGGCGATGTCGATTTACCAGCGCTATCTGGCGAATCAGTCCCCGGTGCCGCTGAACCTGGTTGCGCCGGAAGATATCGTCGATATGGGCGTGGACAGTTCCGGTAACTTCGTCTGCGGCGGCGGAATGCGTACTCTGCCGGTCTGGACAACCAACCCGGATTCCCTGTGCCAGCAAAGCCAGCCAGAACAGCCAACGGGTAACCCGTTTGAGCAGTCTTCTCAGCCACAGCAGCCGCAGCAGCAACAGCCGCAGCAGCAGAACGAGAAGAAAGACAGCGATGGTGTCGCAGGCTGGATTAAAGATATGTTCGGCGGTAACTAACCGCGTGAGGTCCCCCCGCAAGGGGGGATTTTTTTACCCATTCCCCCCCTTTTTTTAACCCTCTTTTTAATATTGATTAACCCTTCGTTCTCTCCTGGTTATTTCTTAAACCCTTAATTCTCGTAGGGCCGCTTACTGCTTGCTATGCAGTCAGCGTTTCGCCTATTATGCTGCGGTCATAATAATAATTCTCGTTTACGTTATCATTCACTTTTCCATCAGAGATACACCATGGCGCTTTCCAATACTGCTCAGCCAATCAATACGTCGCTGCGTAAAATCGCGGTCGTCGTCGCCACAGCGGTTGCCGGCATGTCGGCATATACACATGCTGCCGAAACCCCGAAAAAAGAAGAAACCATTACGGTAACCGCAGCACCTGCGGCACAGGAAAGTGCCTGGGGACCGGCACCCACGATTGCGGCTAAACGCACCGCCACCGCGACCAAGACCGATACCCCGATTGAGAAAACCCCGCAGTCTATTTCTGTCGTCACCCGTGAGGAGATGGACATGAAGCAGCCGGGGACGGTTAAACAGTCGCTGGCCTATACGCCGAGCGTGTTCGCAACACGCGGGGCGTCTACAACGTATGACGTTGTTTCTATTCGTGGGTTCACCACCTCCAGCACCGTGAATACTAACCAGTATCTGGACGGGATGAAGCTGCAGGGAGATAACTATTCTGAAGCGTCTATGGATCCGTATTTCCTTGAGCGCGTCGAGCTGCTGCGTGGCCCAACGTCCGTTCTGTACGGTAAAAGCCACCCGGGCGGCGTGGTCAGCATGGTCAGCAAGCGCCCAACCACCGAGCCACTGAAAGAAATTCAGTTCAAAATGGGTACCGATAACCTGTGGCAGACCGGGTTTGATTTCAGCGATGCGATTGATGATGACGGCGTGTGGTCATACCGTCTGACCGGTCTGGGGCGCAGCGAAAATGCGCAGCAGGAGATGGTGAAATCTTCCCGCTACGCCATTGCACCTGCTTTCAGCTGGCGTCCTGACGATAAAACCGATTTTACTTTCCTGAGCAACTTCCAGAGCGATCCGGATGCAGGCTATTACGGCTGGCTGCCGCGGGAAGGTACCGTTGTGCCTTACTACGATGCCAACGGCAAAGCACACAAGCTGCCGACCGATTTCAACGAAGGTGAAGAAGATAACAAGATCTCCCGTCGTCAGAAAATGGTGGGTTACAGCTTCTCGCATCAGTTTGATGACACCTTTACCGTGCGTCAAAACCTGCGTTACACCAAAATCAATACGCTTTACCGTTCCGTCTACGGTAACGGCTATATTGCACCGGCTCAGATCAGCCGCGCGTATGTACGCTCCGATGAGGACCTCAACTCGTTTACCGTTGATACTCAGCTTCAGTCCAAATTTGCGACGGGTGCAGTGGATCATACCCTGTTGACGGGCGTTGATTACCTCCGCATGCGTAATGATATTGATGCTGACTACGGCACGGCCGATCCCATCAGTATGACGAAGCCTGCGTACGGCAATCCAAATGTCGACGTTTACTACCTTTACAAAGTGCTCAACCGTCAGGAACAAACCGGCCTTTATGCGCAGGATCAGGCTGAATGGGATAAGTGGGTACTCACAATGGGTGGCCGCTATGACTTTGCGAAAACCTCAGCACTGACGCGTACAACCGGTACTACCGCGGAAATCAACGATCAGGCATTCACGTGGCGCGGCGGGATTAACTACCTGTTCGACAACGGCATCACGCCTTATTTCAGCTATAGCGAATCGTTCGAACCGATTTCGGGTACCACTCAGGGCGGCAAACCGTTCGATCCTGCACGCGGCAAGCAGTATGAAGCGGGCGTGAAGTACGTACCGAAAGATCTGCCTGTTGTGGTCACGGCTGCTGTTTATCAGTTAACCAAAAACAACAACCTGACGGCCGATCCGGCGAACCCAACCAGCGGCTTTAGCGTGCAGGGCGGTGAAATTCGCTCTCGCGGTTTCGAACTGGAAGCGAAAGCTGCCGTCTCTGCCAACGTGAACGTGACGGCTTCCTATAGCTTTACTGATGCCAAATACACGCACGATACCTGGTATGAAGGCCGTCGTCCGGCGGAAGTGCCGCGCAATATGGCGTCTCTGTGGGCAGATTACACCTTCCACGAGACGGCGTTGAGCGGTCTGACGGTAGGGGCTGGCACCCGTTACATCGGTAACACCGTGTCCTATTACTCTGCTTCGTCGCCAAAAGCCTACCAGTCGTTCAACGTCGCGGGCTATGCCCTGGCGGATGCCACAGTGAAATACGATCTGGCACGCTTTGGACTTCCCGGCTCTTCTGTCGGCGTCAACGTGAACAACATCTTCGATCGCGAATACGTCTCCAGCTGCTACAGCGAATATGCCTGCTACTGGGGAGCAGGACGTCAGGTTGTTGCTACCGCGACCTTCCGCTTCTAATCTCTCTTCGGGCACGGTTCGCCGTGCCGTTTTTATTTAAGTTGGCTGATATGCAGGATAATCAAACGCAACCCGACACCACCTTTACGCTCAACCATCTCTCCTTTCGCGTACCCGGGCGCACCCTGCTGCATCCGCTCTCTTTGACGTTTCCCGCAGGTAAAGTCACTGGCCTGATTGGTCACAACGGTTCCGGTAAGTCCACGCTGCTCAAGATGCTGGGACGACATCAGCCGCCGTCAGAAGGCGACATCCTGCTGGATGACCAACCGCTGGAGAGCTGGAGCAGTAAAGCCTTTGCCCGCAAAGTGGCCTATCTGCCGCAGCAGCTGCCGCAGGCGGAGGGGATGACGGTGCGAGAGCTGGTGGCGATTGGGCGTTATCCGTGGCATGGCGCGCTTGGGCGCTTTGGCGTGGCCGACAGAGAGAAAGTGGAAGAGGCGATTGCGCTGGTCGGGCTTAAGCCGCTGGCGCACCGTCTGGTGGATAGCCTGTCCGGCGGTGAACGCCAGCGCGCGTGGATTGCAATGCTGGTGGCCCAGGACAGCCGCTGCCTGCTCCTCGACGAACCCACCTCCGCACTTGATATCGCCCATCAGGTCGATGTTCTGGCGCTGGTGCACCGCTTGAGCCAGCAGCGCGGTCTGACGGTGATTGCGGTGCTGCATGATATCAACATGGCGGCACGCTACTGCGATTACCTTGTTGCGCTGCGCGGCGGCGAAATGATTGCGCAGGGAACGCCGTCCGAGCTGATGCGCAGCGAAACGCTGGAACAGATTTATGGTATTCCGATGGGTATTCTGCCTCACCCGGCCGGGGCTGCACCGGTGAGCTTCGTGTACTGATGCTGGACAACATGCGCATTAGCCGCCGTCGCCTGCTGACGGCGATGGCCCTCTCACCGCTGCTGTTAAAAATGAATACGGCGCGTGCCGCCGCCGTCGATCCGCACCGCATAGTGGCGCTGGAGTGGTTGCCGGTCGAGCTGATGATGGCGCTCGGCGTTACGCCCTACGGCGTCGCGGACATTCCCAACTATAACCTCTGGGTGAACGAGCCGAAGCTGCCGGACTCGGTGATCGACGTCGGCCTGCGTACGGAGCCAAACCTCGAGCTGCTCACCCAGATGAAACCCTCGTTCCTGTTCTGGTCCGCGGGCTACGGTCCGTCAGAAGAGGTGATGGCGCGCATTGCGCCCGGGCGCGGATTCGCTTTCAGCGACGGTAAAAAACCGCTGGCCGTAGCGAAAAATTCGATTGGCGAGATGGCGCATTTCCTTAACCGGAAAGCGGAGGCCAAACGGCATCTCGACGAATTTGATGCCCTGATCGACTCCCTGAAGCCGCGTTTTGCTCACCGGGGCGATCGTCCGCTGCTGATGGTGACGCTGCTGGATGCCCGCCATATGCTGGTCTTTGGTAAAAACTGCCTGTTCCAGGAGGTGCTGGACAGCTTCGGCATTCGCAACGCCTGGGAAGGGGAGATGACGTTCTGGGGCAGTACCGCTGTGGGTATCGATCGCCTCGCGGCGTTTCGCGATGTGGATGTGCTGTGCTTCGATCACGGCAACGAGCGCGACATGCAAACCCTGATGGCGACCCCGCTCTGGCAGGCGATGCCGTTTGTGCGCGAGCGGCGCTTCCAGCGCGCTCCGGCGGTCTGGTTCTACGGCGCGACGCTGTCGGCGATGCATTTTGCCCGCGTGCTGGATAACGCCCTGGGAGGTAAAGCATGAGTACGCGTATTGCCCGTTTCCCGGCGCTTCTGCTGATGCTGATTTTTCTTGCCGCGCTGGCGTTAACCGGGTTCAACCTCTCTGCCGCGTTACCGCGCGCGCAATGGGGAGCCGCGCTGGCCTCGCCGGATATCGACAATATTCAGCAGATGCTGTTCCACTACAGCCTGCTGCCGCGTCTGGCAATCTCTCTTTTAGTCGGTGCCGGTTTAGGACTGGTGGGCGTGCTGTTCCAGCAGGTGTTACGTAACCCGCTGGCGGAGCCAACCACGCTCGGCGTCGCGACCGGCGCACAGCTTGGGATCACTATCACCACGCTGTGGGCGCTGCCGGGAGCGTTAACCTCGCAGTTTGCGGCACTCGCGGGGGCGTGCGTAGTGGGCGCACTGGTCTTTGGCGTGGCCTGGGGCAAACGCCTTTCCCCTGTGACGCTCATTCTGGCCGGGCTGGTGGTGAGCCTCTACTGTGGCGCCATTAACCAGCTGCTGGTGCTTTTCCACCACGATCGGCTGCAAAGCATGTTCCTGTGGAGTACCGGCACGCTCACCCAGACCGACTGGAGCGTTGTGCTGCGCCTGTGGCCGCAGCTGGCTGGCGGTGTCGTGCTGACGCTGCTGCTCCTGCGTCCCCTGACGCTGATGGGACTGGATGATGGCGTGGCGCGTAACCTGGGGCTGGCGCTGTCGCTGGCTCGCCTGGCGGCGCTGACGCTGGCGATTGTATTGAGCGCCCTGCTGGTGAATGCGGTTGGCATCATCGGGTTTATCGGCCTGTTTGCGCCGCTGCTGGCGAAAATGCTTGGGGCGCGCCGTTTGCTGGCGCGTCTGCTGCTGGCCTCGCTGATTGGGGCGTTGATCCTCTGGCTTTCCGATCAGCTTATTCTCTGGCTGGCGCGGGTGTGGCGGGAAGTCTCTACCGGCTCGGTCACGGCGCTTATCGGTGCGCCGCTGCTGCTTTGGCTGCTGCCGCGTCTGCGCAGTATGAGCGCGCCGGCGATGGATGCGGGCGATAAAGTCCATGCTGAACGTCAGTCGGTACTGTGGTTTAGCCTTGCCGGGCTGGCGGTGCTGGTTATCGCCTCGTTCGCGGCGCTCTCATTCGGTCGCGATGCCGCGGGCTGGCACTGGGCAACGGGCGATTTACTCAACGACCTGCTGCAGTGGCGCTGGCCGCGTATCTTTGCTGCGCTGATCGCAGGGGTAATGCTGGCGGTGGCGGGGTGCATTATTCAGCGTCTGACCGGCAACCCGATGGCGAGCCCGGAAGTGCTTGGGATCAGCTCTGGCGCCGCCTTTGGCGTGGTGCTGATGCTGTTCTTTGTGCCGGGCAATGCGTTTGGCTGGCTGATGCCTGCCGGCAGTCTCGGTGCGGCCGTTACGCTGCTGATTATCCTGATTGCCGCCGGTCGCGGCGGGTTTTCACCGCACCGCATGCTGCTGGCGGGGATGGCGCTCAGCACCGCGTTCACCATGCTGCTGATGATGCTGCAGGCAAGCGGCGACCCGCGTATGGCGAAGATCCTGACCTGGATATCCGGCTCAACGTACGGCGCGACCGGCAGCCAGGCGATCGGGTCCGGGCTCGTGATGGTCGTGCTGCTGGCGATGGTGCCGCTGTGCCGACGCTGGCTGACTATTCTGCCGCTCGGCGGTGAAACCGCACGTGCGGTTGGAATGGCGCTGACGCCAGCGCGTGTAGCGCTGCTGCTGCTCGCCGCGTGCCTGACGGCGACGGCCACCATGACGATTGGCCCGCTGAGTTTTGTGGGGTTAATGGCGCCGCATATCGCCAGAATGATGGGGTTCCGCCGGACGATGCCGCATATCGTCATGTCGGCCCTCACGGGTGGGGTGATGCTGGTGTTTGCAGACTGGTGCGGAAGAATGGTGCTGTTCCCGTATCAGATCCCGGCGGGGCTGCTGTCGACCTTTATTGGTGCGCCGTATTTTATTTATCTGTTGAGAAAGCAGAGTCGGTAATCAGGTGCGGCTTGATGCCCTCTCCCACGGGGAGAGGGAGAACACCGTATGCCGGGTAAGCGTTAGCACCACCCGGCAATGCCCTTAGAGCTTCGCAAACACCTTACGCGCCGCGTCAATGGTGTTATTGATATCTTCTTCGCTGTGCGCCACGGACATAAAGCCCGCCTCGAATGCGGACGGTGCCAGGTACACGCCTTCTTCCAGCATCAGGTGGAAGAAGCGCTTGAAGCGTTCAACGTCGCACTTCACCACGTCCTGATAGCGGGTCACGGTTTTCGCCTCGGTGAAGAAAATCCCGAACATCCCGCCTACGTGGTTAACCACCAGCGGAATGCCGGCCTCTTCTGCCGCTTCCAGCAGGCCGTTTGCCAGCTGCGTGGTCCGGTCGGTCAGGGTTTCGTGAATACCTGGCTGAGCCACTTCGGTCAGGCAGGCAAAGCCCGCCGCCATGGCGATAGGGTTACCGGAGAGCGTGCCCGCCTGGTAAACCGGGCCGGTTGGTGCCAGCGCTTCCATGACGTCCTTACGACCACCGAACGCGCCGACCGGCATGCCGCCGCCGATGATTTTACCCAGACAGGTGAGGTCCGGCTCCACGCCGTAATAAGACTGGGCGCCCGCCAGCGCCACGCGGAAGCCGGTCATCACTTCGTCGATGATCAGCAGCGCGCCGAACTCATCGCACAGGGCGCGCAGGCCCGGCAGGAAGTCAGGCTGCGGTGGGATACAGTTCATGTTGCCCGCAACTGGCTCAACGATGATGCAGGCGATCTCCTGCGGATACTGCTCGAACGCCGCGCGAACGGTGTTCAGATCGTTATAGGTGCAGGTCAGGGTATGCTTCGCGAAATCCGCAGGTACGCCAGGCGAGTTTGGCTGGCCGAGGGTCAGCGCGCCGGAACCGGCTTTCACCAGCAGGCAGTCCGCGTGGCCGTGGTAGCAGCCTTCGAACTTGATGATTTTATCGCGGCCGGTAAAACCGCGCGCCAGGCGGATGGCGCTCATGGTGGCTTCGGTACCGGAGTTCACCATGCGCACCATGTCCATGGTCGGAACCAGCTCGGTGACCAGTTCCGCCATCTTCACTTCCATTTCGGTAGGCGCACCGAAGCTCAGGCCGCGCTGAGCGGCTTCAATCACGGCGTTACGAATGGCCGGGTGGTTGTGCCCCAGCACCATCGGTCCCCAGGAGCCGACATAATCGATATAGGCTTTGCCATCGACATCATACAGATACGCGCCGTCAGCACGTTCGATAAACAGCGGCGTGCCGCCCACGCCGGTAAAGGCGCGCACAGGTGAGTTCACGCCACCCGGAATAAGCTCGCGGGCTGCACTGTAGAGGTTTTCAGACTTGCTCATGGCGTCGTTCCTGGTTCGTATAAAATGATTAAGCCCACTATTCTAAGTGATTCGGGGAAGGTTATGAAATTTTTAGCCTGGTAATGCTTTAAGATTTGTTAAGTAATTTTCAGGAGACGGTGGGGCAGTCTCTGGTAAAATCCACGCGGCTTTTGTATGACGAATAAGTACAGGACATGAAATCAGATTCTCCGTCTTTTGAAGAACAACAGTTTACGCGCGCCCAGCATCGAATCAGTATTCGACGGCTGCTCAATCGCGATAAAACGCCGCTGGCGATCCTGCTGGCCGCTGCCGTGGTGGGAACGCTCGCCGGTCTGGTGGGCGTGGCGTTTGAAAAAGCGGTTAATGCCGTGCTCAACTGGCGAGTGGGAACCGTGGCCGGTTTCGCCGACAGCCGATGGCTGGTCTGGGTTGCGGCGTTCGGGCTGTCGGCGCTGTTTGCCATGGTGGGGTATTTTCTGGTGCGTAAATTTGCGCCGGAGGCGGGCGGGTCCGGCATCCCGGAAATTGAAGGGGCGCTGGAGGAGCTGCGTCCTGTGCGCTGGTGGCGAGTCATTCCGGTGAAATTTATCGGCGGCATGGGTACGCTGGGCGCGGGGATGGTTCTTGGCCGGGAAGGACCCACGGTTCAGCTGGGCGGGAACGTCGGCCGCATGGTGGGCGATCTGTTTCGGATGCGCAGCGCCGAAGCGCGCCATACGCTGCTGGCAACCGGTGCGGCGGCGGGGCTATCGGCGGCCTTTAACGCGCCGCTGGCGGGCATTTTGTTTATCATCGAAGAGATGCGCGCGCAGTTTCGCTACAACCTGATCTCCATTAAAGCGGTGTTTACCGGCGTCATTATGTCGAGCATTGTGTTTCGCCTCTTTAATGGCGAAGGGGCGGTCATTGAGGTGGGTAAACTGACCAACGCGCCGGTTAACACCCTGTGGCTTTACCTGATCCTCGGCATGATTTTTGGCGTGGTGGGACCGCTGTTTAACACCTTTATCCTGCGCGCTCAGGATATGTTCCAGCGTATTCACGGTGGGAATACGACTAAATGGGTGCTGATGGGCGGCCTGCTTGGCGGAATCTGTGGCGTGCTCGGGTTTATCGAGCCGAATGCCGCGGGCGGCGGCTTCGGGCTGATCCCCATTGCGGCGGCGGGGAACTTCAGCGTGGGTCTGCTGCTGTTTATGTTTATCTCCCGCGTCATCACCACGGTATTGTGTTTTTCCTCCGGCGCGCCCGGCGGGATATTCGCCCCGATGCTGGCGCTGGGAACCTTGTTGGGCACCGCGTTTGGTATGGCGGCTGAAGCGGGCTTTCCCGCCTATCACCTTGATGCAGGGACCTTTGCGGTAGCCGGAATGGGGGCGCTGCTGGCCGCCTCCCTGCGCGCGCCGTTGACCGGGATCGTGCTGGTGCTGGAGATGACGGACAATTACCAGCTCATTTTGCCAATGATCATTACCTGTCTCGGGGCGACACTATTAGCCCAGTTCCTGGGTGGAAAACCGCTATACTCCACCATCCTCGCGCGTACCCTGGCAAAACAAGAGGCGGAGCGGGCCGCCGCGCAGAATACTTGAATGAATTACCAGGGTATTAGATAATGACGAAAAGAATTGGGTGAATTTTACCCAATAGCAGTATTCATGGGAGCATAAGATGAGTGATGACGTAGCTGTGCCGCTGGAATTTACCGAAGCAGCAGCCAACAAAGTGAAAACCCTGATTGCCGACGAAGACAATCCGGATCTGAAACTGCGTGTCTATATTACCGGTGGCGGCTGCAGCGGCTTCCAGTACGGTTTTACTTTTGACGATCAGGTTAACGATGGCGATATGACCATTGAGAAACAGGGCGTCGCGCTGGTGGTTGACCCGATGAGCCTGCAGTATCTGGTAGGTGGTTCTGTCGACTACACCGAAGGTCTGGAAGGTTCACGCTTTGTGGTGACCAACCCGAATGCAACAAGCACCTGCGGGTGTGGGTCTTCGTTCAGCATTTAAGCCTGAATGCGGATTGTAGGCCCGGTAAGCCAAGCGCCACCGGGCTTATAAACGACGCCTATCTTGAAGTTTCATCCAGCGCAAACGTCGGCAGCTTCAGGTGCCAGCGTATCGCCGCTAAACGTATCGCCAGCGTCACGATCATCCCGAGCATCGCGGCGTTTTCCAGCGGAATGGCAAAGGTGTAATACGCGGTCGCGTGGACAATGCCGCCCGCAATACAGGCCGTTGCGTAAATTTCAGTACGCAGGATCATCGGCACCTCACGTGCCAGAATGTCGCGAATGATCCCGCCGCCCACGCCGGTTAATACGCCCATGCAGATCGCCACCATCGGACCGGTGCCCGCATTAAACGCCTTATTGACGCCAATACCGACAAACACGGCCAGACCGACGGCATCCAGTACCGGCAATATCCATTTTGGTAATCGGCGGGGCTGGCGAACCAGCACAATGGTTAACAGACAGGTGACCATCGCGACCACCAGGTCGGTCGGATCTTTCACCCAAAACACCGGGCCATTGGCCAGCGCCATATCGCGGATTGTCCCGCCGCCCACGGCGGTCACCACGCCCAGCACCAGCACGCCAAACGGATCCATGCGTAGTTTTCCGGCGAGCAGGACGCCGGAGATAGCAAAAACGGCTGTGCCAAGAATATCCAGCCAATAAACGAGCATCGTTAAATCCTCGAAAAGGGTCTTATGTTAGTGACTCTCTGCCAGCGCGGCACAGAGCTGTTTTGCGGCGAGGATAATACGCGGGCTGGCGCGTTCAAACCAGTCGCTGTTGAGGGGTATTACCGGTATTTTTAGCTGCTTTTGCCAGAATTGCTCGATTTTGGGAATTTCGCTCGCATTTCCGACCACCACGATGGCCTGTGGCTGGCGCGCCAGAACCTGCTCACGGCTTACCTGAGGCCACGGTACCCGGCTGGCTGCAAAGATGTTTTCACCGCCACAGACTTCCAGTACCTGATTCTGAATCGACCCTTTACCGGTGGTGAACAGCGGCTGGCTGCCAAACTGCAGGAAGATGCGCTTTTTAACAGGGGTATCGTATCGGGATTTCAGCGCGGCATAGTCGCTGAGCAGCTGTTTCGCTGCAGCCTCGGCTTTTTTGGGCGTAGGGCTATAGGGTGCCAGGGCCTGTAGCGCCTGAGCGACCTGCTCAATGCTGACGGCATCAATCCACATGACCTTGATGCCAAGGGAGGTAAGCTGGTTAACCTGCCGCTCGGCGTTGCCGCCGCGCCAGGCCAGCACGAGATCCGGTTTCAGCGCCACGATGCGCTCAAGGTTCATCCCTTGCCAGGTCGCCACCTGTTCAATGCCCGCAGCCTGTGGGGGATAATCCGAAAAGCTGCTCACGCCAACGGGCGTGATCCCGGCGGCAAACGCCAGTTCGGTATTGGCGGGAGAGAGGGTAATCACACGCGGCGCGGCAAAAAGCCACGCCGGTGCGAGCAGAAGCAGGGCGGCCAGCGCCCTGAGGGGATGTTTAGCCACGTGCCAGGTTCTGCACCAGGCGTTCCACCATCACGGTGGACTGTTTTGCTGCAACGGTCAGGAACTCGTCGAAGCTGATGTGGGACTGCTGATCTGCCACGTCAGAGATGGCGCGAACCACTACAAACGGTACGTTGAAATTATGGCAAACGTGCGCGATCGCGGTCGCTTCCATCTCAACGGCCACCGCCTGAGGGAAGTTATGACGGATTTTCGCCAGACCGACGGAGCCGTTGATGAACGCATCACCGCTGACAATCAGACCTCGTACCGCGTTGAGGTTGAGCTCCGCAATGCAGGTCTCTGCCGCCGCAATCAGTTTGTCGTCCGCTTTAAACCCTGCCGGGCAGCCCGGAAGCTGGCCGTACTCGTAGCCGAACGCGGTGACGTCCGCATCGTGATAGCGCGCTTCGTCGGAAACAACGATGTCACCCACTTTCAGCGTCGGCGCCAGGCCGCCCGCAGAGCCGGTATTCACGATCACGTCCGGCTTGCAGCGCTCAAGCAGCAGGGTGGCACCCAGCGCCGCAGCGACTTTACCGATGCCTGATTTCAGCAGAGCCACGTCAACACCGTTTAGCTGACCGGTATAGATCTCACAACCCCCCAGAGAGAGGGTCTGACGGTTCTCAATTTTGTCACGCAGGAGCGTAACTTCTTCTTCCATTGCACCAATAATGCCGATTTTCATAGATTTACTCGCGATGTGCCTTGTTAAGATGCATAGTCTATCATGCGGTTAAGGGGAAACGCATTCTCACGCGGGGGAGCACATGTCACCAATCGATTTTCGCACCAAAATTAACTGGCACCGACGTTTCCGTTCGCCGCAGGGCGACAAGAGCGAACATGAGATCCTGCGTATCTTCGAAAGCGATCGCGGGCGGATCATTAACTCGCCCGCCATCCGCCGTCTGCAGCAAAAGACCCAGGTCTTTCCGCTGGAGCGTAACGCCGCGGTGCGCACGCGCTTAACCCACTCCATGGAGGTGCAGCAGGTCGGGCGCTACATCGCCAAAGAGATTTTAAGTCGTCTCAAAGAGCAGCGCTTACTGGAAACCTATGGTCTGGACGAGCTGACGGGGCCTTTTGAGAGCATCGTTGAGATGGCCTGCCTGATGCATGACATCGGCAACCCGCCTTTCGGTCACTTTGGAGAGGCGGCTATCAATGACTGGTTTAAGCAACGGCTTTACCCTTCGGATGCGGTAAGCCAGCCGCTGAGCGACGACCGCTGCATCGTACGCGATTTACGCCTGCGTGAAGGTGAAGAGGGGCTGAACGATCTGCGCCGCAAGGTGCGCCAGGACCTCTGTCACTTTGAGGGTAACGCGCAGGGGATCCGGCTGGTGCATTCCCTGATGCGTATGAACCTGACCTGGGCGCAGGTCGGCTGCATTCTTAAATATACGCGCCCCGCGTGGTGGATGGGGGAGACGCCCGCGTCCCACAGTTATTTAATGAAAAAACCGGGCTATTACCTTTCCGAAGAGGCTTATATTGAACGGTTACGTAAAGAACTTTCATTGACGCCAAACGGCCGTTTTCCATTGACCTGGATTATGGAAGCCGCCGATGATATTTCCTATTGCGTGGCCGATCTGGAAGACGCCGTTGAGAAAAGAATCTTCAGCGTCGAGGAGCTTTATCAGCATCTTTATACGGCCTGGGGCACCCATGAAAAAGGCTCGCTGTTTGCGCAGGTTGTCGAAAATGCCTGGGAAAAATCGCGCTCAAATACATTAAGCCGCAGTACGGAAGACCAGTTCTTTATGTATTTGCGGGTCAATACATTAAATAAGCTGGTGCCGTACGCGGCGTCACGCTTTATTGATAATTTGCCGCTGATTTTCAGCGGGGAATTCAACCACGCCCTGCTGGAAGATGACAGCAGTTTCAGCCAGCTCCTCGAGCTTTATAAACATGTGGCGATGCGGCATGTATTCAGCCATCCGGATGTCGAACAGTTAGAGCTGCAGGGATATAGGGTGATCAGTGGGTTATTGGAAATTTATGCTCCGCTGCTCCAACTGTCGGTCGACGAATTCAGCGAGCTGGTAGAACACGAGCGCGTGCGCCGTATTCCCATTGAATCACGACTTTATCAAAAACTTTCTACCCGACACCGTCTGGCGTATGTCGAAGCGATTGGCAAGCTGGATCGCCAGTCACCGCAGTGGCCGGTGATGGAATATTATTACCGCTGCCGTCTTATCCAGGACTATATCAGCGGCATGACGGATTTGTATGCCTGGGATGAATATCGCAAGCTGATGGCGGTGGAATAACCCGGAGTTTTGTAAAGACGGCCAATAAATTTTTACCTTTTCCATAAACTTATCGCCGGAACTAAGCGGTATAAAACGAATCTGAGTTACACAGCAATTTTGCGTTACCTGTAAATCGAGATTGAGAAACATGAAAAAAACCACATTAGCAATGAGTGCACTGGCTCTGAGTTTAGGTTTAGCGCTGTCTCCTCTGACTGCTACTGCAGCCGAGACCGCGTCGTCGGCAGCAACCGCGCAGCAGATGCCAAGCCTGGCACCGATGCTCGAAAAAGTGATGCCATCGGTGGTGAGTATTAACGTTGAGGGTAGCACGACCGTCAATACGCCGCGCATGCCGCGTAACTTCCAGCAGTTCTTCGGCGACAACTCGCCGTTCTGCCAGGACGGTTCGCCATTCCAGAGCTCTCCGTTCTGTCAGGGCGGTGGCGCAGGGGATGACAGCCAGGGCGGCGGCCAGCAACAGAAATTCATGGCGCTTGGCTCGGGGGTAATCATTGATGCAGCGAAAGGCTATGTCGTCACCAACAACCACGTTGTTGATAACGCGAGCAGCATTAAGGTTCAGCTGAGCGATGGCCGTAAGTTTGACGCCAAAGTGGTCGGCAAAGACCCGCGCTCCGACATCGCGCTGATCCAGATTCAGGATCCGAAAAACCTGACGGCGATTAAAATTGCCGACTCCGACGCGCTGCGCGTGGGTGACTACACCGTGGCGATCGGTAACCCGTTCGGTCTGGGTGAAACCGTGACCTCGGGTATCGTCTCTGCACTGGGCCGCAGCGGCCTCAATGCCGAAAACTATGAAAACTTCATCCAGACGGATGCAGCGATCAACCGCGGTAACTCCGGCGGCGCGCTGGTGAACCTGAACGGCGAGCTGATCGGTATCAACACCGCGATCCTGGCACCGGACGGCGGCAACATCGGGATCGGCTTTGCTATCCCAAGTAACATGGTGAAAAACCTGACCGCGCAGATGGTGCAGTATGGCCAGGTGAAACGCGGTGAGCTGGGTATCCTGGGTACGGAACTGAACTCCGAACTGGCTAAGGCAATGAAAGTTGACGCCCAGCGCGGGGCATTCGTCAGCCAGGTGATGCCGAACTCCTCTGCGGCGAAAGCGGGCATTAAAGCGGGGGATGTGATCACCTCCCTGAATGGTAAACCGATCAGCAGCTTTGCTGCCCTGCGTGCGGAAGTCGGCTCTATGCCTATCGGCAGCAAAGTGACCCTTGGTCTGCTGCGCGACGGCAAGGCGGTTAACGTCAGCCTGGAGCTGCAGCAGAGCAGCCAGAATCAGGTGGACTCCAGCACCATCTTCAGCGGTATTGAAGGTGCCGAGATGAGCAACAAAGGCGCAGATAAAGGCGTAGTGGTGAATAACGTGAAGGCGAATTCACCGGCAGCCCGTATCGGCCTGAAAAAAGGCGATGTGATCATGGGCGCTAACCAGCAGCCGGTGAAAAACATCGCTGAACTGCGTAAGATCCTCGACAGCAAACCTTCCGTGCTGGCGCTGAATATCCAGCGTGGTGACACCTCTATTTACCTGCTGATGCAGTAATCCTCTGAAGCCCCTGTTCGCAGGGGCTTTTCTCGTTTCTGTGACCTTTCACACAAGTCCACACTTCTTCCTCTCTCTTTGTGCATCTGCACAATGCGGGCGTCGCTGAACTTCCCTATGCTTGAGCTCTGCTCACGGGAGGGTTCTATGGCTGGCTGGCATCTTGATACCAAAATGGCGCAGGATATTGTGGCGCGCACCATGCGCATCATTGATACCAATATCAACGTAATGGATGCCCGCGGGCGCATTATTGGCAGTGGCGATCGCGAGCGTATTGGGGAATTGCACGAAGGCGCGCTGCTGGTGCTCTCCCAGGGGCGCGTGGTTGATATAGACGATGCGGTAGCGAAACACCTGCACGGCGTCCGTCAGGGCATCAATTTACCGCTGCGCCTTGAAGGTGAGATTGTGGGGGTAATCGGCCTCACCGGCGAGCCTGAGTCACTGCGAAAATATGGCGAGCTGGTCTGCATGACGGCGGAGATGATGCTCGAGCAGTCGCGGCTGATGCACCTGCTGGCTCAGGACAGCCGCCTGCGCGAAGAGCTGGTGATGAACCTTATTCAGGCAGAGGAGCATACGCCTGCGCTCAGTGAATGGGCCCAGCGTCTGGGGATCGATCTGAATCAGCCGCGCGTGGTGGCGGTCATTGAGGTCGACAGCGGCCAGCTGGGCGTAGACAGCGCGATGGCCGAGCTGCAGCAGCTGCAAAATGCACTGGCGACGCCGGAGCGCGATAACCTGGTGGCGATCGTTTCTCTGACGGAGATGGTGGTGCTCAAACCGGCGCTCAATGCGTTTGGCCGCTGGGATGCGGACGATCATCGCCGTCGCGTGGAGCAGTTAATTTCCCGTATGAAAGAGAATGGTCAGCTGCGTTTTCGCGTTGCGCTGGGCAACTACTTTACCGGTCCGGGCAGTATCGCCCGCTCTTGGCGAACCGCGCGCACCACCATGATGGTGGGCAAGCAGCGAATGCCGGAGAGCCGCAGCTATTTTTATCAGGACCTGATGCTGCCGGTGCTGCTCGACAGCCTGCGCGGTGGCTGGCAGGCCAATGAGCTGGCGCGGCCACTGGCGCGCCTGAAAGCCATGGACAATAACGGCCTGCTGCGCCGGACCCTGCAGGCGTGGTTCCGTCATAACGTGCAGCCGCTGGCGACGTCAAAAGCGCTGTTTATCCACCGCAATACCCTGGAGTATCGGTTAAACCGAATTTCAGAGCTGACGGGGCTGGATCTGGGAAATTTCGACGACAGGCTGCTGCTGTATGTGGCGCTGCAGTTGGATGAACAGAGATGATGCTGTTTGCCGGGTGGCGGCTTCGCCTTACCCGGCCTACATGCGTTCGTAGGCCCGGTAAGCGAAGCGCCACCGGGCAATAAAACGGCTTATTTGTTGCGGGTTAACTTCTCAAGATCCGCTTCAATCTCGCTGATCTTATTGGTAACAACGCTTTCAAGGTGACGCAGATCGTCAAGGATCTTGCGCTTGAGATCGACTTCGGTGCGGTCGCGCTGGCAGATCTGATCGAGTTCATCGATCACATAGCGCAGGTTAGGGCTGATTTCCTGTACTTCTTTGTATCCCTGTCCTACACCGTCAGCAACAACGGTCTTACGCTGGCGTGGGTATTTAAACTTCACGCTTTTGGCGAAAAACTCTCCTTTGTCCTTGTGAAAATAGATTTTCAAAATATCGTTATTGGCTTCCTGGCGGAGGCTGTAACGATCAATTTCATCAGGATTGGTAATGCCCAGACTTTTCAGATTATCGTACATAGCGGTACCCTTGATCTCAACATAACCTTTGAATAATTAACGAAAAAATCTATTTTCGCCACCCTCAGATATAAAAAAAGCGGGGTTGCCCCCGCTTTTTGTTATACCCGATTAATCGATGGTGCGCAGCAATTCGTTGATGCCCACTTTACCGCGCGTTTTCGCATCCACTTTCTTCACGATAACCGCACAGTACAGGCTGTATTTGCCATCTTTGGACGGCAGGTTGCCGGAAACCACCACGGAGCCCGCCGGAACGCGACCGTAATGCACTTCGCCGGTTTCACGATCGTAAATACGGGTGCTCTGGCCGATGTAAACGCCCATGGAGATCACGGAACCTTCTTCCACGATCACGCCTTCCACCACTTCTGAACGCGCGCCGATGAAGCAGTTATCTTCGATGATGGTTGGGTTAGCCTGCAGTGGTTCCAGAACACCGCCGATGCCCACGCCGCCGGACAGGTGAACGTTTTTACCGATCTGTGCGCAGGAACCAACCGTTGCCCACGTATCCACCATGGTGCCTTCATCAACGTAGGCACCGATGTTCACGTAGGATGGCATCAGCACGGTGTTGCGTGCGATGAAGGCACCCTGACGCACCGCCGCAGGCGGCACCACGCGGAAACCTTCTTTCTGGAAACGCGCTTCGTCGTAGTCAGCGAACTTCATTGGCACTTTATCGAAGTAGCGGCTTTCTGCTCCGTCGATAACCTGGTTATCGTTGATGCGGAAAGAGAGCAGCACGGCTTTCTTCAGCCATTGATGAGTGACCCACTGACCGTCGATTTTTTCTGCCACGCGCAGTGCGCCGGAATCCAGCAGGGAAATCACCTGGTTTACCGCTTCACGGGTCACGGTATCCACATTTGCCGGGGTAATCTCGGCGCGACGCTCAAAAGCGGACTCAATAACGTTCTGTAACTGCTGCATTGTTTACTCTTTCCATTTCACTAAAAAACATATCACCCTTTATCGTTTGGATTGAGGGCTGCTGTCAACCGTTGTTGCACTTCAAGCTGCAGGTCATTATTAAGGGCACGCCGGTCGGCGGTGGCGATTATAAATAAATCTTCTACTCGCTCGCCAATCGTTGTAATTCGGGCCCCATGAAGCGAAATTCCCAGATCGGCAAAAACCTGGCCGACGCGGGCGAGCAGCCCTGGCTGGTCGAGCGCGATCAGCTCCAGGAACGATTTACGATCGGTGTGGGTCGGCAGGAAATTGACCTCGGTATCCACGGTAAAGTGGCGCAATTTTGCCGGCTGGCGACGCGGCTGCGGGGGCTGCCAGCTGCGCTGGGTAATCGCCTGCTCCAGACCAAAACGTATCCCTTCATGCCTGTCCGACGACAGCGGGCTGCCGTCCGGCTCCAGCACGATAAAGGTGTCCATGGCCATGCCGTCGCGGGTGGTGAAAATCTGCGCGTCATGCACGCTCAGGTTACGTCTGTCCAGCTCGGCACAGACGGCAGCAAACAGATAAGGCCGGTCCGGGCTCCAGATGAAAATCTCCGTTCCGCCGCGCGTGGCCTGCGGGCTTAGCAGGATCATCGGCTGGGACAGATCGTGCTTGAGCAGATGCCGCGCGTGCCACGCCAGCTGGTTTGGGCTGTGGCGGACAAAATAGTTGGCGCGGCAGCGGGCCCAAATCTGATGTAGCGCCTCTTCATCAATGTTATCCATCCGCAGCAGCGCCAGCGCCTGAAGCTGGTGGTGACGCACGCGCTCGCGCATGTCCGGCGTGTTCTGCATCCCGCGACGCAGCTGTTTTTCGGTGGCAAAGTACAGCTCGCGCAGCAGGCTCTGCTTCCAGCTGTTCCACAGGGTTTCGTTGGTGGCGCAAATATCCGCCACCGTCAGGCAGACCAGATAGCGCAGGCGGTTTTCCGTCTGAACTTCTTCCGCGAACTGCTTAATGACTTCCGGGTCCTGAATGTCCCGACGCTGCGCGGTGACCGACATCAGCAGGTGATGGCGCACCAGCCAGGCGACCAGCTGCGTTTCGCGCGAATTGAGACCGTGCAGTTCGGCAAATTTCAGCACGTCCTGCGCGCCGAGCACCGAGTGATCGCCGCCGCGGCCCTTGGCGATGTCGTGGAACAGGGCGGCAATCAGGATCAGTTCCGGATGGGTCAGGCGCGGCCACAGCTCGACGCACAGCGGGTGGCGGGAGCGCGTCTCTTCTTTGGCAAAGCTCTCCAGCTTGAGCATCACGCGGATGGTGTGTTCATCCACCGTGTAGGCGTGGAACAGGTCGAACTGCATCTGCCCAACGATGTGCGACCACTGCGGCATATAGGCCCACAGCACGCTGTGGCGGTGCATCGGCAGCAGCCCGCGGCTGACGGCACCCGGATGGCGGAGCATGCTCAGGAACAGCGAGCGCGCTTCCGGGATGTAACACAAAGGCTGCGTCAGATGGCGGCGCGCGTGGCGCAGATGGCGCAGGGTGGTGGAGTAGATCCCGGTGATGGTGCTGTTGCGCACCATGGTGTAGAACATCCGCAGGATCGCTTCCGGCTCGCGGATAAACAGCGTTTCGTCGCGCAGATCGATAAGCGTACCGCGCAGCTGGAATTCGTCATCAATCGGGCGCGGCTTTTCGTCCGCCGTCAGGGCCAGAATGGCCTCGTCGAACAGCTGCAACAGCATCTGGTTCAGCTCGGTCACCCGGCGGGTGACGCGGAAGAAATCCTTCATCATCTGCTCAACCGGCTCGTTACCTTCGCCCTGGTAATTCAGGCGCTGCGCCACGCTGAGCTGGCGGTCAAACAGCAGACGGTTATCGTAGCGGGTGACCTCCAGATGCAGGGCAAAGCGGATGCGCCACAGCAGGTGCAGACACTCGTTGAGCTCGTTACGCTCGGCCTCGGTCAGGAAGCCAAAGCCGACCATCTCGTCCATCGAGGTGGCGCCAAAGTGACGACGGGCGACCCACTGTAACGTGTGGATGTCGCGCAGGCCGCCGGGGCTGCTTTTAATGTCAGGCTCAAGGTTATAGCTGGTGCCGTGGTAGCGCTGGTGGCGCTGGTTTTGCTCCTCGACCTTCGCGGCGAAGAACTTTTCTGACGGCCAGAAGCCGTCGCTGAAGATATGTTTTTGCAGCTCCAGGAACAGCGCGACGTCGCCAATCAGCAGACGGGTTTCAATCAGGTTGGTGGCAACGGTTAGGTCCGATAGCCCTTCCAGCAGACACTCTTCCAGGGTGCGAACGCTGTGGCCGACTTCCAGCTTCACGTCCCAGAGCAGGGTCAGAAGCTCGCCGATTTTTTGCGCCTGTTCGTCCGGCAGCTTTTTGCGGCTTAGGATCAGGAGATCGATATCGGAAAGCGGATGCAGCTCACCGCGGCCATAGCCCCCGACGGCAACCAGCGCGATGTCGCTAACCTGCCCGAAACCGTAGTCGATCCATAGACGCTGCAGGAGCTGGTCGATAAACTCGGTGCGCGCCTCAATGAGCTGCTCGGCAGATACGCCTGCATCGAACGCGCTACCCAGCCAGCGATGGAAAACATCCATATGGGATTTAATATGCGCGCAGGTCAGCTCGTGCGGCGGCCAGACGCCCGGGTTATCGGGCTGGTCGGGGAGGGTGGGAAGGGCTGTGTTAGCATACTGTTCGGGTAAAAGATTACTCATCGTGCGCCACCCATAAGAAAAAGCTATCGCCATTAAAAAAGCCGGCATTCGCCGGCTTCTTATCACTCAATGTTCGTCAGTATCGCCGGGATGGTGTCATCCTTGCGCAACGTCATAATTTCGCAGCCGTTGTCTGTTACCACAATAGTATGCTCGTACTGGGCAGACAAGCTTCTGTCTTTGGTTTTCACCGTCCAGCCGTCTTTCATGGTGCGGATGCGGTAGTCACCGGCGTTGACCATTGGCTCGATGGTGAAGGTCATGCCCTTTTGCAGCACGACGCCGCCGTCGTCTGCATCGTAGTGCAGAACCTGCGGCTCTTCATGGAAGACGCGGCCAATACCGTGACCGCAGTATTCGCGCACCACGGAGAACCCTTCCGCTTCCACAAATTTCTGAATTGCGGCGCCGATAGTACGCAGGCGAATACCCGGCTTCACCATTTTCAGCGCCAGGTAGAGGCTGTCCTGGGTGACTTTGCACAGGCGCTCGCCCAGGATGGTCGGCTTGCCAACGATGAACATTTTTGAGGTGTCACCGTGGTACTCGTCTTTAATGACGGTCACGTCGATGTTGACGATATCGCCGTCTTTCAGCAGTTTTTCATCGTCAGGAATGCCGTGGCACACCACTTCATTAATTGAGATGCAGACGGATTTTGGGAAACCGTGGTAGCCGAGGCAGGCGGAAACCGCGTGCTGCTCGTTCACGATATAGTCGTTACAGATGCGGTCCAGTTCACCCGTGCTGACGCCCGGCTTCACGAACGGCTCGATCATTTCCAGCACTTCCGCGGCCAGACGACCGGCGACGCGCATCTTTTCAATTTCTTCAGGTGTCTTAATAGAGATAGCCATGTAATCTGTCCATCGGTGTCGATTTTTTCGACAATACTAGTCTAAGTGTCGTCAATGGTATCAGTCAGGCACGCTCCGTGCCAAATTGAGAATCATTAACAGCACACTCCGCCAACAACTGTTGGTTTCTGGTCGTGTTTTGTGGTATAAAGCGCGCCGGACTTCCGATCCATCTTAGATACACAGGCTGGACGGGAGCGACAAATCTCACTTTGTGTAACAACACACACGTATCGGCACATA
>OKEE01000269.1_pt1 | contig 28653 bp, 10 predicted proteins | sample 1611071 | NCBI WGS metagenome assembly OKEE01 (sample SAMN04436708, study PRJEB24849) | human gut metagenome | biome: human gut; feature: NICU; material: stool | host: Homo sapiens | place: USA: Saint Louis, MO | collected 2010-09-07 | reverse complement strand
GCCAGAGATGTTGCTGCGCCAGCATCATGATATTTTCAACGCGCTGGAAAAACGCTGAAATGAGCTATAAAATATAATGCGTATATTTTATAACATTGTGAAAATTTGAATATTAGAAATTGATTAGTAAATTATATGGTTTTGAGAGTTAGTTAGTGAAAAGGAAAACGAATGAACAAGATTTTTAAAGTAATTTGGTCTAAGTCAAAACAGTGCTACATTGTAGTATCTGAAATTGCAAAGAACAAAACAGGGAAAAAGAAAATCGTAGTGGCCGGAATATTTGCGGCGTTGTCACTGATAGGTCATTTACAACCTGTTCAAGCGATAGATGGTGCTGGCGATAAAGCAGGCTTTAGTAATGCTGCTAGTGGTGTTAATTTTGATAGTACTAAAGGTATAGCTATTGGCTTAAAGAATGGTGATAAAACAAGCGCAAATGGTAATGTAGCTACGGTTGCTATTGGTGCGCATAGTAATGCCACTGGTTCATCGTCTGTTGCTATAGGCGGTGCAGTTGTTAATGGCGCTGGTGCTATTGGCCTTGGCTGGTCCACGGCAAATGGAGATAATTCGGTTGCGTTAGGAGGAACTGGTTCCACAATTGCAAATGGTAATAATGCTTTTGCGGCTAGTGGTGGTAATGCTAATGGTGAAAGTGCTATTGCTATTGGCTCTAGTGCAATTGCCGGTGGCCGTGGTGGTGTAGCTGTTGGCTGGAATGCAGAGAGCAAAGTAAACGCTGTAGGTATAGGGTTTAATGCAAAAGCAAAATCAAATAATACAGTTGCTATTGGCGTTGAAGCAAATAGTGATAATGGTATTGGTGATAACTCTTCTAGTGTATCTATCGGTGTTAAAACTAGGGCTAGAGAAGTAGGCTCTATGGCAATGGGGGTTAGTGCAGATGCATCTGGTAAATACTCTATTGCGTTAGGTAGTGGCAATGTTTCTGGAGATTACACAGCTACAGCTAATTATCCTAAAGCCACTGGAGAAAAGGCTATTGCTATTGGTTATAATTCTAATAGTAGTAATACAGGAGCTACTGCCATCGGTGCAGGTGCAACTGCAAGTGGAACAGATTCCTTTGCTGGTGGTTCTGGCACAGCTGGGGGGAATTCATCTATTGCTATTGGTAAAGGGGCTAGCATAACTACACCTACCGCAGGTACTACTGTTGGTGGTCAAGACTCTATTGCTATGGGGACAGGAGCATCTGCTAATCAGCATTCATCGGTTACTATAGGGGCTGGTTCTACAAGTGATGGCGTCCGCAATATTACTATCGGTCCTAAAGCTAGTGCTTCCGGAGTTGATTCTATTGCTATAGGTAATGGTGGTGTCGGTGGCGATAAAAATAATACTGGTTTTGGTGGAAACGGAAATACTTACACTATAAATGTTAATGACATTAGTACAAATGTCTATTATGGTGTTAAGAGTGTAGATGATGGTTCTATTGCTTTTGGTAATCGTGCAAATGCAGCTAAAGGCGGTTTAGCTATTGGTACCGTATCTATTGCTGATGGTGGCATCGCAGTAGGGCAAAGTGTTTTGAGTAAAAATGGTGTTGCCATAGGTAGTGCTGTGTCGGCTACTGTTGCGAATGCAGTAGCAATGGGTAGTAAAGCAGAAGCATCAAGTGTAGGTGCTGTTGCGATTGGTGGTTATAGTGCTACAGATAAGACGAAAGCACAAGGTAATAATGCCCTTGCTATAGGCGCAAGTGCTGTTACAAATGGTAGTGAGACTATTGCGATTGGTAAAAGTGCTAATGCAAGTAATGCAAATGCAGTTGCAGTTGGTAAAAATGCAAAGGCATCAATCGCTAATTCTGTAGCTATTGGTAGTGATTCTACTACTGATACAAATGCTACAAATCAATCTAGTGCAACAATTAATGGTATTACATATAATTTTGCTGGCGCAACCTCTGATACAGGTATGCAGGTTTCTGTTGGTGCAGCAGGTAAAGAGCGCCAAATTAAGAATGTAGCGGCAGGGGAAGTATCTGCTACAAGTACAGATGCCATTAATGGTTCCCAATTATTTGCTGTTGCTAGCCAAATTAAACCTATCAATTACATTTCTGTAAAATCATCAGCTGTTGGTAATAAAAATAATGATGGTGCTACAGGAAATGATGCTGTTGCAATTGGTCCAGGTGCTCAATCATCCGGTGATAATGGTGTTTCTTTAGGAAATGGTTCTCAAGCTAATGCCGAATCTGTAGTATCTATTGGTTATCAATCAAATTATGGAGCTCAAAATAATTCTAAATCAATAGGAATTGGTTGGGCCGCAGGGTATCAATCTAATGGAACAGAAAATATTGGTATTGGTAGAGATGCGGGACGTAAATTAACAGGTAAAAACAATGTTAGTATTGGTAAAAGTGCTGGCTCAGGTGATGTATACACTAGTGGGTCTGTATTACTAGGCCAAAGTGCTTCTATTGTTAATAGTACAGATAAATCTGCGATTAATGATGTAGTAGCTATTGGTAATGGCGCACAAAGTGGCGCTACTTCGTCTGTTGCAATAGGTAAAGGTGCCAAAGCATTAGGTTTCTCTACCATTGCAATCGGTGAAAATAGTAATGCTAAGGTAAAGGTTGGTTCAGCACCTAGTATTGCTATAGGTCGCAATACTAGTGCGAATGGTGATTATGCGGTTGCTCTTGGTGGTGGTGATAACTCTGGTCAATTCCAAGGGGCTAAAGCTGCTGGTGTAGGTACTACTGCTATTGGCTCGGCAACGGTGACTAAGAATGATACTAACTTCCAAACAGCAGTTGGTTTTGGGGCTAAAACAGATGCAACTAATGCGAGTGCATTTGGGTATAATGCATCTGCTACGGCTAATAATGCGACTACATTAGGATATGCTGCCTCTGCAACAGCAGAAAATGCCACAGCTCTTGGAACCGGTGCAATTGCTAAGGTAAAAGATGGCGTTGCAATAGGCTTTGGTTCTAAGGCCACTACTGATAAAGGTGTTAAAGGATACGATCCAAATGATGGTCGTACTAATAAGTATGGTGGATTAACTAATAATATACTTACCAGCACACATGCAGCGGTATCTGTTGGTGAGGGTGCTAGTGTAACTCGTCAAATTACTGGTGTAGCAGCTGGTACAAATAATACAGATGCAGTCAATGTGGCTCAATTAAAGAGCGTAAACCTTGCTTTCAGTGGCAATAGTGGCAATAATGATGTGAACCTTGCTAATGGTACATTGGCTATTAAAGGGGATACTACCTATATTACAACGACAGCAAATACAAATGGTATTACCATTGCTGGTAAAACACAGGATATTAGTGTTAATGCTAATGGAGTGGCATCAGCCAATAAAGGTATGGCTGATGCAAAAAACGTAGCGCAGTCTATTAATGATGCCATTTCTAAAAATGCATATACATGGACGGTATCTGCTAATGGTGATGCTGGTGAAAGCGTAGCAAAAAGTAATAAGGTAGACTTCAATGGTGATTCTTCTAATATTACTGTTGAACGTGCAGGTAAGAAGATTACTACCAAATTAAATAAAGATATTACTGTAGACTCTGTGAAAGCTAACAATAAGGTAACCGTAGGTACAGCAGCTAAACAGCTTGTGCTAGATGGTACAACAGGTGTAATGACGGCTGGTATTGGCACTAATGCAATTAAATTAGATGGGACCTCTGCAACTATTACGGCTGGTTCGGGGAGCAATGCGATTAGTTTAAATGGAACCAATGCACAGGCAGCATTCGGCAGTGGAACCAACGCGGTTTCTATTAATGGTACAACAGGAAGTGTAATAGGGAAAGCTTTCACAGCGGGCAGTACGACAATTAATACTACCGGTTTAACAAGTGGTACTGGCTCAAGTGCAGTTTCATTTGGTACAAATGGCATTAGTGCAGGTAATCAAGCCATTAAGCATGTATCTACTGGTGGTAGTACAGATAGTAATGCGGCTAATATTGGAGACGTTAAGCGTTATGTATCAAGTGCAACGCTTAACCTGACAGATGGAGCCAATAATAAAGGCTCTGTTCAACTTGGTGATCAATCACTCAAGGTGACAGCTGGTACAGGACTCAGGGCTACAGTAAGCGGACAAACTGTTAATATAGGTTTAACAACAGATGCTCAAAATGCCATTTCAAGTGGTATTGGATTATTAGGTAATGTTGGTAATACTGGTATAAAACAGCTAAAGGATGGAAATGCCACTTTTGATATCAAAGGTGATGGCTCTGTAGTAAAGACAACTGCATCTAATTCTGGTGTAACTATTGCGGTTGATACAGATAAATTAGCGGCTAATACCAATTTGGCATATACAGCTAATGGCGCATCTACAGCTAAGAACGTAGCTTTGTCTAAAGGGCTAAATTTTGTTAATGGTAGCAACACTATTGCAATTGTAAATGACGATGGTAAAGTATCCTTCGACCTAAATGCAGTTACTAAGAATCAAATCAATACTAATACTACTGGCGTTGCTGCTAATAAAGCTAATATTGCTACAAATGCTGCAGATATAGCCACTAATAAAAATAAGATTGCTGCAAATACAACAGATATTGCTACCAATAAAGGTAAAATTGCAACTAATACAACTAATATTGCAGCAAATACAACAGCACTTGCTCGGAATATTTCCCTTGGTGCCGATTTTGGGGCAAAATCTAGCCAGTCTTTATCTACCACAGATGTAGCCTTCAATGTGAAGGGGGCTACTGGTGATTTCATTTCTACTAAGATGAATGGCAATACTGTAGAAGTATCTACTAAACGCTCTACAATCAATAGTGATGCTAATAGTGGTGCAGCTTCTGTAACAGGTGCTGATGGTTTGGCAACTGCTAAAAATGTGGCCGATGCTATTAATAAGGCTGCAGATGCGGCTAAAGCCGGTGCGGCTTGGAATCTTACAACTAATTCTAGTACAACAGATAAAACTACAGTTAAAGGTGGAGATACCGTAAATCTTGTTAATGGCGATAATATCGTAATTACACAAGACGGCACAGATAAAAAGAAAATCACTATAGCAACCAAGAAAGATCTTATGGTTGATTCTGTTACTGCAGGTAATACAGTTATTAATACCTCTGGTTTAACAAATGGTACAACTGCCATTACAGGCACAGGTGTTACAACAGATAAAGTAACTGTTGGTGGCTTGTCTATTGATAAAACTGCTGGTATTAATGCAGGTGGTAAAGTTATCTCTAATGTAGCTAGCGGTAATGTAAATAATAATGCTACTGATGATACAAATGCTGCCACAATTGGTGATGTAAAAACTGCTGTTAATGGTTTGTCTCAAAACTTAAACATCAGTGATGGCACAAATAATAGTTCTGTAGTGCTCAAAAATCAAAAGTTAACAATTACAGGCGCGGGTGCAGCAAAAGCTACTGTTAATGGACAAACGATTACTATTGATGTAGCAGAAGGTACATTAACACCTAATATAACGGATGGTACTGTAACGGGTACTACTGGTGTAGCTAAAGCCACAGAGGTTGCTGCGGCAATTAACAATACAAATACTGTATTGGGTGATAAGATTGCAACAAACACAGCCAGCATCGCTCATACAATTGCTTTAGCCGATGATAACGGCACATCTACAACTGCTAAGTCCTTAAAGGACGGTGATGTGTCCTTTGCAGTAACGGGTGATGGCAATCTTGTGAGCACAACTGCTACAACAGCAGGTGTGAAAGTTGCTGTTGATGCGGCTAAGGTGAAAGATTTAGCTGTTTCTGCTGTAACGGTAAGTAAGGATGCGCAAGCAGATAATCCGATTACTGTAACTTCAACAGCGGGTACAAATTCTAAAGATTATGCCATCGGTATCGATACAACAAAACTTGCGGCTAAAACGGATTTAACATACCGTGCTAACAGTGCTACAGATGCTAATGCGAAGAAGGTTTCTTTATCTAAAGGTCTTAACTTCGTAGATGGTGGTTCTACAGTTGCTACTGTTGATAATGATGGCAAAGTATCCTTTGATCTTAATACAGCAACTAAGAATCAAATCACCACGAATACTACAGATATTGCTGCTAATACAGGTAAAATTGCGACTAATACAACTAATATCGCAGCCAATACAACTGCGTTAGCTAGACATATCTCCCTTGGTGCAGATACTGGCACTGCGTCTAGCCAATCCTTGAGCACTGCTGATGTGGCATTTAATGTGAAAGGCGTAACAGGTGACTTTGTATCTACTAATATGAATGGTAATACAGTTGAGATTTCCACAAAGCGTGCGACTATTAACAGTAATGCTACGACAGGTGAAGCATCTGTAACTGGTAATGATGGCTTGGCAACTGCGCAAAATGTAGCTGATGCTATCAACAAAGCGGCTGATGCAGCAAAAGCAGGTGCGGCTTGGAATGTTACAACGAATTCCAGCACAACCGATAAAACGGCTGTTAAAGGCGGCGATACAGTAGATCTTGTTAATGGTGATAACATCGAGATTACACAAGATGGTACAGATAAAAAGAAAATCACTGTTGCTACTAAGAAAGATATTACTGTTGATTCTGTAACAGCTAATAATAAAGTAACTGTTGGTTCTGGTGCGAATAAAATTACCTTAGATGGCACTGATGGTTCTGTAACGGGTAAAGCTTTCACAGGTACTACTTTCACAGGCACATCATTTACAGGTACATCCCTCACCGCAGGCAATACGGTTATTAATACAAATGGTTTAACTAATGGCACAACGACTATTACAGGTACCGGTGTAACAACAGATAATGTGACTGTTGGTGGTATTTCTATTGATAAAACGACTGGCATTAATGCTGGTAACAAGGTCATTAGCAATGTGGCTAGCGGTGGTACAACTGCGACGAATGCTGCGAATATTGGCGATGTTCAAAATGCAGTGGCTAACTTGTCTCAAAACCTAAATATTACTGACGGCACAAATAATGGCACTGTGGACCTTAAAAACCAAATACTTAACGTGGCTGGTGCTAATGGTGTAACAGCGACTGTAAATAACCAAACGATCACAGTTGGTTTGGACGCGAATACTGTTAATGCTACAACGAAGGGGATTGGCCTTACTGCTGATACTGGTTCTACAGGTAATAAATACCTTAAAGACGGTGATGTATCCTTTGCGGTAACTGGCGATGGCAGTCTTGTGAGCACATCTGCTACGGCAGCAGGGGTGAAAGTTGCTGTTAAATCCGCATCTATCACTGCAGGTACAGATGGTACAATTACAGGCCCAACTACAGATGGCGTAGCAACAGCTAAAAACGTAGCTGACGCTATCAATGTAGCTAAAAAGGCGTCTAAAACTGAAATTACTGCTAACACCGGTGAAGCAGCTAATGCAACAACAGGTAATGTGACATTAACATCTACCACGGCTGCAGATGGTCATACTATTTATGACGTAAAACTCAACGATAAGGTGACATTAGGTTCTGGTGCTAATGCGGTAACGATTGATGGTACATCGGGTGCTATTACAGGTAAAACGGCTACTATTGGTGGCGTTACTGTAAATGGTACGGCTAATACTATTGGCGGCTTATCTAATACAACTTGGAATGGTACAGCCGTATCTGGACGTGCTGCAACAGAAGACCAATTGAAAGCAGCAACTGGTGCTACGACATTGAAGTTCACAGGTGATGTAGCGGCTGATACTGGATCTGTAAATCTTAAAGATGATACATTTGGTATTAAAGGTGATGGGAAATACATCTCTACTGACGTAAATGGTAAAAATGTAAATCTTACCGTCTCTGAAGCAGAGGTTAAAAAATCTGCTGTAGCAGCTGTAACAGTCAGCACAGATACAACAGATACTAATAATCCATTGACCGTAACACCGACAACTAGTGCAGATGGTACAACTAAGGATTACAAGGTAACTATTGATGGTACTAAGATTGCGAATAAGACAAACTTGTCTTATAAAGCAAATAACGGTACTGCGAAACAAGTATCCTTAGCAGATGGCTTAGACTTCACAAATGGTACTTTGACGACTGCATCCATCGATGATAAAGGCGTTGTAAAATATGATGTAAATACAGCATCTATCACTGCAGGTACAGATGGTACAATTACAGGCCCAACTACAGATGGTGTGGCTACAGCTAAAAATGTAGCTGATGTTATTAATGTAGCTAAAAAAGCATCTAAAACTGAAATCACTGCTAATACGGGTGAAGCAGCTAATGCTACAACAGGTAATGTGACATTAACATCTACTACTGCAGCTGATGGTCATACTATTTATGACGTAAAACTCAACGATAAGGTGACACTAGGTACTGGTGCTAATGCTGTTACAGTAGATGGTACAGCTGCAAAAGTAACTGCAGGTGTAACAACTGTTGATGGCGCAACTGGCACAATTACTACTGGAGGTACAAACTCCATTAATGTAGATGGTGCAACTGGCACTGTAACTGGTTTGACTAATAAAGATTGGACTCCTGGTGTAACAAAAGCCGTAACAGGCCGTGCTGCAACAGAAGATCAATTACAAAAAGTAGCAGATGCTGCATCTAGCCAAACTTGGAATATTACGGCAGATAAAGCAGGTACAACTGGTGCTCAAACAGGTACTAAGAAAAATGCTACTGTTGGCAAGGATGAAACTGTTGAATTGGTTGCAGGGGATAACCTTACAATTAATCAAGATGAACGTAAGTTTACTTATTCATTGAATAAGGATCTTGCTGGTTTGACTAGCGTATCCATTGGTACTGGTACAACTGAAACCATTAAACTTGATGGCGCAACTGGTAAAATTACTGCTAAAAATGCAGTTATCGGTGGTGTAACTGTCGATGGTGATAATAATCATGTTACTGGCTTATCTAATACAACTTGGAATGGTACAGCTACAACTGGCCGAGCTGCGACGGAAGATCAATTGAAAGCCGTAGCCGAAACAGCTAAAACGACTACCGATGCAGTTAATTTAAAATTCAGTGGGAATACAAATACATCTCCTGGTGTTGTAAATCTTAAAGATGATACATTTGGCATCGTTGGTGATGGTAAATATGTATCTACTGATGCGAATGGCAAGAATTTGACTGTGAAAGTATCTGAAGCAGAGGTTAAAAAATCGGCTGTAGCTGCTGTAACAGTAAGCACAGATACAACAGATGCCAATAATCCATTGACTGTAACACCGACAACTAGTGCTGATGGTACAACTAAGGATTACAAGGTAACTATTGATGGTACTAAGATTGCGAATAAGACTAACTTGTCCTATAAAGCAAATGATGGTACTGCAAAACAAGTTTCCTTGGCAGATGGTCTAAATTTCAAGAATGGTACGTTAACAACAGCCTCTATCGATGATAAAGGCGTTGTGAAATATGATGTAAACACTGCTGCTATTACTGCCGGTGCAGATGGCACAATTACAGGTCCAACTACAGATGGTGTAGCAACAGCTCAAAACGTAGCTGATGCAATCAATGCAGCTAAAAAAGCGTCTAAAACTGAAATCACTGCTAACACTGGTGAAGCAGCTAATGCAACAACAGATAATGTGACATTAACATCTACTACAGCTGCTGATGGACATACTATTTATGATGTAAAACTCAACGATAAAGTAACGTTGGGATCTGGTGCTAATGCGGTAACAATAGATGGTACCGCTGGTAAAGCTACGATTGGTACTTCCATTGTTGATGGTGCAAATAATACTTTCACTACTGGCGGTGCAAGTCCTGTAACATTAAATGGTGCTACAGGTACGATTACAGGTACAACTGCTAATATCGGTGGTGTTACTGTAAATGGTACGGCTAATACTATTGGCGGTTTATCTAATACAACTTGGAATGGCACAGCTACTACTGGTCGTGCTGCAACAGAAGACCAATTAAAAGCCGTCGCAGATGCTGCAGGTAGCCAAACTTGGGAAATTACAGCCGATAAGAAAGCTGGCACTTCTGGTGCTCAAACTGGCACAAAAGAAAATGCTAAGGTTGGTAAGGACGATAAGGTGTCCTTAATTGCTGGTGAAAACTTAACCGTAGACCAAGTAGGTAAGAACTTCACATACTCCTTGAATACAGACCTTGTGAAGATGAACTCTGCAACCTTTGAAGCAACAGGTGGTAAAACAACTGTCATTAAAGGCGATAGCATTGTTCAAACTGATGGTGCTAATGTAAATACATCTAATGCTACATCCAATACAATTACTGATGGTACAAATACAAGTACAATCACTGCTGGTAAGGCACAAATCGGTACTGTTGGTATCGATGGTGTAGCAAGCAAGATTAGTACTGGTGGTACAAATGCTGTAGTAGTTAATGGTGCAGATGGCACTGTTAAAACTGGTAATGTAACAGTAACTGGTGGTACTACAAACGATATCACTGGTTTGTCCAACACTACTGTGACCGGTGCAGACTTTGCTACAAAAGGCCGTGCTGCTACAGAAGAACAATTGAAAGCTGCCACTGGGGCTACTACATTGAAGTTCACAGGTGATGTAGCAACTAATACTGGATCCGTAAACCTTAAGGATGATACATTCGGTATTAAAGGTGATGGTAAATACATCTCTACTGACGTAAATGGTAAAAATGTAAATCTTACTATCTCTGAAGCAGAGGTTAAAAAATCTGCTGTCGCTGCTGTAACAGTAAGTACAGATACAACAGATGCTAATAATCCATTGACTGTAACACCTACAACGAGTGCAGATGGTACAACTAAGGATTACAAGGTAACTATTGATGGTACTAAGATTGCGAATAAGACGAACTTGTCCTATAAGGCAAATGATGGTACTGCAAAACAAGTTTCATTAGCCAATGGCTTGAACTTTAAAAATGGTACGTTAACAACTGCATCTATCGATGATAATGGCGTTGTGAAATATGATATAAATACAGCATCTATCACTGCTGGTGCAGATGGCACAATTACAGGCCCAACTACAGATGGTGTAGCAACAGCTCAAAACGTAGCTGATGCTATCAATGCAGCTAAGAAAGCAGCTAAAACTGAAATTACTGCTAATGCTGGTGAGGCTGCTAATTCTACTAAAGGTAATGTAACATTAACATCTACTACAGCTGCTGATGGTCATACTATTTATGATGTAAAACTCAACGATAAAGTAACGTTGGGCTCTGGTGCTAATGCGGTAACAATAGATGGTACAGCAGGCAAGGCAACTATTGGTTCTTCCATTGTGGATGGTGTAAACAGTACATTCACTACAGGTGGCGCTAATGCTGTTAAGTTAGATGGTGCAGCCGGCACAATTAAGACTGGTACAGTAACAGTAACTGGTGGTACAATAAACGACATCACTGGCTTGTCTAACACAACTGTAACTAGTGCAGACTTTGCAACAAAAGGCCGTGCAGCTACTGAAGAACAATTAAAAGCTGTAGGCGAACAAACATGGCAAATCACGGCAGATAAAGATGCTACTACATCTGGTGCTCAAACAGGTACTAAGAAAAATGCTAAAGTAGGTAAAGACGATAAAGTTCAATTGATTGCTGGTGAAAACCTTACAGTAAACCAAAACGGACGAGACTTCACATACTCCTTGAATAAAGACCTTGTGAAGATGAACTCTGCAACCTTTGAAGCCACAGGTGGTAGAACTACTGTTATTAAAGGCGATAGCATCGTTCAAACTGATGGCACAAAAGTGAATACATCTACAGCAGGTGGTAGTACCGTTGCAGATGGTACTAAGTCCACAGAAACTACAGCAGATGGTCAGGTCATTAAAGATGGTGCTAAGTCTAACAAGTCCACTGTAGATAGTAATGTTATTGATGATGGTAATGGTAATGTAAATACATCCAATGCTACATCTAACACAATTACAGATGGTACAAATACAAGTACAGTTACTGCTGGTAAAGCACAAATTGGTACAGTAGGTATCGACGGTGTAGCAAGCAAGATTACTACAGGTGGTGCTAATGCTGTTGTGATTAATGGTGCAGATGGCACAGTTAAGACTGGGACAGTAACGGTAATTGGTGGTACTACAAACGATATTACTGGTTTGTCTAATACCACCGTAACCGCAGCAGACTTTGCAACGAAAGGCCGTGCGGCTACAGAAGAACAATTAAAAGCTGTAGGCGAACAAACATGGCAAATCACTGCAGATAAAGATGCTACTACATCTGGTGTTCAAACAGGTACTAAGAAAGATGCCAAGGTAGGTAAAGACGATAAAGTTCAATTGATCGCTGGTGAAAACCTCACAGTGAACCAAAATGAACGAGACTTCACATACTCCTTGAATAAAGATCTTGTGAAGATGAATTCTGCAACCTTTGAAGCAACAGGCGGTAAAACAACTGTTATCAAAGGCGATAGCATTGTTCAAACAGATGGAACAAAAGTGAATACATCTACTGCAGCGGGTAATACTGTAGTCGATGGTGCTAAATCTACAGCCACTACAGCTGATGGGACAACTGTAACTACTGCTAACGGAAATACTAATTACGCAGCAGATGGTGTACGTATCAATACAACTGGTAAGACTCCTGTATCGTTAACGGATGCCGGCTTAGATAATGGCAATAATGTAATTAAAAATGTTGCCAGTGGTCATGTGAATAATGATGCTACAGATAATACAAATGCAGCTAACATTGCAGATGTGAAAAAAGCAACAACTACAGTGACTGCAAATGCCGGTGAAGCAGCTAATGCAACGACAGGTAATGTCACATTAACATCTACTACAGCGGCAGATGGTCATACTATTTATGATGTAAAACTCAACGATAAAGTAACGTTGGGCTCTGGTGCTAATGCGGTAACGATTGATGGTACAGTAGGCAAGGCAACTTTTGGCTCTTCCGTTGTGGATGGCGTAAACAACACATTTACTACTGGTGGCGCTAATGCTGTTAAGTTAGATGGTGCAGCCAGTACAATTAAGACTGGTACAGTAACAGTAACTGGTGGTACTACAAACGATATCACTGGTTTGTCTAACACAACCGTAACCGCAGCAGACTTTGCAACGAAAGGCCGTGCGGCTACAGAAGAACAATTAAAAGCTGTAGGCGAACAAACATGGCAAATCACGGCAGATAAAGATGCTACTACATCTGGTGCTCAAACAGGCACTAAGAAGGATGCTAAGGTAGGTAAAAATGACAAAGTTCAATTGATTGCTGGCGAAAACATGACAGTAAACCAAAATGAACGAGACTTTACATTCACTCTTAACAAAGATCTTGTGAAGATGAATTCTGCAACCTTTGAAGCAACAGGCGGTAAAACAACTGTTATTAAAGGCGATAGCATTGTTCAAACCGATGGCACAAAAGTGAATACATCTACAGCAGGTGGTAATACAGTTGCAGATGGTACTAAGTCCACAGAAACTACAGCAGATGGTCAAGTGATTAAAGACGGTACTAAAACAAATACATCCACTGTTGATGAAAACACATTAGTTGATGGTGCTAAATCTAATAAAGCTACTGTAGATAGTAATGTTGTTGATGATGGTAATGGTAATGTAAATACATCCAATGCTACATCTAATACAATTACAGATGGTACAAATAGAAGTACAATCACAGCTGGTAAAGCTACAATTGGTTCCTCTGTTATTGATGGTGTAAATAACACATTCACTACTGGTGGCGCAAATGCTGTTAAGTTAGATGGTACAGCCGGCACAATCAAGACTGGTACAGTAACAGTAACTGGTGGTACAACAAACGACATCACTGGCTTGTCTAACACAACTGTAACTAGTGCAGACTTTGCAACAAAAGGCCGTGCAGCTACTGAAGAACAATTAAAAGCTGTAGGCGAACAAACATGGCAAATCACGGCAGATAAAGATGCTACTACATCTGGTGCTCAAACAGGTACTAAGAAGGATGCTAAGGTAGGTAAAGATGACAAAGTTCAATTGATTGCTGGCGAAAACATGACAGTAAATCAAAATGAACGAGACTTTACATTCACTCTTAACAAAGATCTTGTGAAGATGAACTCAGCTACATTCCTTGGTACAGGTACTAACAAAACGGTTATTACTGGTGATTCTATTACGCAAACTGCAGGTACACAAACAAATACATCTACAGCAGGTGGTAATACTGTAGCTGATGGTACTAAGTCCACAGAAACTACAGCTGCTGGTCAAGTGATTAAAGATGGTACTAAGACAAATACATCTACTGTTGATGAAAATACAATTGTAGATGGTACTAAGTCTAATAAATCCACTGTGGATGGTAATACTATTACAGATGGTACAAATACCACTGAAACAACATCTAGTTCTGTAACTGTCAAAGACAATGCTGGTAACAGCACAGTTATCACAAAAGATAATATTACAACTGGTGTAGGTGCTAACAAAGTTACCCTTGATGGTACAGCTGGTAAGGCTACGATTGGTTCTTCCGTTGTGGATGGTGTAAACAACACATTCACAACTGGTGGCGCTAATGCTGTTAAGTTAGATGGTGTAGCCGGTACAATCAAAACTGGTACTGTAACAGTAACTGGTGGTACAACAAACGATATCACTGGATTGTCCAATACAACTGTAAACTCTGCAGATTTTGCAACGAAAGGCCGTGCGGCTACAGAAGAACAATTAAAAGCTGTAGGCGAACAAACATGGCAAATCACGGCAGATAAAGATGCTACTACATCTGGTGCTCAAACAGGTACTAAGAAGGATGCTAAGGTAGGTAAAGATGACAAAGTTCAATTGATTGCTGGTGAAAATATGACAGTAAACCAAAATGAACGAGACTTTACATTCACCCTTAACAAAGATCTTGTGAAGATGAACTCTGCCACATTCCTTGGTACAGGCAGTAATACAACAGTCATTACTGGCAACAGTATTACACAAACTGCGGGTACTCAAATGAATACATCTACAGCAGCTGGTAACACGATAGCAAATGGTACTAAATCTACAGAAACCACAGCAGATGGTCAAGTCATTAAAGATGGTGCTAAGTCTAACAAGTCCACTGTAGATAGTAATGTTATCGATGATGGTAATGGTAATGTAAATACATCCAATGCAACATCGAATACCATTACTGATGGTACTAATACAAGTACAATCACTGCTGGTAAAGCCAACATTGGAAACATTGCTGTTGATGGTGTGAACAATAAGATTACTATGGGGAATGGTGCAACTCCTGTTACACTAGATGGCGCTAATGGTCATTTGGATGGTTTAACTAATACAACATGGGTTCCAGGTGTAACAAAAGCTACTACTGGCCGTGCTGCTACAGAAGATCAATTACAACAAGTATCTGATGCAGTAGGCGCTGGTTGGAAGGTTAATACTGGTACCGTTGCTGGTTCTAGCGGTGTATCTAATGGTGCTGCTTCAACTAAGGTATCCAGTGGTGAAGAAGTAAAACTTCAAGCCGGAGATAATCTTGTCATCGACCAAAATGGCAAAACAGTATCTTATTCCTTGAATAAAGACCTTACAAAGATGAATTCTGCAACTTTTGAAGCAACAGGCGGTAAAACAACTGTTATCAAAGGTGATAGCATCGTTCAAACAGATGGTGGTAAAACAAATACATCTAATGCAGCGGGTAACACAGTTGTAGATGGTAATAAATCAACTGCTACAACTGCAGCAGGTACTACTATCACTGATGGTGCTAAGACGAACACATCTACAGCTGATAAAAATGTAATTAATGATGGCGCAGGTAATACTAATGTATCCAATGCAACTAGTAATACATTGAAAAATGCAGCTGGTGATGAAACTAAGTCTGATGCTAAGGGAGTAACTGTTAAAGATGCTGCTGGCAACAATGCAACTTTCACTAAAGATGGCATAACGATTACAAAAACTGGTAAAGATACGGTTTCCTTGACTAGCAATGGCCTCGATAATGGCAAGAATAAGATTGTGAATGTTGCGGCTGGTGTGGCGAATACAGATGCAGTTAATGTTGGTCAGTTGAAAGAGTATGCTGCTAAGTCCACTACAGAATTGACTGCTAATGGTGGTCAAGCTGCAGGTAGTACGACGGGCAATATTGTATTAACTAAGACAACTGCTGCCGATGGTCATACAATTTATGACAATAAGTTGAATGATAAGATTACATTAGGGACAGATCCAACTAAGGCGGTTACAGTAGATGGTACTACTGGCACGGTAACAGGCTTAACTAATAAAACGTGGACACCAGGTTCTATCGTTTCTGGCCGTGCAGCTACAGAGGATCAATTGAAAGATGCCGTAGCTGATTCTGGTTGGAAGGCTGCTGTTGATAAAGAGGGATCTGGTCAAAGCACTGTTGTAGGTACAAGCCCTGAAAAAATTAAGGCTGAAGAAACCGTTACTTTCAAAGCAGGCAATAACATGATGGTTACTCAAACAGGTAAATCTATCAGTTATGCGGTAAATCCTGAGCTTACAGACATGAAGTCTGCTACATTTAAGGATGCGTCTGGCAATACAACGGTAACAAATGGCAATGGTATTACCATTACGCCTGGTAGTGCGAACCCTACAAATCCACATGCAGGTCCTGTATCCTTAACGAAGGATGGCCTCAATAATGGTAATAACCAAATTAAAGGGGTTGCACCAGGTACAGATCCAACAGATGCAGTGAATGTATCTCAATTAAATACGTCCAATGCAAATACTAGCCAAGCTATCAATCAAATAGCTGGTGAAGTGCAACATGTTGGTGCTCATGCGGCGGCAATGGCAGCATTGAAACCTATTCAATATGACCCATTGGAACCAACACAAGTCATGGCCGGTGTAGGCAACTATCGCGGTGAAACTGCGGCAGCCCTTGGCCTTGCGCATTACACAAATGAAAACACTATGTTCAACGTAGGCGTTTCCGTTGGTGGTAACCATAATATGGTTAATGCTGGTGTAACTCATAAATTTGGTTACAGCCCAGAAAAGAAAAATATTCCAGATCGTTACAAAGCAGGCCCTATTAGCTCTGTGTATGTAATGCAAGATGAAGTCTCTAGCCTTAAAAAGGAAAATGCGGAACAAAAATATGTTATCGCTGATCAAGCGGCTCGTCTTACTACGTTAGAAGCTGAGAACGAACAACAACGTCGTGAATTGGCAGAAACGAAGAAGGGCTTAGATGATTTGAAAGCAGCGGTAGATAAATTGTTAGCATCCAAAGGCTAAGTAATATATGATTGATAATAAAAATCAACTTGTAAAGATATAATAATCTTGGAATAAAATAAAGAACCCTCTTAACTACGATACTTATACCCTTATGGGTATAAAGTGTATGCAAGGGGGTTCTTTGCGTTTTTGATATAAGTTATTATTTAAAATGTATAACATATGAATGACTTCTCATATGTTATATGATATAATACGGTAATATTATGGGAAGTTTAATGTAATCTCTTGAGGTTTATTATGAGGAGTCATTATGTTAACATCATTACAACGCTGGTTCTCAGTAGATACCATATTACCGATGAAGGATCGACTGGGGCCGGTAGATACTACAAAAAACTTATATAATAAATACTTAAAAATTGCTTGGCCTGCGACCTTGCAAGGACTCATGATGCAGTTGATGACTGCCATTGATTTGGCTATGGTAGGCTCCTTGGGCGCCTCTGCACTGGCTTCTGTAGGTATCATGGGACAACCAGAAATGGTTATGCTCGTCATCTGCCGGGCCTTATCGATTGCAGTCACCGCAATTATTGCGCGCCGTCATGGTGAAGGTGATGTAGATGGCATGAATGCAGTGCTCAAGCAATCCATACTACTGAACTTTTTAATTTATATTCCATTGCTCGCTATGTGCTTATTTAATTTAGAGCATATTTTGCGATTTACCGGCGCAGAGGATGGGTATATTGAAACGGCTGTTTGGTATGGTCGGTTCATTGTCATGAGCCTTGTGTTCCAGTCCTTTAGCCAAATTGTAGGAGGTGCTCTCATCGGGTATGGCAATACAAAGGTTATTTTTAAATCCAATGTGGTGGGGAATATCTTAAATACGATTATGAATTTCTTCTTAATCTATGGTATTGCCTTTTTCCCAGAATTTGGTGTCATGGGGGCCGGTATTTCGACGTTGATCAGTAGTGCCGTTATCGCAGCATTGCTATTGCGGGCTATTTCGCAACATACCAAGACTGGTCTAACCTTATTGCATCCGTCAAAATGGCGCTTTGAGCGTTCCGTACTTCATACGATATTCCACGTAGGAGGTAGCTCTTTAGGGGAGCAGTTCTTTGAACGTTTTGGTATGTATACATATACCATGATTGTGGCATCTCTTGGTGCCGTACCGTTGGCTGCACATTATGTGTGTATGAACTTGATGGATATATTCTATTACTTCGCCATGGGCCTTGGCTTTGCCGGTGCTTCTCATACGGGGCAAAACTTAGGACATAAACGGCCGGATTTAGCGAAGGCTTTTGGTCGTATCGGTGCTCGCATGGGTTTATTTGTGGGGGTCGTTAGCGGTCTCATTTTTATTAGTGCCGGTCATTTGTTGGTACAAGCCTATACACGTGAAAGCGAGGTTGTCACATTAGCTACGGCATTGATGGGCATTATGGCTATCGCTGCCTTTCCTCAAGCACTACAACAGGTCTTTGCAGGCGTGTTGAAAGGTGCAGGTGATACCTTCTATATCATGAATTATTCATTAATTAGCGTTGCTGTTATTCGCCCAATCATTACCTATATACTATGTATTACATTAGGTCTAGGCCTATATGGGGCATGGATTTCTCTATGCTTAGATCAATCGTTACGGCTTGTTTGTGCCTACATACGTTTTATAGGTGGTTCATGGCAGCATAAGGTGGTATAGGTACATTGAAACTTTTAAAATAGTTTATGAAAGTTTTATGAAAAACTTCTTGCCTAGTAATTAAGAATGGTATACAATACAGATGTGGAATAAATGACACGTTGGGGAACGTGTTGTTTGTAAAAATCATCAATTTCACGTATATATGTAAGGGATATATATATGAATATAAAGAGGCATCGGCCAGTAATGGTTGATGCCTCTTTTATATGCGTGTGCACATGACTAAGCCCCCAGATAAACAGGGGGCTTGTAGTATGTTTATGAGATTAATTATAGATTATTACATTCTAGCCATGCGGCCATAGCTTTTTTGCCTGCTGCTGGTAGGGACTCGGAGAATACTCGTGCATCTTTGCGGATTCTAGGAATATCAATGCCCGCATTACATAGCTCTGCACAGTGGCCCACAAGCCAGCTTTCAATAACGGTCGGATCTGCCTCTAGGTGAAATTGCAATCCTAAAATATGATTGCCAATCGAAAAGGCTTGGTTAGGACAGAAATCTGTTTCAGCAAGGCGAACGGCGCCTTCTGGAATGTCAAATTCATCGCCATGCCAGTGTAGAACAGGCGTATTGCCTAAGAGGGCTAGTGGTGTATGTTGCCCTTCAGCAGTAAAACGCAATGGTCCAAAGCCGATTTCCTTTTTGCCATAGCTCATAGGTCCTACGTGCCCTCCCATAATGCGGGAAATAAGTTGCGCCCCAAGACAGATGCCGAGTAATGGTTTTTTACTATCGATGCGGTCCTTAATAAACTTGATTTCATCGTTCAAAAAAGGATAAATTTCTTCGTCGTATGCGCCAATAGGGGCCCCACAGACGATGACAAGATCTGCCTTAGTTGCATCGTACTGATTAAAGTCAGCAAGGGGGGCCTCAATATATTCTAAGGTAAAGCCGCGTTCTATTAATAAAGGTTCTAAAATACCGGCGTTTTCAAAGTGGATATGACGTACTACATAGGCTGTTTTACTCATGGTTCCTCCTTATAACTACGTACAACTATTCTATTGCTAGTATATCATATTCTATAGAATTTTATGTGAGCTTTTACACAAAGTAAAGCAAGTGGGAAGCGTCATGTTTACTTTCATACAATTATATCGAATAATATCGTTGACATGACCGAAAATTTGTATATATTCATAAGGCTTTCATTAGAATATTGATTTTTTTCGAAGAATTGTATACAATAGAATTATCGTTAAAAAGCCCTTATGTGTGTAAGGGTGATTAATGGAGGGAATAATACAATGAATAAAAAATTAATAGCATTATTGGCTGTAGCTACAATGGGTATTTCTGTTGTAGGTGCTACACCACAAACACAATTTACAAAAGGTGAAACTCAAGTTGATCTTGGCGCTGCAAGCGTTGAAACTAAAGCAGACGGTTTTAAAGCTGCTCACAAATGGAACTTCGATGGCAATATCACTCACGCATTGCGCGACAAAACTGCTATCCAATACGGTTACCATGGTTTGAACTCTAAACATGTTGATTCCAACATGCAAGAAGTAAACTTGATTCAAACATTGAGCAAAAACTTTGCATTGTATGGTGGTTTTGGTCGCATTCATAGCGATGCTATCAACCATACAAACAATATCGCTCAAGTTGGTATTATCGGTAAAGCTGCTTTAGGTTCTAAAGTAGACGTATACGGCAAAGCTGGTATCGGTACAAAAGAAACTACAACTTGGGAAGCAGGTTTAGGTTACAAAGCAACTGATGATCTTGATATCAATGCTGGTTACCGTTATGTAAATACAAAAGCAACTGATAACCACAACGTATCCTTCCAAGGTCCTGTAGTTGGTTTATCCTACCGTTTCGGTGGCGTTGAAAAAGCTGAACCTATCGCTGTAACTCCAGCACCAGCTCCAGCTCCTGTAGTTGAACACACTGCAGCACCTGTACAAAAACCAGCTAAAGCTGATTACTATGTACAATCCATCTACTTCGATTCTGACCAAGACGTTCCTCGTGCAGACCAAGGTGCTAACTTACAAGCTGCATTGAACGCTGCTAACCAATACAAAAACGACCAAGTAAAATTGTTGGGTAATGCTGATACTGATGCTAACCCTCAATACAACATTGGCTTGTCCGAACGCCGTGTACAAGATGTTGCACAATACTTGGTAAATAATGGTGTAGATGCTAACCGTTTAATCGGTATCGCTAATGGTGATGCTAAACCTGTTGCTACTAATGCAACTGCAAACGGCAAAGCTGAAAACCGTCGTGTAGACGTTTTCATTCACCGCTAATTTGAGCTTTCTCAATTTAATCTAAGCCCATACAAGTCCATCTTTTCGTCTCTTTATATATTTTGAGTGCGATAAGATGGACTTTTGTGTTATACTAAATCTATTAGAAATACTACTGTACATATGTAATCTGATCGTTGTCATATAGCTTTCATTTACATTGTGTACAATACTTACCATGTGTTTAGTAAAAGTGAGTTATTAGTATGGAAAAATTTAAATATTATAAGGAGCTTATCGGCGCGATTATCCTTGCAGGACTCATGATATTGGTGGCCTTGCGCATTAGCGATATAGCATCGGGCATCGATGCATTGATAACGGCCTTTGTACCGCTTATCGTAGGTGCCTGCATGGCCTTTGTCCTCGATATTCTCGTCGTCCGCTATGAACGTTGGTTATGGCCGCGTATCAAATCGGGGTGGCGGTATAAGATTCGTCGTCCGTTGAGCATTATCCTATCCTTTGTGACGATTAGTCTCATTGTGTACTTTATTGCCCGTATGGCTGTGCCGCAGTTAGTGCATTCTATTACACTTATCGTGTCCGCAGCACCACAGCTATATCTAGACTTTCAACAATGGATTTATCATTTAAGTAATACCGTTCCATTGGCCTCGAACCCTACGGTATTAAATACCTTGAATGGTGAAAGTATAGTTAACTATACGCGTGAATGGGGGACCAAGGGTGGCACCTATGTGGTGAATACGATGGGCACTATCTTATCGTGGACCGTAAATATTGCATTAGGTCTTATCTTTGCCATTTACATGCTACTCGATAAGGAACGCCTCATGTCGCAAGGTAAGCGTATTTTGAAAGCCTATGCATCTGATACGTGGGTGAATCGTGTAACCTATGTGACCAAGGTTGCTGTTCAAACATTTAGTAGTTTCTTTGTTGGACAGTTTATCGATGCCTTGATTTTAGGTATCATGGTGGGCGTTACATTATGGATTTGTAATATTTCCTATGCTACGACCATTGCCTGTGTTATTGGTCTCACCGGTTTAATTCCATTAGTGGGTATATATGTAGGCGGCTTGATGGGGGCAGTTATATTGCTTACCATTAGCCCTATGGATGCGTTGATTTACGTCATCATTCTAGAAGTTTTACATCAAATTGAAAGCAATGTGATCTACCCAAAAATCGTAGGTAATTCTGTAGGGTTACCTGGGTTATGGGTCTTTGCCGCTGTTATCATAGGCGGTAGTTTGATGGGTGTTACAGGCATGATTATAGGCGTGCCATTAGTAGCCACTTGCTATAAATTGCTGATGACTGACGTTGAAGAACGTTTAGCCTCTAATGAAGGCTTATAGCATTTATTAGCTGTAATATAAATAAAAATACAAGTTTGTAGAATCCGATTACTATTGGGAGGATTATAATGAATAAAAAATTACTATCTTTGGTTATGACTGGCGTGTTGGCCGTTGGTGTTTTTTCAGTAGCCACACCGTATGAAGCACAAGCGCGTAAGACTAAACCAGAAACAAGCACAGATATTACAATTAAACGTGCACCTGGTCAATCTGTGGTTATGACAATGAGCGAAATTGGTACGATTTTCCAAAATCGTTTCCCTAATGCAGCATTGCACTCTGTAGAATTGAATTCCAATGATTTGGCCTATGCTTACAAAGTAACTGGATATAGTAAATATCACGAATACAAAATGAAGATTGATATCATCACTGGTAATCAATCCGATATGAGCGAAGGTGGCAAACCTAAACGCGTTATTGGTGAAATCTTCAACAAAGATAAAGTTATCGAACCATCTCAAGCAGAAGCAGCTGCTAAAGCGCAATTAGGTGCAGATGCTGTTATGAAGGGCTGGAAGGTTGAAGCTCACAATGGTAAAGTTAATTACTATGTAACGATGCATCAAAATGGTAAGAAAACAGTAGTAACTGTTGATGGTAATACAGGTGCTTACATTGAACAAAGTAAAGCAACAAAATTACCTCCAGAACCAGATCAAGGTTTTGACAAACGCCGTACGAACCTCGTATGGGGCCATGATATCGTTATGGATAAAAAATAATATAAAAAATAGGGAGTCAATATCTAATGATGTTGACTCCCTATTTCATTTGTTAGGTACAATCGATTACCAACGGTTTTCGTAGTACGCTTGTGTCCACATAATAACCTCGATAAGAGATGGATGTGGGCTCATTGTTTCACCTACGGTGATTACGGATCTAGGATCCATGTTGCGCATAATACCTTTTTTACGCAATCGTTTTGTGCGCTCTGATGCGATTTCTTCATTGATGGCTGTCAACGGGGTTACACCACTGTTCATAAGGTTAACGTATGGTTGGAATAGGATAGAGGCTTGTGGTCCGATTACGTGAATACCAAGGATATGGTTTGTATCTTTGTCGACCACGATTTTTACAAAGCCGTCGTTTACATCACCAGAATCAATGCCCATAGCATAGCCTTTGGCAGTAGAGGAGTAGAAGTTTTTGCCTGTGCCTACATTGTAACCAGCCTTAATTGCTTCTGCTTCGGTAAGACCTACGCTACCGATTTCAGGATAGGAGAAGGTAACTTTTGGCAACACGTCGTAGCGAGCCCAACGGAAATCTGCTTCATTTTTGGCGAAGTAAAGATTATGTGCAATGATATCCGCTTCGTAGTTTGCGCGATGACGGAATGCAGGTTCGCCGTTCACATCGCCTAACGCATAGATGCCGTCCACAGATGTTTCAAGAAACTCGTTTGTTTTGATCCAGCCCTTTGGCCATGTTTCAATACCTGTATTTTCAAGGTGTAACTCTTCGGTAGCAGGGCGGATACCAGCGGCTACAAGAATTTCTTCCACCTTAGTTTCTGTGATTTCACCTGTTGTACGATCTTTTGTAACGACAACTTTTAAGCCATCTTCTTGGCGAACCTCTACGGTATCTTGATTTAGAATTATGTTAATACCACGCTCTCTATAATTGTTAAGGAGATGCTCGGACATATCCGCATCTTCCTTTGGTACTAGGCGTACATTATGCTGAATAATTGTTACGTCGGTACCAGCAGAGTCAAGTACATGAGCGAACTCTACGCCGATAGGACCAGCGCCTAAGACGGCAAGGGATTTGTACGGTTGTTTAGGGAACTTATCGCCAAATAAACTTTCACTAGAAAGGAAGCCTGCCTCTTTTAGACCAGGTACATTTGGAATATTACTGTGACCACCAGTACCTAGAATAATAGTTGGAGCTGTGATTTCTACGATGCCAGATCCATCGTTAAGGTGGATGTTCATCACCTTATCGGACACAAAGCTTGCAGCACCGCGATATACATCTACGTTGTCATACGCGTTATAGTAATCATAGATGCCTGCAGACTTGTCAATCATATGCCATGTACGTTTAGCTACAGTGTCCCAATCCATTGTTGCATCGCCAACATTGACGCCGATTTTGCCGAACTCTTTTACCTCTTGTACAGCATTCGCAGCTGTAACCATAACCTTCGTAGGAATACAACCACGAGTTAGGCATGTGCCACCGAATTTACCTTTTTCTATGATAGCTACTTTTTTACCTGTTTTTATAGCAGCGTCAGCAACGATGGTTGCACCACCTGTACCCACTACAATAATATCGTATTGTTTCATGTTGATTCCTTTCTATATATATCTAGTAATAGTTATTATTATTAAATATATTATACCCTATTATATTGAAAATAATCAATATAGAAAATATATTGTTTTTGTTATTAGTGAAAGTTGGCGCAAGGGGAAACTTTCACAAAAAGAAAAGACGACCTCATGGATCGTCTTGTTCTATATGATGGTTTAATCCCAGTTTTCGTGATAGCCTCGTTTTGCATAATCTGCAGTAGCAGTGAAGAGAATATCTGTACTGGAGTTAAGTGCTGTTTCGGTGGAGTCTTGTAAAACGCCAATGATGAAGCCTACACCTACAACTTGCATAGCCACATCGTTGGAGATACCGAATAGGGAACATGCCAACGGAATGAGAAGCAAGGAGCCGCCTGCTACGCCAGAAGCACCGCAAGCGCCGATAGTAGCGATAACGGATAGAAGGATAGCTGTAGGTACATCCACGATGATGCCCAATGTATGAGCAGCAGCTAATGTCATAACAGTAATTGTGATTGCAGCACCACCCATGTTGATAGTCGCACCCAATGGAATGGATACGGAATACATATCAGGGTTAAGTTTCAAACGTTTAGCCAAGTCAAGGTTGACAGGAATGTTGGCTGCAGAGCTACGTGTAAAGAACGCATAGATAGCAGATTCGCGCAAACATTTGAACACCAATGGATATGGGTTACGGCGTAAGTAGATGAAGGATAAAAGTGGGTTGATTACCAAGGCAACGAAAATCATGGAGCCTAAGAGTAATACGAGAAGTTGGAAGTAGCTGATAAGTGCTTCGATACCATTTGTTGCGATGGAATCAGCCACAAGACCCATGATACCAAGAGGTGCGAAGCGAATGATCCAACCTACTACAGTCGTAATTGCTTGAGAGATGGATTCCATTACCTCTTTTGTATTCATAGGTGCATGACGTAGAGCACCACCGATGATAAGAGCCCAGCCTAAAATGCCGATGTAGTTAGCGGACATTAATGCTTTTACAGGGTTATCAACGATATTCTTGAGTAAAGTTTTCATGACTTCCGCAATGCCTTGTGGAGGCGCTGCATCAGCGGCACTAGCTGCTAGATGTAATGTGGTTGGGAAGAACCAGCTCACGAGTACGGCAAGTGCAGCAGAAAGGAATGTACCTAATAGATAGAGCGTAATTACGGAGCCCATACCTGTTTTTTGTCCCGAGCGATGTTTACTAATCGCCGCGATGACTAAGAAGAATACAAGGATTGGTGCAATACCTTTGAGGGCACCAACAAATAATACCCCTAATAGCGATAATTCGTTTGCAATATCAGGGACATAGAGAGCCGTCAAAATACCGATAATCATACCGATGATGATTTGTTGGATGAGGCTGACTCTATTAATGGATTTCATAAATCGATTCATAATAGACTCCAATACTTAATTAGACTACATAAAACAATGAATTCTGTCGTTTATCGAAGAGAAATAATAAATCCTCATAGAAAAGACATATGTCATTATATAACGAACATTGTTATAATTCAATAGATAAATACTAATTATATGATGCATTTTTTTCTATGTGAACATTTTGTAATTCTTTGTATATATAGTATATATATTAGAATTCGTCTAAGTTCTAGAATGTCATCGTTGGTTATGGTATACTGTCAACATGTGATATTCTTGATTATGAAAGTGGGTACCATGAATACTAAAGAATTTAACACGTATGAAGACAAAGAACAATTTGTGCAAGGTGTATTTTCTAATATTGCCAAACATTATGATTTGATGAATACATTGCTCAGCTTTGGGCAAGACTATTTCTGGCGTAAGTTCGCCGTTAAAGAAATGAATATTGGACCTTATCAACATGTGCTGGACGTAGCTTGTGGTACTTGTGTGTTTACGAAAGAAGCATTGCGCCAAGAGCCGACTTTGACAGTAGAAGCATTAGACTTTAATGCAGAAATGTTAGAGCAAGGTCGTGAGCGTTTGGATCAAGCGGATCTTTTAGACCAAGTGAACTTGGTCCAAGGTGATGCTATGGCATTGCCTTATGCGGACAATACATTTGATGCGGCTATGAGTGGCTTTGCAATGCGTAATGTACCTGATATTAAACAAGTGCTATCCGAAATGCAACGCGTTGTAAAACCAGGCGGCAAGGTGGTAGTCTTGGAATTGGCTAAGCCAAGTGCATTTGGGTTTAAGCAATTATATAATTTCTACTTCTCCTATATATTACCTATTATAGGCAAATTAAGTAAGGATAATTCTTCCTATGCCTGGTTGCCTGAATCCTTGCGTCGCTATCCTCATCAAAGCGAGATTTTAGAAATCTGGAAATCTCTAGGTTATGAAAACGCTACCTATACTGAATTAACTGGTGGCATTGTGGCGGTTCACGAAGGTGTTGTACCAGAATCCACTATAAAATAATACAAAAATAAAGACCGTATAACATGGTTAGTATCGTATGTTATACGGTCTTTTGTTATGTTTGTTGTTTAAAAGTGATTGATTATAGACCATAGTCGATTATGTTGCTAAAACGTAATGGACATAGCATGTAACTAACAATCTATAAACAATAGTTGTTATTGTAGATAGTATACAATATCTGCATCTTGAGATACGATTAACGATCCTTTTTCAACAGGTGTAGAAGTGCTAAGATTTGCAGCAAGCACTTTGGCACTGCGATAGTAGCCTTGGTCGAATGTACTTGTTTCTGTGTTGCTAATGTTTACAGTTTTTACAGGACCTAAGGTGCGGCCTAGAGCAGCAGCAATTACCTCAGCCTTGTGTTGACCGTTTTGGATGGCTTCTGTAGTTAAAGAATCGGATAGCTGTTGAGATGTGTCGTTTTGGAATGAAAGGCTGTTTATGTCATTTGCACCAGCATTGACAGCTGCGTCTACGACCTTACCTACACTATCCAAGTTATTGATTTTAACCGTTACAAGGTTGGATACTCTATATCCTGTATTAACGCGTTTACCCTCTTGGTAATCATTAGTAGGACTAACTGAAATATTAGACGTGTAAACATCTTTTTTTGCAACATTTAAATTTGAAAGTCTGCTAATAAGGTCGCTCATGATGCGATCATTATTTGACTTAGCGGCATTGATATTTGTGTTTTCACTTGTAATGCCTAGTGTGAGTATTGCATAGGTAGGCGCCACAGAGCGGGAAGCCTGACCTGTAACATGGATTTCAGATGTATCAAAAGATCCTTGTGGTGCTGCAAAGCTTGCTGTAGCCACAGAAGCACAAATAGCAGCCAAAGCAACTGTTTTGGTGAATAACCGTCTTGAGAATTTCATATATCTCTCCTTATATAGTATTAAAAGAACGGGGGAAATACCCCAAAAAATATGACATGTATATCTTTATAAGTATGGTATTCATGTATATCATCGTAAGTTAAGTATATTGTATAAAATAGATTGCGTAAAATCAATATATTTTATTGAAAAATGAGTCAAAAGTGAAGTTTTGTAAAAATGAGAATTAGGGGTTGCGTAGGTATGTGGTTTGTACTATAATAACCATACAGTCGTTGAGGCGACTGTTTCTTAATGAGGAAACACTAGATACAATCTAGATTCTTTGTTAGTTGTTTTAGAATTTTTATGTAAATCCCTCACATAGAGGTAATTACAAAATTCTAAAAAAGATTATAAAAAGTGCTTGACACTGAATGGTCAACATGATATTATAATCTAGTCGCCAGTTGGTGAAACACTTCAAATGAAAGTGCTTCGGAGCTAGATAATATCTGGTCTAACTGGTACAGATCTTTGAAAACTGAACAATGATAGGTAATCAATCATATGATTGAACATAT